>Ga0335069_10008608_pt1 | contig 14578 bp, 12 predicted proteins | sample Lox_Sample_11_FD_206714 | JGI IMG/M metagenome (GOLD analysis project Ga0335069, IMG submission 206714) | Soil microbial communities from Loxahatchee National Wildlife Refuge, Florida, United States - Lox_Sample_1.1 | ecosystem: Environmental > Terrestrial > Soil > Wetlands | place: USA... | reverse complement strand
GTAAGTATGTTGCCTTTGGTGCGCCCCGAGTGTCGGCAGAACCGATTGCCGAACCAGCTGCTGCCGGACTGGCTGGTATCGGCGGTGCCTCGAACCTCTTATAGTGGCCCACCAAATGCCAACAAACTCCCTTGGGCAGAAGTTCCTCCTGAACCGCTATGCGGCGCCGGCAGGAGTAGAGAGGGCTAAAACTCTGTCCCTTAATTGTAGAAGTTTCGATCCGAATTACTTGTCTACCGCGGGACGGCTCCTACTCCCGCCGGACCTGGACAGGAAGGCTGGCATGATGCGCAGGAAGCGGAGAATTCTCGGGATCGTAGTGGCTGTAGCGTTGGCTGGCGGGTGTGCGCAATCGCCTCAGACCAAGGCGGCAAAGTACCTGGAAAAGGGGAAGAAGGAGTGTCAAACGAAGAACTACGCCGTTGCCATCCTGCACTTCAAGAACGCGATGCAGGCGCAGCCGAGAGATGCCGAACCGTATTATCAGCTCGGGCTAGCGTACTTGGCTTCCAACGACATCAATTCGGCAGCCTCGTATTTTCTGAAGGCCACTGAACTGAATCCCAACCACACCGCGGCACAGTTGAAAGTAGCGGAGATGATGGCTACCAGCCGCAGCAAGGCGGTGCTGGAGGAGGCGCAGAAGCGCAGCCAGGAGGTTCTGAATCTGCTTCCGGAAAGCATCGAAGCCTTGAACATTTTGGCTATCACCGAATTGCGGCTTGGAAACTCCCGAAGTGCGGAGGCACACCTGGAGCAGGCGCTTCAGAAGGCTCCCAGCCAGCTGAAATCGTCAGTGGCGTTGGCTTATAGCAGGTTCGCGCGGAAGGACTTGGCTGGCGCGGAACAGGCGCTCAAGCAGGCCGTCGCCCAGGCGCCGAAGTCTCCGGAGCCTAACGTTTACCTGGGCGGGTTCTACCTCGCCCTGGGTAGGACAGCCGATGCGGAACAGCAGTTCCGGCGCGCGCTTCAGATCGACCCAAAACACGGTCCCGCATTACTGGAGTTGGCGGCCATGCTGATGCGCGCCGGCCAGACGGAGCAGGCCGAACAGGCCTACCGGCAGGTCTCTGCCCTTCCGGAGAAGCGGTACCGGCCAATCCATGCCCTCTATCTGTACCAATCCGGGAAGAGCGACCAGGCGATCGCGGAATTCGAAAGGCTCACCAAAGACGATCCCTCCGACCGCAACGTGCGTACAGATCTGGTCAGCAGCTACCTGGCGCTAAACCGCGTCCACGATGCCGAGAAGGTGCTGACCACGGCGCTTCAGAAGAACGGACTTGATGTGGACGCCCTGTTGCAGCGCAGCCGGATCTGTCTGGGTTCCCAGAAATACGCGGAAGCCGAGGCCGATCTCAACCAGGTGCTGCATTTCCGCAGAGACTCGGCCGAGGCGCATTACCTGCTCGCTATGGTTCAGTTGGGCCGCGGCAGAACCACGATTCAGCAACAGGAACTGGGAGAGGCGTTGCGCCTCGACCCGCATTACCTCCCCGCCAGGATCGAGTTGGCCAAGACGCTCATTGCCAGTGGCGGCGCGCATTCAGTGCTGCCACTGCTGGATCAGGCTCCGGAAGAGCAGAAGCAGGCGACTTCCGTGATTACGCAGCGCAACTGGGCGCTCATGGTTCTGGGACAGGCGGCGGATGCCCGCAAAGGTGTCGATGCGCTGCTGGCGACGGGCAAGCTGCCCGACGCCCTGCTTCAAGACGCGATCCTGAAACTGAACCAGAAAGACAATACGCGCTCGCGGGCCTTGTTGGAGGAGGTCCTCCGCCAGAACCCGGCGGATACCCGTGCGTTGAGCGTGCTTGTCCAGTCGTATGCGATCGAGAACCAGATGCCAGCCGGATTGCAGAAGGTCCGGGAATACGCATTCCAGCAGGCTTCGCTAGCGCCGGTCCAGCAGTTTGTGGGTGTACTGCTGCTTGCTAATGGCGATCCTCAGGGTGCGCGGAAAGCATTCGAGGCGGCCAGAGCCGCCGATGCGGGCTTGGTTTGGGCGGATCTGGGCCTGGTGGAGATAGACCTGCGCGAGGCCAAACTGGACGACGCCCGCAAGAGACTCTCCACCGTCGTCGTCTCTCACCCAGAGAGCGTCCCAGGCCAGTTGTTTTTTGCGCAATTGGAAGAGGTGAGCGGAAAGTTGGAGGCGGCGGCGGAGCACTACCACAAGGCGCTGGCCTTAGATTCGGGGAACGCCCTTGCCCTGAATAACTTGGCGTACCTGTTGGCGAACAACCAGCAGCCCGACGAAGGTTTGAAATACGCCCAACAGGCCAAGCAGTTGGCTCCCGATAGTCCGGCGGTTGACGACACGCTGGGATGGATTTACTACCAGAAAGGCATGTACTCCCTGGCGGTGACACAATTCCGCAGCGCCGTTTCCAAGGGAGCTACGGCCCGAAGACAGTACCATCTGGCCATGGCATGCCTGAGAGTGGGGGACGAGAACCAGGGGCGTCAAGCCCTGGAAGCGGCGCTACGCGCGGATCCGAAACTCCCCGAGGCGCTGGTGACGCGGCAGATGTTCGGCGGCGGGAGATAGACCGTGAGACTCCAGCGAGGTCCATCCACTCTATGACATCCATAAGAGGCGAAACTATAGCCCCGCCAGCCGTCGGTCAGGGCAGTGGCATTTGGGCAATCTGGCGGCAGCTACCACGCCCGCAGCAGTCGCGAGTCGATGCGTGCGTGGGATTCCTCGCTCTCTTGACACTGTTGTTCAGTCGGCCGCTCACCAGGCTGATCCGGTACGCCGCCCAAAGCGACCTGCATTCGCACATCGTTCTGGTTCCGCTCATTACCGGTTACCTGCTCTACATCAAGGGGTCGCGGCTCCCAGCTGCCTATCGCAGCTCGATTGCCGGGGCGGTCATGCCAGGCGCAATCGGAATCGCGGCATTGGCCGTGGCGATCGAGTGGCGTGGGAGCCTGAGTGTCAACGATTCACTGGCCCTGATGGCCCTGGCGTTCATCAGTTTCGCTGCGGCCGGCGGGTTTCTCTTCCTCGGTTCGAAATGGATGGCCGCCGCGGCGTTTCCTGTCGCGTTCCTGATCTTCATGACTCCGCTGCCGGACGCCCTGGTGGACTGGCTGGAAAAGGCGTCCATGCTCGCCTCCGCCGACGTCGCGGCAATGTATTTCGACCTGACGGGAACCGCGTTGGTTCGCCATGGCACGGTGTTTGAACTGCCCGGCATCGTGCTGAAGGTGGGCCAGGAGTGCAGCGGGATCCACTCCAGTTGGGTGCTCTTCATCGCCAGCCTGCTCGCGTCTCATGTCTTTCTGAGGACCCGGTGGCGAAGGATGGTACTGGTCGCCTTCGTGATTCCGCTCGGGATCTTGCGCAACGGGTTCCGGATTCTGGTCATCGGGCTGCTTTGCGTTCATGTGGGACCGCACATGATTGACAGCGCCATTCACCATCGGGGCGGTCCTCTGTTCTTCGCGCTGTCGCTGGTCCCCCTGTTTCTGTTGATGTGGTGGCTGCGCCGTCAGGAGCAGCGTTTGAGCCCACCGGGTTGAGGAACGCATGTCGATCTTCTCCTTCGTGCCATTCGTGGCTGCGAGTTTCTGTCTGCTTCTGGCAGGGATCAGCCTGGTGTCAAAGAAGCCCTCGCCCGCCAGGTGGTGCTTTTTCGCCGGCATGATGGTTCTCGCTGTCGACAGCCTGTTCACGGGCCTGCGGCTACGGGCTACCGAGCTGTCGGAGGTGTTGGACTGGCTCACACTCGGCTTGATCGTCGACTCCTTCGTACCGGCGGCCTGGCTTGGCTTCAGCCTGATTTACTCGCGGGGCGATTACCGCGAGTCCCTGGCGCGCTGGAGAATCCCCCTGGCAATCGTCGCTCTGCTGCCGATCGGTCTGTCGCTCGGTTTCCACGAGCGGCTTCTGGAGGTCGTTCCAGTTGAGCCAGCCAACCGGGAGATGCAGGTGCGGTTCGGCGCGGCTGCCAAAGCGCTGAACATCATCCTCCTGGGTGCCCTCGTGTGGATCCTGATGAACCTGGAACAGACCTTCCGATCGGCGATCGGAACGAGGCGCTGGCGGATCAAGTTCGTGGTCCTCGGCCTGGCTGTGATCTTCGGCGCCCACCTTTACGTGCGCAGCCAGACGCTGCTCTTTTCGGCGTACGACATGCGCTGGTCAGAGATCGAGTCGACCGCGCTCTTGATCGGGTGTGTCTTGCTGGTGGTGGCCTATCTACGCACGGGATTCGCCGAGATCGACGTCTACCCATCCCGCGCCGTCCTGCGGTCGTCTTTGACGGTACTCATGGCCGGCGGCTACCTCCTTGTCGTCGGGGTCCTGGCCAATATTGGGAGGCGGTTTGGCGGAGCAGAGGGCTTCCAGCTCCAGGCTGTGCTTGTGCTGCTGGGCATAGCCGGGCTAGCCGTATTGCTTCTTTCGGACCGCCTCCGGCAACGCATCCACGGCTTCGTCAGCCGTCACTTCGCCAGGGCTCAGCACGATTCCGTTCGCATCTGGACCGAGCTCTCGCGGCGCTTGGCCAACGTCAAGGACCAGGCCGGCCTCTGTGCAGCGTCCGCAAGGCTGGTTTCCGAGACCTTTGAGGTCTTGTCCGTGACCATCTGGCTGCTGGATGAACAGAAGGAACAGCTCTTCGTCGGCGCCTCGACCGCGCCGCAACCAGGCGAGACGCCCCCCGGCAATCCGCCATCGGCAGTCTCGAGCGCCGTTGCGGCCGGACTTCGAGTGAGAGTTTCGCCCTTCGACCTGGAGGGTGTGGACGAGCCCTGGGCCGAGGAATTGCGCCACCTCAATTCGACGACATTTCCGAACGGAGGGAATCGCTGGTGTGTCCCGTTGCGGGTGGGCGAACAGAGTCTCGGCACCCTGGTTCTTGCCGACCGAGTCAATGGCGCGGGTTACACGCTCGAGGAATTGCAGCTGCTGCAATGCATCGGGGACCAGATTACGTCGGTGCTGTTGAACCTGCGCCTGGCGAACGAGGTGGCGCGCGCCAGGGAAATGGAGGCGTTCCGGACCATGTCGGCGTTCTTCGTACACGATCTGAAGAACATGGCCTCCTCGCTCAATCTGATGCTCCAGAACCTGCCGGCGCATTTCGACGACCCGGCCTTTCGTGAGGACGCCCTGCGCGGCGTCGGCACTGCGGCGCGGCGAATCGACGAGATGATTGGCCGGTTGAGCGCCCTGCGGCGACGGCCCGACTTCCACCCCGTCGAAACCGATTTGAATCAGCTCGTCCGTGAGATCCTCGACAGGCTAGACGGAATGCCGCACGTGAAGTTGACCAGGGACTTGCAGCCGCTGCCCAAGGTCCTTGTTGACCGGGAACAGATCCAGAGCGTTGTAAACAACCTGGTGCTCAACGCGCGCGACGCGCTCGGGTCGGGAGGCCACATTCAGGTCCGCACGGAGCATGTCGGCGACAGCGTGGTTCTGGTTGTCACGGATAATGGCTGCGGGATGAGCGCGGCGTTTCTGAAGGACTCCTTGTTCCGCCCATTTCAGAGCACGAAGAAGAAGGGGCTCGGCATCGGCATGTTTCAGTCGCGCATGGTTGTCGACGGGCATGGGGGAAGCATCCGCGTGGAAAGCGAGGCGCGTAAAGGCAGCACGTTCCGGGTGAGCCTCCCCGTAAAGGTGTGACATGGCAAGAACCAGGCTGCTGATTGTCGATGACGAGGAGGATATCTGCACTCAGCTGAAATGGGCGCTGAGCGGCGACTATGAGCCGCTCACGGCCGGGGACCGCGCCAGTGCGTTAGCCGCGTTCATCCAGCATCGTCCCCTGGTGACCCTGCTCGATCTAGGACTGCCGCCGCGCCCCAATGAACCCGATGAGGGCTTGGCGGTGCTCTCGGCGGTTCTCGCCCTGGATCCACTGGCCAAGGTGATCGTCGTCTCCGGCCAGAGCGACAAGCAGAATGCCCTGCGTGCCGTCGGGGGCGGCGCCTACGATTTTCTCTGCAAGCCGGTGGTTATTGACGAGCTCAGGCTTGTGCTGCGGCGTTGCGTGTATCTGGTGGAACTCGAACAGGAATACCGCACCATACAGCACAGTGCACCGGCTGAGGCCTTTGAGGACATGCTCGGCGCGAGCCCCCAGATGCAGTCCGTTTTCGATCTCATCCGCAAGGTCGCTCCCACCAAGGCGCCGGTCCTGATTCTGGGGGAAAGCGGCACCGGAAAGGAGATGGTGGCAAAGGCGCTGCATCGGCGGAGCACGCAGAGCAGCGGTCCCTTTGTCGCCATCAACTGCAACACCATCCCGGAGAATCTACTCGAGAGTGAACTCTTCGGCCACGAGAAAGGCGCATTCACGGGGGCTCACACGCAGCGCAAAGGGCACATCGAAACGGCCGCCGGGGGCACGCTCTTTCTCGACGAGATCGGCGAGCTGCCGCCGCCGGTCCAGGTGAAGCTCCTGCGGTTTCTTCAGGAAAAGTGCTTTCAGAGGGTCGGTGGCCGGCAGGAAATTCAAAGTGACGTACGAATCCTGGCAGCCACCAACCGGAACCTACAGGAATCCGTGGCCAGCGGTAAGTTTCGGGAAGACTTATACTTTCGCCTCGCTGTCGTGGTGGTCAAGGTACCCCCGCTGCGAGAGCGGGGGGAGGACATCCTCCTAGTAGCGAAGGCGCTCCTGAACGACTACTTGGTTGAGCACGCCAAGCCCGGTCTGACCTTCGCGCCCGATGCGCTGCGTGTGCTGAGTCTGCACTGCTGGCCCGGAAACGTCCGCGAGCTGCAGAATCGTCTGCGGCGGGCGGTCATCATGGCAGATAGCAAGCGTGTCACTGCCAGAGATCTGGAATTGGCCGATGCCTTGAGTGTCCTGCCGCCACAGACGCTGAAGGAGGCGCGGGAAAGTCTGGAACGAGAGATGGTCCAGGACGCGCTAAGGCGTCATCGAGGGAAGGTCACTGCCGCCGCTCTAGACTTGGGCATCAGCAGGCCGACGCTCTATGAGCTGATGGAGAAGCTCGGAATCGCCAGGGATTCGTAATCGGGAATGGCCTGCTCGGCACGTCGGCTTCCTGTCGGAATCCCTTACAACCACAACGAGAGAAGGCCCTGACCGTAAGCCGCATGAGAAGTACGATTTGCCACATAAACTCCAAAATGCGAACCAGTGACTGTGTCGGAATCCTTTACAAAAACAGCGGTGCAGATTCGGCTGCCAAGGTCTGGCGCCGCCAGACAGCAATCCGCCTAGTCACAGTAAACGGCGAGAAGACTTAGGGTTAGACGGCGCTCCGCGGGACTCCTAATGATTCCGCGATGCTCCGGGAATTGGCGGCACCGCAACTGCAACTGCAACTGTGTACGGGGCCCTTGGATCCGGAGAAGGATGAGCGGGGAGTCCTACCCCTTGAAGCGGCGGCAGGGCGCGGAGGATCAAGATGAGAGTCATAAAGATCATCGCATGGGGAGTGGTGGTGTTGGCCTTCAGCGGAGTCGCGTTGCACGCCGACAGCCTTTATCTGAGCAGCACCACCTTCTCGACGATACCCTTCAGTACCGGTAGCGAAGGTGGTGGTTCTATTGAAGGTGCTTTCTTGAACGGAAGCCCGCTTCCCTGGGTTTACTGTCTTCAGGTCGCCGTGAATATATATGTACCGGGGATGTACGACCAGACGATCGTAACCGCTGACGGCACGATCGATAACACCGTCCTTCCGTCTGCTGCGAAGATAGCATGGCTGCTGGAGAACTACGCCATTGGCGGCCAGCCGAACAGCGATCAAGAGGTCGCGCTCCAGGCGGCCATCTGGAACGTAGAAGGCTTCGGCGATCTGGTCGCCCCCAGCGATTCGAACGTGATGAAGCTGTATCAGACCATGTTGGGTTCGGTGGGCAACGGGGACTCGGGAGCAATTGGCGAATTCAAGTGGTTGACCCCCGGAAAAGATGGTCAAAAGTATCAAGCTTTGGTAGCAGCGCCCGACGGTGGTGTGACAGCCATACTACTGGGCGGTGTTCTGATAGGTCTTGAGACTCTTCGCCGAAGATTCAAAGTGTAGGCGCCTTCGGCCCGAGAATTCATCTTCTCCCGAGGCGGCAGGACCCGCACGCTGCCCGTCTTATGCGAGTTCTGCCGCCCGTGCTGCTCCGGCCACGGGACGCCATCTCCTTGGCACGTTTCTTCCCACAGAGGCACCATCTGGAGTTCCTACTTTTCGGACAATCCAGTTCCGATCTCCCAAATCTTAGGAATTGCCTGAGACCTTGATCGTTCCGGGATTGGGCCGGGCTCCCGCTGAGCCGCAATGCACGGCAGATCGACTGCTGCCAGCATTTGGCCCGCATATTGCGGAAGCGTAACCTCACCACATGCCTGCCTATAGCCAAGTGGAAGGAGAGCAGACGGTACCCGGCAATCCTGCATTCTCCTTGCTCTCCATTGCCAGGACAATTTGGAAGAGAAAAGTCCCAATTGCCGCTGCGTGGATTGTTTTTGCCGGCGCTGCGATCATGGTCGTGCGGATGTTGCCCGCGGTCTACCTGGCGGAGACGGTCGTCCTAATCGATTCCCAGAAGATCCCCGAGAAGTTTGTTTCCGCCACGGTGGCCACCGACCTGGAGGACCGCATCGCCGCCATTCGGGAAATGCTCCTCAGCAGCGGGGAGCTGAAAAAAGTCATCGACGACTTCGGCCTCTACCGGGAAGCGCGAAAGTCGCATTTCGAGGAAGAGATCCTCGACATGATGCGGAGGGACATCAGCATCAACCTGAACCCTGCTGGAATGGGCACCAGCAGCAAGGGCGACAAGCGGACCGCCGCCTTCCGCATCGGCTACCAGGGTTCCGACCCCCATTTGGTCATGCGCGTTGCGAACCGCCTGACCGATCTCTATGTCGAACAAAACCTCAAGACGCGGGAGAGTCAGGCAGCGGGCACTTCGTCCTTCTTGGATACGCAACTCCACGAGGCCAAGAAACGGCTGGACGAGTTGGAAGCAAAGGTCAGCGAGTACAAGCTGCAGCATAACGGAGAGCTGCCGCAACAAGAACAGTCCCTGTCCAGCACTCTGTCCAGGCTTCAAACGGAACTCGAGGCGAACCGGGATGCCATAAACCGCGCGCACCAGACCAAGGTAATCCTGGAAAGCACCATCAGCGCCACCGAGGCGAGTATTGCCGCGCAGACAAGAACATGGGAACAGTCGGTTCGCGGGCAAGATGTGCCGGTACCGTACATCCCCGGCCAACCGGCAGCGGCACAAACTGTCAGACCGTCCGATGCCCTCGAGGATCAACTCGCTCAGGCCCGCGCGCACCTCACGGAGAATCACCCCGAGGTGATTCGCCTGCGAAAAGCACTGGAGAACGAGCGGCGCGCCGAGGCGCAGAGACAGGCGGCACGAATCGAGACCGCGGCGGCGAGCGCAAATCCCGCGAGCGGATCAAGCCCGAATCGCCAGGCATCCTCATTGAGCGAGCCGCCGGAAATCACGCGTGCGCGTGAACAGCTTGTCGGCTTGATGGCTCAGGTCAAAGGAGCAGACACGGAGATGGAGAATCGCAAGACCGAGCAGCAGCGCATCCTCCGCGACCTCGATCTCTACCAGCGCCGCATCGAGCACCTGCCGGTCCGGGAACAAGAAATGGCACAAATCACCCGCGACTACGAGATGTCCAAAGAGAATTACAAGTCTCTCCTGGACAAGAAGATGGCTGCGGAAATGGCGCTGGATATGGAGCGGCGCCAGCAGTCAGAACGGTTCACCGTGCTGGATCGGGCACGCGTGCCGGAGAAGCCGGTCAAGCCCAACCGGCCGCTCCTTTACGCGCTTGGTTCCGGGTTGGGATTAGCGCTGGCCCTGTTGGTGGGGTTTACTGCCGAGTTACGGAAGGATGTCGTACTGGGAGAGTGGGAGTTGCCGGAGGGCACTCCGGTTCTGGCTCGGCTACCGCGTATCGAGGTCCCGGCTGGGCCAGGCCCAGACGAAAACCGTGGCGGGCGGCTCGCGCGCGGGAGAATGCCCGCCGACGTGCCGCTTAACGGTTAGTTATGTACAACGAGTTCTTCGGATTAGAGAGAGCCCCGTTCAACCTCACGCCAGATCCGGAATTCCTGTACTTGAATGCCCGGCACCGCGAAGCACTTGCCGGGATCAGCTATGCAATCTTGGCGCGCAAGGGATTCGTGGTCCTGACCGGAGATGCCGGCACCGGTAAGACAACGTTGCTGACACGGATCATAGGACACCTGCCGACAGGGCGAATTCAGTCGAGCGTTATCGTGAATCCTACGCTGACGCCGCCGGAATTCCTGGAGGCCGTCCTCCTGGACTTCGGGTTCCGCGACATTCCGGCCAGCAAGGCGCAGCGCGTCGCGATGCTCCAGGAATTCTTATGGGATGGAAATGCGCAAGGCAAGATATCAGCGCTCGTGATCGATGAAGCCCACAAGTTGAGCCTGGAAGTGCTCGAAGAAATCCGCCTGCTTGGCAATTTCGAATCCGGCGGCGAAAAGCTTCTCCAGATCGTGCTGGTGGGGCAGAGCGAACTCGACGAGTTGCTCGACCGCGAGCACCTCCGGCAGTTCAAGCAACGCATCGCGCTACGGCTGACGATTGCGCCTCTGCCGGCAGCGGAAGTGGAGCGGTATATCAGGCATCGCTGGACCAAGGCGGGCGGCAACGAGCTACCGTTTACGAAGGATGCAGTCGAATGCATCGCGGAGGCGTCGCAAGGGGTTCCGCGCATCGTGAACGTGATCTGTGACAACGCCCTGCTGGAAGCTTTCGGAGAGAATTCGGTTCGAGTGGAGGCGCGTCACGTGGTCGGCGTCTGCCGGGATCTGCGCTTGTCCGTGAGCGCCCGTCGGCCCCCCGTCGAAGAATTGGTGCCCGCAGTGCCGTCGAAGGCGGCTGTGGCCGTGCCGACAGTGTGGGATGAAACGATGAAGACCCTGGAACGCTACGGGAGCGGCGCTACCAAGCGATCGCTGGTGTCACGAATTGCTGGCAAACTCGGGTTTATGCAGAGGGTGGAGACAGTGTGAGCAAGCTATTCGAGATCATGTCCAGCGGCAAGGGAGAGATCCCCGATCTGGTCCGCCCCATAGTTGATGTGGAAGCCGGGCCAGCCCAGATGGCGAGTGCCGGAACGAACGGGAACGACGAGACCCCGGCGGCCGCGCCTTCTGAGAGAGAAGCTTCCTCCGGCACCACGCCGTTGCCCGGGCAGGTCCGGACGCTGAACCTCCGGATCGCGGCGACCTCCCCGCTGCTGCCTTTTGAGCCCAGCCTGTGGCGGGCCAGCGAACAGTACCGGATTCTGCGAACCAAGATCGTGCAGCATCCGATGCAACCGCGCATGATCGTCATTTCGAGTCCGGCGGCGGGAGACGGGAAGAGCGTCACGGCGGTCAATACGGCTGCGGCTCTCTCATTGAAAAGCGAGGCCCAGGTGCTGCTCCTGGATGCGGATTTCCGCAAATCGATGCTGCACTATCTACTCGGCCTGCCGGAATCACCCGGGCTGGCGGAGGTGCTGAAGGCTACGTGCAACGTCGAGAAGGCACTGGTGCAGACCCGGGAATTTCCAAATCTCTTCGTGATGCCGTCCGGCGCGACTCCGGCCAACCCGGTGGAACTGCTGGACAGCGGCGCGTGGCAGACTCTTAGCGGCACACTGCGCGCCGTGTTCCGCTACATTGTTGTGGACTCGCCTCCGGTAGGAGCCGTGGCTGACTACGACCTGATTCAGGCCGTCTGCGATGCGGTGATCCTGGTGGTGCGGCCTGATCACACCAATCGCCAGCTATGCAAGGCGTCGCTGGCAGCTGTGCCCAGGGCGAAACTCCTCGGCGTGCTGCTGAATTGCGTGCCAGATTGGTCGCTAGCAAGACGTGCCGGCGCAGATTACTATTATTACTACGGCGAGAAGTCGTACGCGACCAAGCAGCGCGGGGAACCTAGAGCCGAGGAGCGCGATGAGCAAGCTCCCACCGCTCCGTGAGGCAACTGTCGCGCTGGGAACGCCTGAAATGCTGCGAGTTACCAAGAGGGGATGACCGCTTGGGCCTGGTTCGAGTAGGCGCTCTCATTCCCGCTCCCATCCACGGCCGTCGCGACGTAGTAATACGTCTGGCCAGCCTGGACAGCGTAATCGGTGAAGGTCGTACCGGCCACCGGGAGCGAATTCATCTTCGTGTAGGGCCCGTTGGAGGCGCTGCCGCGGTACACGTTGTACCCAATCACGTTCGGGGACGCGCTCGCCGTCCACGTGAGGGTGACGCTGTGAAGCGCGCCCGCGACGCACGCGCCACCCAAAGCCGCGTTGGTGACGCGCTGCACCATGACGACATTGCACACCCCAGGGCCGGCGACATCAGCGGTGCATGGCACAAGACCCAGAGCCATATTGTTGGCCAACTGCACGTCGAGAAAGTCGACTACCCCATCCTGGTTCAAGTCGCACGCGTTCGCCGCCTGGGACCAGCTACCTGGCGAGCAAAACAGCGAGAGATATCCGGCCAGCATTGCAACGAATGGCTTAGGCATACAGGTTCAGCGGATGGCTATCGTGACGCCGGCTTGGCTGCTCGCTGTGCCTACTACGAGGACGATCGGGACGGTGAGTCCGGTGGGCGCGGTCAGCGGCACGATGCAGTTCACCTGAAGAAGGCCGGCAACGCCTCCCGGTGCCGCCCCGGCGTACAGCACGCTGGCGTTCATGCCGCCGATCCAAACTGATATGGGCAGCAGAGGCTTCGGAAGAGTCCCAGCTGCTACCTGGCCATCGACGCCCGTCGGATCTGTCTGCCCCGCTCCCGTGGCGAACAGGGTCATGACCGAACCTCTCAGAGCAGGCTTAGACGGAGAGTTCAAAACCTGGTCCTCGTTGATAATGGCTCCCTGCCCGGTGCCGCTTCCGTCCGCTGTGAAGACAGCTGGAGCAGCGTTCGTGACCGGGAGAATTACTCCCGCGACACCCTGCCCGCGTTGGCTTACCAGTACCTGAGTGGTCGCCTTGTCGCAAATCTCGTAAGGGGCAACGGCATTGATCTGATTGATCCCGGCATAGAGGAGGGGGGCAGGAACTCCATCGAAGAGGATGGGGGGTTCGCCGAGAACCGTGCTTGTCGGAGAGCCGTCCGACTGCTGCGGCGAAGAGGGACCGATGCCGGCGCCCAGAAACGTCAATATCTCTCCCGGAGCGACCGGTCCTGGGAGCAGGCTGGCTGCGTTTAGCACACCTCCTGGTAGAAGGTGCGACGACGGGTCTGGGGCGCCCACGATCGTCACGGCTCCATCGGCGGCCAAGACATAGGCCTGCTGGCCGGAAGTGTCGGAGCCTACAACATTGGAGAATTGCAGAGTGTACGGGCGTGGGAGAGCAGCTTGATTCACCGCGATGAACAGGTCGATCAGGTTGCCATCGATGATCGGATTCTGGTTCAGTCCCCGAACCAGGAAGCGCCTCGTGTTCAGGGCCAGATCCGTGAAGTAGAGTGCCTTTCCCGAGTTCCGCGCCGCTTCTCCGACGACCGCTGTCAACGTCAGGACCTTGTTGTCATACTGGAGATCGAACTGCACCGCAGCCACCGAGGACAGGCGCGATTCGAACCTGACGCTGAGGAGGAGACTGGCGCCGGGTGAAGCTGACACATTCGGCAGCGAGAGCTCGGCAGGTTGCGCCGCCGCATCACAGGTGAGGAACGCGGCTAGAAGGACCAGATTGTGCGGGCGTTTCATCCTAGCGCAGAGTATGCGATCTTCGACCGCTCGCTGCCGAAACCGGTTTACGCCATGTGTCTATAAAGAGCGCTACCCGCCGCACGGAAGATGCAGTCTGGCAGATACGGCACCACGCGCTCTGCCACTCTCCGAGCCCACCGGACTCCAGGATGTCGCGGGTGCTGCAAAAGCGGAGATACGGAAAGCCGGGTATATGTCAGGCTCGAACGAGTACTGCCCAAGCGATCTTTAAACGTGATGAGCCCAGAATTGTCGGAATCGGAACGTCCCAAGTCGAACACGCGCAAGCCGTCATGCTTGGCTTCCTGTATCGACCTCCAGAAAAGCAACTGCGTTCCGCCGAGATGGTTGAAGGCTGTGTCCGAGCAGCCGTATTTGTAAATCAATGTGTCTTTGTGGCGCAATGTCAGGATTGCGGCTACGGGCCGCTTCTCCTTGGATGCGACCCTGATCTGCAACGACTCCCCGAAGCAAGCGATCAGGTTGCGGTACCAGCTCTTAGGCTGCGGCGGAATGCCGTGTCTCCGCCTGGTGAGGAGGAGGAGATCCCAAAAGGCGTCGAGAAACCAACCGGACCGGCCTGCTTCGTATGTCAAGCCCTCTCTCTGCGCGCGTAGGATCTTTCTTTGTGTTGAACTCTTGTGACAATTTGCGAACAGCGTTTCGAGGTCCGGCCGCAAATCCAACCGGTGAAAGCAGAAGCTTGGCAGAGAAGGACAGACGCAGCGAGCGTCAGCAATCGGGTTCTCCCCGCGAACCTCGACGTATTTCAAATTGTCCTGAACAAGCTTGTGCTCTAGCGCCGATACAAGTGCGTCCTTTTCGGCGGCTGTGTGCACCAGCGGTTCGCAGTGGTCTGAGAATGGG
>Ga0335069_10008607_pt1 | contig 14578 bp, 13 predicted proteins | sample Lox_Sample_11_FD_206714 | JGI IMG/M metagenome (GOLD analysis project Ga0335069, IMG submission 206714) | Soil microbial communities from Loxahatchee National Wildlife Refuge, Florida, United States - Lox_Sample_1.1 | ecosystem: Environmental > Terrestrial > Soil > Wetlands | place: USA... | reverse complement strand
TGACCCCAAATCCCAAGATCACCAACATGTTTCATCATCCAAGCACGGTGGCCATCAACCTCAAGAGACACTGCATCCGTGATTTATCTGATGAAAACGGAGGGATTCATCGTGGATAACCGCTTATCAACGCAATCCGCGACGTCCGTGTTCCGACACGTGCTCGGGTATCCGCCTCCACACCGTCGCTGTATTCGTGCAGATCGATAGAGTGGAGTTCGTGGCTGGCCTCCCTGATACCCCGTCCGACCCGGCCGTGGTGGTCCTCAACCCCGATGATGAGAGCACGCCGGAGTCTTTCACCGCGTGGCTTGATCGTCGTCAGGCGGGAGAACCGGTCGATCCCGGGGTACGGGCTGCTGACAGTCTCGCTGAAGCACGCGCCGCTGGCGAGGTGTGAACCCAGTCGTCACCGACGCCTCCGCTGGCGTCGAGCTCGCAGCCGACACGCTTCGCGGGCGAGCGCTACGGACGTTGTTGCCAACCGACACAGTGCCCTGGGTGCCCGAACTGTTCTTCGTGGAATGCGGAGCGGTGCTGCGCCGATGGGACCTGAACCGCATCCTGACACGCGCCCAGATCGATCAGGCCATCGATGCGCTGATGGGCTGGCCGCTGCGCATCACCCAGGTGCGCGGGTTGTTCACCGACGCATGGCGACTACGAGCAAACGTCACCTTCGCCGACGCCGTATACGTGGCGCTCGCCGCGCACCTTGGCGCCGACCTCCTTTCTGATGATGGCCGACTGGCCAACGCCCCTGGCCTGCCGGTTCGGGTACTGCACCTGCCAGGTTGACAGCTGAGCAGTCCAGGGCAAACACGCAGCATCAGCGCAGTACGTCTTCGGGGCGTTGCATGCCGATATTTCGAAGTGCGCTCAACCGTTTAACCGGTCGCCGTCTTCCCCGATACGCTCGGTCTCATAGCTGCAGGTCATCGACGTTCAGCCGTCCAAGCCGTCGCGCCCCGTCGCGCTTGTTCGCATCCGTTCCACCGTGTTCTGTGTCCAAATCCGTGGCCACCACACCAGGCAGGCACGTTTCCCCATTGCACGCACGCCACCGGCGTGCATGATGCGTCCCCGAACGCATGGTGGTTTCCAGGGTCGACTTGGTCTTCACCGCGGGCTGCGCCAAGGCAAGATGTACGGAGTGAGTTGGACGAGGTATGACGGCAGGGCGCTCGCTGACATAACGCGCCTCTCGCCGCAAGAAGGCTTCCGCTTCGTCAGCGACTGCGGTGTCGGTGATGTGTGGCATGGCCTCTCTCACGGCGGACACGAGCATCTTTTCGAAGCAGACGGCCATGATTGAGACCATGTTCATATAGGTCGAGAAGGCGGGGTTGTCGCTGCTCATGGGAACGCGGAGTCCTTGACCGAAACCCGTCGGCGACCGCATCGACGTTGACGCCCTTCACCCAGCCGGGCTGGCCGGGCACACCGCAGCAGCCGCCCAAGCCGCCAGTACACCGGCCAGCGGTCGGTGCCGACTGTCGGCATACTCTGAGGTGATCTTCTCGAGACTGCGCCCGGTCAAACTCGGTTGCGCGCCGGCGAAAACCGCTCAAGCTGCACGGGCGGCCCGTCTGCTGACGGCGGCGGCCCCAGACCAGCGACACCGTCGATCACGCTAACGACTGCCCGGCTCCCACGATCAAAGTTCAGGGTGCCGTGTTGAAAATTCTGGACGACCCACTCGGGCTCCTGGATTTCGGCGCTGGTCGGCAGCCCAAGCGCGCTGTGTTCGTAGCCCAGGGTGCCCCACGCGGCGTAAATGGCGCCGGTGACGGGCTGGGCCCCGCTGGCCGGTGACCAGTACATCGCTCCCTTCTCGAAGATGACGTATCGCGTGGCTCCCGCCCCTTGCGATTCTGGCGACATCGGTGCGCCCAGTGCGCTGTTCATGCCGCCCATCGCCTGCCACCGGTCATAGATAGCACTACCTTGCAGCGACTGCGCCAGATCTTGGGCGCTGAGGCGTTTGTTGAACCGCGCGGCGATGTCGCGAATCTGGTTCATCAAGGCATATCCGAGGTTGCCGGGGCAATCAGTATCGTCGACGTCGCGGTGGGCAAAAATGCACGGGAGGCTCACGGTGGCGCCTTGGGGGAAACGGGTGTAAGGGCCCCCGTCCGACGTCAACGCGACGCTGCCCCGCGGGTCGATGCCATCCATGGCCAGCCGCCACCCGAGCAAGCGCCCGACGGTGCGCACCTGAACCGGCGTGGGGCCCACCGCGTCGAACTCGCCGATCATGCATACCGCCCACGTGTTGCGGTTGAACCCGCCAGTGTGGGTGCCCTGAACCGATCTCGTCATCCCGCCGAATCGGCCCTCGAATACCTGACCGTACTTGTCGACCAGGGCGTTGTAGGCGATGTCCGACCAGCCCAGGGTGCGGGTGTGGTAGGCGTAGATCGACCGCACAATTGCCGCCGAATCCTGCTGCGCATAATCATTCACGCCGGCGGTATGGTGCACGATGCCTGCCTTGATTCCGTTGTCGTACATCGGTGCTCGGCTGCGAATCGACTCGTCGGCGCCCCACTGGGCGCGACTGATGATATTGGGCACCTGCCCGGGCGCTTCGACCGCCGCAACCAAAGCCGGATCCGCCCCCGCGCTCGGGGGTAGGACCAGCCCCGATGCGGCGATGCCCAAATTCACCATAATTGGTGCGGCCGCAACGTATTTGAGGACATCACGGCGCGAAACAGACGGTGACGCTGAGCACCCGCACCAATCAGGCACGGCGACACGATAACCCGCGATAACAATATTCATAACGCGACCCGCCGCAGCCAAATACGGTTTGAACGCGACGGGTTCCCAGTACTGCCAATAGGGATCGAGCACGCGCCAACGCACGTCCGTGGCCGAGCAGCCGGAACCGAGATGATTCGCGTCGACCGCGAATATCCCGATCGGTCCTCGCCCATCGCTTCGAAACGCGGTGGTGGCACGCCCAAGCCACCGGTGCCGTCACCCATGCCGAACTCCACAAAAACGCGGAAGCGCTGACTCGAGCCTGTGACTATCCACTAACGTGCGTACGGATTTGCCCGATCAGTGCCCCCATGAGCGGTCAGGCATTCCTACCGGGCAGGCCGGCAATGATTAGGTTCTTAGTAAGCCATTCGCAGGATGGGGCGACCCTGACATCGCTACCGTAAGCCTTACAGTACAACCGCGCCGTCCGCCCCAAAGGCGCGGTTGCAACGCTTCCGGATGGCGCCTAAAAGCTCGCGGGCAGACGACTGATTTTCTGGTCCAAGGGCACCACTATGCTCGCCTCCGGCGGATTCTTTCGTTCTTGGTATGCCGAGTCAAGAATGGCCGGAAACCCTTCTAGGACGCGGTATACGTCCACCAGTTGCTCCAGGATCTTGATTCGTTGCTGACTCGCCTCGTCCACCGCCCGCCGGGTCTGCTCACGATACCGATCAGCCCCCTGCTTTGCGTCGGCGAGGAGCTGCTCACGCTCCTGTTGGGCGTTGTGCCACGCCTCATCGATTGCCGATCGGGTTTCAGCGCGCATCGTGGCCAGTTCGGCGTCGAGCTTTTTCCTGGTTTCCTCGTACTCGGCTTCCAGGGCTTTTCGCTGCGCGGCTATGTCCGCCAAAAGCTCTTTGTACTTTCGCTGCGCGGCCTCGTTCTTGGCCTCGGCCGCCGCAATCAGCGCCTCTGACTCGGCCCGCGCCTCGGCCTGCATCTCGGAAACCTCGTCGACCGCACGCCGCAGCATCTTCGCCATCCGATGTTGCATCGCGTGAGGCGAGGGTGAGGTGTCCGTGAGGACGGTGACCTCATCCGTGAGGACGGTGACCTCAATCCGCAGCGCGGCTGCTTCATCGGCGGATTCCTTCAGCCGAGCCGTTAGGCTCTCAACCTCGTCGAGCAGCAACTGCTGCTTGGTGATCAACTTCTCGATGTAGGCATCAACCGCAGCCGGATCGTAGCCCCTGAACATGCGAGAGAACGTCTTTGCGGATTCGATTATCACTGCCAATTCCCCCTTCTGGAAACGCCTGTAGACCCGGGGAGACCGATCCAGAGTCGAGTATTTCACGGTCATGCATCCGCCGGGCCTGCGCGCCGAGAATATTGGGGGAAAGCTCATCGGAAAGCTCTGGGGCGGTTGCGCTGATATGTGACCCACCGGTGCCTGCAATGCGCGGCCAATGCGTGCGTAGAGTCCCCCACAGGCCGACGACGGAGGTTCCTGGCCCCCTGGAACGAGGCCGCCGGCGTGCCGTTGCAACGGGGCTCAGCGGCGTCGTTGCGACCGGCGGCGAATCAATGGCAGGTGCAACAAATGCACCTGTTATCAGTTTGTAGTGTATAGCTTTTGGCACTCCCCACCAAATAAGCTAACCATCGTCAATCCCGTGATGATTGAGAGCCGTTGCGTTGCTTTTGGATTGGGCATCTGGTCACGGGGAAACACATTTTGGAAATTTATTGCCCGGCGAAGCGTTCCATGAACCGAAATCTATTGTGCTACGGACTTTTATGCGCCTACTGTAAACTACGCGCCTTTGGAATACAGGCTCGCAGCCCTAGAGTTAGGTCGCTCGACAGCCGCCTGGCGGACAACCAAAACGTTTGCCAATGTCCAAATAGTTCGATTCACAACGGTCGCTTCCAACCTCGTTTTCCCAGAGTTGCGTCCAGGGAAGTGGTGTACGGGTTTCCGCTGGTTAGCGGTGTGTCGTAGCCGGTAGGAGGACGGTCATCGCGTGATCCTTCGAACGACCGCCAAGTCAATCGCAGGAGAACAACGCGATGACCGCACCCCACCATATCGACGTTGAGAAGCTAGTGGCCGAGCAACTCGCCACAGCGACCCCTGATCTGCTGCGTAGTTTGTCGACGTTCATCGCCGCGCTGATGAGTGCGGAGGCCGACACGCTATGCGGGACAGGCTACGGCGAGCGTAGCGAGCAGCGCACAAATCGGCGCAACGGATATCGGCATCGCGATTTCGATACCCGTGCCCGCCTCCTGCGAACCGACTTTCGGCTATCTAGCACTGGGGCTTCTGAGTAGATCGCGCCTTGGCAAACGATGACCTAAGCGCCGCCGGAGCAAGAGCACCCCATCATGCTGGGTAAAAGGGCAGATTCCAGCAACGAAGTTACAGGACAGTTAACTAGCAAACCTAGCTAATGTGGCCGAATCCGTGGCCATCGGGCATGAAAATGGCCTCCGGAGAAGTCTCCGGGGGCCATTTCCGCTGGTAGCGGGGACAGGATTCGAACCTGCGACCTCTAGGTTATGAGCTGGTCGCGGTCTTCCCCACTCCGCTCGGTCTCATAAGTCCAGGTCAGCGGCGTTCAGCCGTTCAACCTGTCTCACCCCGTCCCGTGTGTTCGCATTGGTTCCACTATGTTCTGTGGCCAAATCCGTGGCCACACCAGGTGGCGCGTGCAGCCGCCTCGGCGTCTCAGGGGTGAAAGCAGGAGCCGCGTCGTCCGGATCGACGAGCGTAAAGGAACCGATTACGACGCTGTCGGCGGGCGACGGCTCAGCCGCGACCACTGGTTTGTCTTCCACACGCATGACCACCGTCGCCTCTTGACCCGCCTAGGAGGCGCTCACCGCTTTAGTGGCAGTGCTCGATCTCTATGACACGAGGGCTCCTGACCGACTTGATCAGCGCGCCGCGCGGACAGAAACCCGTTGCCGGCGCTACTTGCCGCGATATCACCCTGCCCTCCCCCATCGGGCCACCCACACGGGGGATGGTGCGGCGGCCCGACGCCGCGAGCATCGCAAGTGGCCGGTGGTCGCAGGCCGCGTCCTGCCGCGGAGAACCGAGGCAGGAGAGGTACCGGAGAGGTAGAGGTAGGAGTCATGCTCGCCAACCACACGACGCTGGTCCGGTTCCTGATCGAGGAGCGCCGCCATCATCCCGATGCCAGCGGCGAACTGAACGCGCTGATCCTCGATGTGGCGCTGGCCTGCAAGGCGATCTCCAACCGGGTGGCGCGAGGTGACCTTGGCAGCGTTCTCGACCCGGCCGATGCGGTCAACCTCCAGGGTGAGGTGCAGCAGAAGCTCGATGTGCTGGCCAACGAGTACTTTCTGCGGGCCTGCGAGTGGGGTGGGCAGGTGGCCGGCATCGCCTCCGAGGAACTCGATGAGCCCTACCCGCTGCCGGTGCAGTACCCCCGCGGCAAGTATCTGCTGATGTTCGATCCTCTCGATGGTTCGTCGAACGTCGACGTCAACGTGTCCGTCGGCAGCATATTTTCGATCCTTCGCGCCCCGAATCCGGGCACCGACGCGGTACTCGAGGACTTCCTGCAACCCGGAACTGAACAGGTGTGCGCCGGCTATGCGATCTACGGTCCCTCGACGATGCTGGTGCTCACGGTGGGCACCGGTGTTCACACGTTCACCCTCGATCCCGAACTCGGCGAGTTCTTTCTCACCCGGCCGTCGATCCGGATCCCAAACCACGCGTCGGAGTTCGCGATCAACGCCTCCAACCGGCGGTTCTGGGAGCCGGCAGTGCAGCGTTACATCGACGAGTGCCTGGCCGGACGGACGGGACCGCGCGGCAAGGACTTCAACATGCGCTGGGTGGCGTCACTGGTCGCCGAGACACACCGGATCCTCCGCCGCGGCGGCGTGTTCCTGTATCCCCGCGACTCGAAAGACGCGGCCAAACCGGGCCGGCCGCGGCTGCTCTACGAGGCCAACCCGATGGCGTTCCTCATCGAGCAGGCCGGCGGACTCGCCAGCACCGGACGCGGCCGACTACTCGACATCGTGCCGACCGACTTGCACCAGCGAGTGCCGTTGATCTTCGGCGCCGCCGACGAGGTGCGGCGCGTCGAGAGCTACCACTGCGACAACAACGACCGTCCCGATAGCTCGCCGCTGTACGGTGTTCGCGGCCTGTTCCGCGCGTCGATCCGCTGAAGAACGAGATCCCGATGTCTCGTCTGCACCCGATCATCTCGGTCACCGGTTCATCGGGGGCCGGCACCACCTCGGTGATGCGCACCTTCGAACAAATCTTCCGCAGGGAAGGCATCAACGTCGCCTACGTCGAGGGCGACAGCTTTCATCGTTATGACCGCGCCGCCATGCAAGCCGCAATCGCCGATGCCCACGCGCGTGGTGATCACAGCTTCAGCCATTTCGGACCGGAGGCCAATCTGTTCGCCGAGTTGCAGGATCTGTTCGCCAGCTACGGTGAAACCGGCACCGGCAAGGTACGCAAGTACCTGCACGACGAGGCCGAAGCGGTACCGTACGATCAGGCACCCGGCACGTTCACGCCGTGGGAAGCCCTGCCCGAGGACACCGACATGCTGTTCTACGAGGGTCTGCACGGAGCCATCGTCACCGACGAAGTGGACCTCACCCGCTGCGCCGACCTGAAGATCGGTGTGGTGCCGGTGATCAACCTGGAGTGGATCCAGAAGCTGCACCGCGACAAGATGTCCCGCGGTTACACCTCCGAAGCGGTCACCGACACCATCTTGCGCCGCATGCCGGACTACGTGAACTACATCTGCACGCAGTTCTCGCACACCGATGTCAACTTCCAGCGGGTGCCGGTCGTGGACACCTCCAATCCATTTGTGGCCCGGTCGATCCCGACCGCCGACGAATCGATGCTCATCATCCGATTTAGGGACCCACACGGCATCGACTTTCCGTATCTGCTTGCCATGCTGCATGACTCGTTCATGTCACGGGCGAATACCATCGTTTGCCCCGGAGGTAAAATGGATTTGGCGATGCAGCTGATCTTCACGCCGATGGTGTTGCGGTTGCTCGAGCGTCGCAAGGCCGAACTGGCGCGCGCACTGAACTAGGCGAGAAATGCTTCGCCTCTCCACCACTGGCTGCAGGGGCGAACACCGCACACTTCCCAGTGGCGTTGTGTAGTGAGATCCACCAAGGCCCGGGTCGTGGAAGAGAGAGCGGCCAGTGGGTGGCGCCACGTCGGTCGCCGGGTCGTCGAATTCACCGTCGAACGGTCAGGCGTACTTGTTGAACGAAAGTTGCTCCGAGGCGGACGATCTCACCATCGCTTCACCCGGTTGCGTCCGGGGCTGGTGGGAGGCATGAGGCCCCCAGGGAGTGGTCAGGACGCGGCTCGGCGCACCGCGGTGATCGTGCGCCAGCCCAGCCCGCGGTTGGACGTCAGATGTTTGATCAGCAGTTCGGTCGACATGGTGGGCGTCATCTGGCTGACCAGATGCCAGGGCCGGCTCAACGGTGTGCCCGGTACACCGATCTCCACCAGCGCGCCACTGTCAAGTTGGCTCTGCACAGCCTGCCGCGAAACCAGCGTGACACCGAGCCCGGCCACCGCGGCGGCCACGACGGCCCCGTGCGACCCAAGCACCAGGTGCTGCGGGTTCACGTCGAGGTCTTCGAGCAGTGCGGTGGTCGCCGAGCGGGTACCCGAGCCCGGCTCACGCAGCAGCCAGGTCGCCGTCGCAGGCTCGAAATCCTGAGCCTGCTGCGATGACCCGACAACGATCAGCGTGTTGGGGCTGACCGCACGCACCCTCGTCTTGGCGCGCAGGTTCTCGGGCGGCCGGCCGGCCACCACGAGGTCGACCTCATGACGCGACAGCATGGGCCACACCGCGTTCCGCGAGGCCACCTCCAGACGCAGCACCACACCCGGGTACTCGGCGCGGAACGACGCCAGCGCCGCCGGGATCAACAGTTCGCCCGCCGAGGTCACCGCCGCCAGGCGCACCGACCCGTTCTCGGGATCGGCTTCCCCGCGAGCGGCCAGGATCGCCTCGTCGTGCAGGCCGAGGATGCGGCGGGCGTACTCGACGTAGCGCTGCCCGGCCGGTGTCAACTTGACGCCGCGGCCGTGTCGGTCGACCAGCGCAATCCCGATCTCGGCCGACAGCGCCCGCACCGCCGAGGAGATCGACGACTCCGTGACGACGAGCCGCTCGGCCGCGCCGTGCACCGAGCCAGTGTCGGCCAGCTCGACGAACGCACGCAGCCGCGCCTTCGTCGTCATCGCGGTTCCTCGATGCTCGGCTGGTCGAAGACCCGGCTGCTCAGCAGATCTGCGGGTTCGATGGTGGACAGTTCGGCCAGGCCGACGAGGCCGGGTTCGGCCAACAGCCGGCGGGCATGCCGAAGCCGGGCCCGCTCGAGTGCGTTGCGAACGCTGCGCGCATTGGCGAACCAGGGCTGTTCGACCCGCCGCTGCAGGTAGTCGTGAAACACCGACTTGGCGTCCTCGGACAGCCGGTAGCCGATGGCGTCGGTCATCAACACGGCGATCTGCTCGAGCTCGGCGACGGTGTAGTCGGGGAACGTGATGTGGTGGGCGATGCGGCTCTGCATGCCGGGGTTGGCCGAGAAGAACTGGTGCATCTTGTCGGCATAGCCGGCTAGGATCACCACCAGGTCGTCGCGGTTGTTCTCCATCACCTGCAGCAGGATCTCGATCGCCTCCGACCCGTAGTCCCGTTCGTTTTCTACCTTGTACAGGTAGTACGCCTCGTCGATGAACAGCACACCACCCATCGCCCGCTTGATGACCTCCTTGGTCTTGGGCGCGGTGTGACCCACGTACTCCCCGACCAGGTCGTCGCGGGTGACGCTGACCAGATGCCCACGCCGCAGATAGCCCAGCCGGTGCAGCAGGTCGGCCATCCGGGTTGCAACCGTCGTCTTGCCGGTGCCCGGGTTGCCGGTGAAGCACATGTGCAGTGTGGGCTGCACTGCGTCGACACCGAACCGCGCCCGCATCCGGTCGACGAGCAGCAGCGCGGCGATCTCCGCGATACGGGTCTTGACCGGCTCGAGGCCTACCAGCTCGGCGTCGAGCCGGCGGAGCACCTCGTCGATGCCCGACTCGTGGCGCGCCTCGGCGAGATCGAGGACGGCGTCGGTCGGCAGCACTTCCGGGGGCGGCTCGTCCGGGCGGAACCCGAATGAAACCCTGGGATTGGCGGCCACGGTCATCGCCGGCTCACTCAACGGCGTACCGGTCGCCTGCCGGGAGGTCGGTGGCGTAGGCATGGGTCGTGTAGCCGATGGTGCGGTTGGCCCGCTCGGTGCGGTCCAGCCGGAAGCCCGGCTCCGCGGCGGGCCGGTTCACGATGAACGACAGCGCGGTCGTCTGCCTACCCAGGCTGGCGTCATAGGCATTGAGCCGGATGTAGTGATTGGGGTGCGCAGCCCGGCAGGCGTTGACCTCCATCAGCACTCCAGCCGGGTCCTCGAGGTCAAACATCGGCAGACCCCACATCTCCCAGTAGGTGTTGCGCGGATGCGGGTCGTCGGTGAACTCCACCGACAGCGGCCAGCCGTTGGACAGCGCGTAGTTGATCTGCGCGGTGATCTCCTCGTCGGTGAAGTCCGGCAGGTAGGCAAACGTGCCCTGGGTGATTCGCATGGCGTGCTCCTTAGACTTATTGTCGCGCTCGTCCTCAGGCGGCTGTGCCGCCCGCATCGTCACGCTCCGATCTACAGCGCCGTCGGCGTCGCGACGACGTCGGGGGTGTCGGTGGACTCGTAGTTGAAGGTGATGTCGCCCCAGGTCGCCAGCGCGGTGTCCAGCGCGCGGTTGCGTGAGGCCGCCTTCCTGAGGATGTCCGGGCCTTCCTTGAAGTAGTCGCGGCCCTCGTTGCGCGCCTTGATCATCGCCTCGAGTGCCACCCGGTTGGCTTCGGCGCCGGCCGCGATCCCCATCGGGTGCCCGATGGTCCCGCCGCCGAACTGTAGCACCACGTCCTCACCGAGGTAGTGGATGAGCTGGTGCATCTGGCCGGCGTGGATACCGCCGGAGGCCACCGGCATCACGCCGGGCATCGACGCCCAATCCTGGTCGAAGAACAGGCCCTTGACCGGGTCGGCGGGGACGTGGTTGAGCCGCAGCGTGTCGTAGAAGCCCGCTGTGGTGTTGGGGTCGCCTTCCAGCTTGCCGACCACGGTGCCGGCGTGGATGTGGTCGACACCGGCCAGCCGCATCCACTTCGAGATCACCCGGAAGCTCACGCCGTGGGTCTTCTGCCGGGTGTAGGTGCTGTGGCCGGCGCGGTGCAGATGCAGGATCACGCTGTTGTCGCGGGCCCACCTGGCCATCGACTGGATCGCGGTATAACCGATCGTCAGGTCGATCATCACGATGACCGAGCCGAGCTCGGCGGCGAAGTTCGCCCGCTCGTACATCTCCTCCATCGTCCCGGCGGTGACGTTGAGGTAGTGACCCTTGATCTCGCCGGTCGCGGCCTGGGCGCGGTTGACGGCCTCCATGCAGTACAGGAAGCGGTCGCGCCAACGCATGAACGACTGGGAGTTGATGTTCTCGTCGTCCTTGGTGAAGTCCAGTCCGCCGCGCAGTGCCTCGTAGACCACGCGACCGTAGTTGCGTGCCGACAGGCCGAGCTTGGGTTTGGTGGTCGCGCCCAGCAGCGGGCGGCCGAACTTGCCCAAGTACTCGCGCTCCATGACGATGCCATGCGCGGGGCCCTGGAACGTCTTGACGTACTGGGTGGGGATGCGCATGTCCTCCAGCCGCAGCGCCTTGAGCGGTTTGAACCCGAAGACGTTGCCGATGATCGAACTGGTGAGGTTGGCGATCGAGCCCTCCTCGAACAGGTCGAGGTCGTAGGCGATCCAGGCGATCCACTGCCCGGGGGTGCCTGCCACCGCATCGACCCGGTAGCACTTGGCCTGGTAGTGCTTGAACGTGGTCAACCGGTCGGTCCACACCACGGTCCAGGTGGCCGTGCTGGACTCACCCGCCACCGCGGCTCCGGCCTCCTCCGGTGGCACTCCCTGTTGCGGGGTGATCCGGAAGGCGCACAGCACGTCGGAGTCCTTCGGGACGTAGTCCGGCTGCCAGTAACCCATCTCGGCGTAGGGAATGACCCCCGCGTTCCATCTTTCGCTCATACGCTGAATGCTGCCCCACCAACACTGAACCTGTCTATCAAGAATAATGCCCCAATAATTAACCACTTGCTTCACATTCATGCCGGCATCGCGCTCAAGCCGCACATGATCACCGAGGGTGGAGACAATGCACGGCGCCGTTCACCCCAGGTGGCGGCCGCCACGGGCAGGTGGTGAGGGCCTGGCCCGACGACCCGGCCGGGGTGGCGTTCCGGTCCGGCGGGCAGCGGCCAGGGCGGGACGGCCAACCTGACCGCCATGCCGTCTCACGACACCCCGTGGCGATTGACGTTGTCGTTCGGGCGGGCCCTGATGTCGCCGGCCTTTGCAGCGTGGCGCGGTGAGGAGAGCCGGGTGCTCGACGGGCAGGCCGTGTTGTCCGAACGTCGCTGCCAACGCAGCTGCGGTGCGGCTGCGTCGCCCGCTTCACTCGGCCTGAGCCGGCTCGATCACGTCAAGAGGAATCGTCACCGTCACGGTGGTACCCGACCTCGGGCGCGACCGTACCGCCAGCCGCCCGCCGACGAGTTCGGCCCGTTCGGCCATCGACAACATGCCGTAGCCACCCACGTTGGTCCCCGGCACCCGGTCGGCGCCCGGGTCGAACCCGATGCCGTTGTCGGCCACCTCGAGCCGCGCCACCCCCTCGACGACGGTGAACCGCACCGTGGCGACCAAGGCGCGGGAGTGTTTGACGACATTTTGCAAGCTCTCCTGCGCAATGCGATACAGGGCCACCTCGATGTGCTCGGGCAGCCGGTCGTCGGCCAGTTCCAGCTCCAGGTCGACTTCCATGATCGAGGCGGCCAGGCTGGCCAGACCACCGGCCAGGCCGAGGTCGTCGAGCACCGGCGGACGCAGAGCGCCGATCGCCGAGCGCGCCTCGGCGAGGGTGAGGTCGACCAGGTCGCGCGCCTTCTCGATCTGCTCGACGGCTTCGGAAGTCTCGGCATCATCGACTGCGCGGGCAGCGGCGTCCAGCCGGTAGGTCAGGCTGACCAGGCGTTGGGAGATGCCGTCGTGAATGTCGGCCGCGAGCAGGCGCCGCTCACTTTCCTGGGCGGCGATCACCTGTTCGGCGAAGTTTTCGTGCGCGCGCTCCCGCGCGCTCAGCTGGCGGTGCATCCGCGCCTGGTGCAACGCACCGGCGATCAGCCGCCCGATCACCAGCAGCAACTGGATGTCGCGCGGGGTGAAGTCGCGCCGGGAGATCGTGTGCACGTTGAGCACCCCGACCAGCCCACCCGGTTCGGTCTCCATCGGCACCGATGCCATCGAGGTGAAGTCCGATCCGCGCAACGAGTCGATCGGCACGTAGCGGGGGTCGTCCTCCTTGTTGCTGACGATCACCACCGGCTCGCGGTGGCTGGCCACCCAGCCCGACACCCCCGAACCCAGCGGCAGCCGGATCCGGCCGACCTGTTCGTCGAACGGCGGGGTGGCACCGGCCAGCGTCAGCGAGCGGTCGGTGTCGTCGAGGACGTGGACGAAGCAGACATCGGAGGCGGTGGCCGCGGTGATCATCCGAGCGACCGCGGCCGCCATGGGTTCCACGCCGGGGCCGGTGGAGGTGGCCGCGATGATGTCGAGGAGCAGGGCCACTTCCCGGTCAGCCTCGACGAGTCCGTGGACGTCGTGCGCACCCAGGCCTCCCGCAGCGGTCACTGGAAGATGCCCTCCCGCAGTGCGGTGGCCACCGCGCTGGTGCGGTCGCTGACGCCCAGCTTGCGGTAGATCGACCGCAGATGGCTTTTCACCGTCTCGTCACCGATGACCAGCTTGTTGGCGATACCTCGGTTGGACAACCCGGTCACCACGAACGACAGGATCTCGCTCTCACGTTGGGTCAGGCCGTGTCGGGCACCCGGCCAGAACTCGTCGCGCTGCAGGCGCGCCGCGGTGTCCACCGCGCGGGCGGCCAGCCCAGGGTCGATCGCCGTCGCACCGCTGTGCACCGACTCGAGCTGGCGGACCAGCTCGTCGCTGCTAATCCCCTTGAGCAAATAGCCCGACGCCCCCACCCGCAGCGCCTGGAACAGGTACTGCTCGTCGTCGTACACCGAGAGCAGAATCACCTTGCGCTCGGGGTCGCGCTCCCGAACCAACCGGCACAGGTCCAAACCGCTGGCGCCCTGCATTCGGACATCGCATAAGACAATGTCGGGTTTCAGGCCGGAAATGACGGTCAACGCATTGTCGACACCAACGGCTTCACCGACAACGCGGACCCGATTCTTGAACGGCAATAGCATTGCCTTCAAACCCTCGATGACCATCTCGTGGTCATCGACAAGAACGACTCGTACGGGTCCATTCGTCACCGGCGCCGTCATGTGACCACGATAGTGCACGAAGTTTTTCGCCCCCGTCACTTAACCCAATAGATCCCCCGCTTCGGGATGGTTCACTACAATCCCAATCCGAATGCCGCGGTAGCCGCCCCCGACACGGTGATGCGGGCACTTACAGGCGGAGAGGGGCTCCACGCCATGTGGCAGCGCCCCAGGCGCCCCTAGTAAGCAGTCGACCGGGAGTGCGACCCAGGTGGCACACTCTTGGCACAACGGGGGTTCGCCCGTCAAGCCCTATCGGATCGCGATATGAGGCTGACCTGCATGAACGCTGGTGGGCGCGGACGGTATCGAACCGCCGACCGCTGGTGTGTAAAACC
>Ga0335069_10008606_pt1 | contig 14586 bp, 33 predicted proteins | sample Lox_Sample_11_FD_206714 | JGI IMG/M metagenome (GOLD analysis project Ga0335069, IMG submission 206714) | Soil microbial communities from Loxahatchee National Wildlife Refuge, Florida, United States - Lox_Sample_1.1 | ecosystem: Environmental > Terrestrial > Soil > Wetlands | place: USA... | reverse complement strand
CGTCATGACGATCTTCTCGTCCATTCCCCGCTCTCTGGCGACCTGAGCCACCATCTCGGGGAGGCCGATGCCGATGTTGACTATATCGCCCTCACGGAGCTCATCAGCGGCCCTCCGGGCGATGCGGGCCTTCACGCTGTCATCCATTGGGGGCTTATGGTAGGCCGTCTTGCCGCCGTTGATGAAGGCCTGATTGAATGCGGAACCGGCCGTCATACGATGACGAGGAAGGTTGGCCTCCACCACGTAATCCACGAGGATGCCGGGGACCTTCACTTGGAATGGATTGGCCCTTCCGTTCCACAGCCGCTTGACTTGGGCGATGACGATGCCGCCGGAGTTGTGAGCGGCCATGGCGAGGGACAGAGCCTCTCCGCTCAGAGGCTCCTCCTCCATGGTGAGGTTGCCGTTCAGATCGGAGGACGTGGCGCGGATGATGGAGACGTGGATGGAAAAGGTGCGATACCATAAACGATCCAAACCTACGTCATAGTGAACGGCCAGAAACTTCGGAGATGCTTCGTTCAGAGCCCCGCCATCGCTATCAACGAATGTCCCTTTGCCGACATTAGTTACGTGGCTAAGACGACCAGCCGCTATATCCCGATATAGATTGATGATCACGCCCTGCGGGAGATTGTACGCCTCAATCTCTCCACTCAACGCTAGCCGCTGCATCTCTGTGGACCAACCGTAGAAGCCGGCGATCACGCGTTTGAGCAGCCCCTTGTGGGCGAAATGCGATATCTTGTACTGGCCAGCGGCATGAACCAGTGTGATGCCTTCGGGCTTACGTTCATTGAGAAACCGCTGCTCAATGTGCCACGCGATGTCCTCCGCAAAGCCAATGCCGAGGAATCCTCCGGTGGCTACCGTGTCGCCGTCCTTGATCAGACGGGCCGCATTGATTGCGGAGATGATCTTGGGTCTCATGTCTACTCCGGGGTTATGCGAAGTAGGTCAAGCCACCGGACGTAAAGGTTCAGATCATTCACATGCGTCATCCAATCCGGAAGGAAGTACGGCCAGACCTGAGCGATGTTGGCGACGTTGGTGTGGTTGTGCTCGTTGCGGATGCCGCGGAACGGCAGGATGAACAGATCGTCCTTGAACATCGCCTCAAGTCGCATCTCAACCAACGGCCACGCCGGCGTATGTTCCCAATCGTATCTCTCGACGAACTTGGTATCCTTGGCGTATTTTATGTCCAGAAACCAGATCGACCATTCGAGGAAATCGTAAGGCTTGGCAAGACCGGGAGATGCGACCTTCACGCCTGACCTCTGCATCTTCTCGAATATGGGGCGGATGGGCCGGACAAAGATTGAATCCGTCTCGTAGATCGCGACGTAATCGTAACCGCGCTCAATCGCGATCTCGATGGCCTTGCAGGCACTGCGGCCCGAACCGTCTTTCCCGCCGCGAGAGATGGCGCCGACGTTCTCATCCCAGCGGAATACTTCCACGCCTTCGGGCAGATGCTGGCGAGGATCGAACGGGCTGCAGGCGTCGATGAGGATGAAATCCTCGTCTTTGTTCAGCGTTTTGAAAACGCGGTACCAGAGCTTGAACAGAGCGAGTGTGTATTCGTTGTCAATCCAGCTCGTGGCGGCAATCAGGATTCTGGGCTGCACGATTTGTATCCGTCAAATAGTTGTTGGAATGCGTCCTCAGTAGAAACACCATCTGGAATGGCGAAGTACCACTTCCTCTCGTTGCACCGAAACATCTCGATCCTGTATCGGGAATACTCAACCGTCGAGATGCCGTCCGGTGATTGCGACCCTATCTGCCATGGGGATGGCTTCAGCACGGAGGCGACTATTTCCGTGCCGTTCACTTTTTTCTTCTCGCCGTCAAGGATACCGCCGATGCAGAGACATTCGATCATGCGACGTACACCATTTGATATTTCCCGGTCAGCATCTCGTTCACGGCCTGACCGACCGACCATGACTTGCTGAATGCGTCGGCCACGTCAGGAGGGACGTTCATGTACGCCGATGTCTTGCCGCCCTTCGCCCAAGTTACGAATAACGTCTGGGTCGATGGTGAATATCCAACCCTGTCTACTCTACTGGACAGCACATCCTTCCAGATAACGTCATCGTCCTCTGGCACTGATTCCTCCATTCTCTGGGAAGTTTAGTCTTGCGTAATCACCAACCAACTCCTTGACCCGCTCATCCCTGAATTTTGCAGCGCATTCTCTTGTCGGGAAATATCCTAGGAGTTCCATCTTTTTATTTATGGTTATTTGCGCCCTCCACTGATTCGTAATGGAGCACCAACTAACTCCTCTATACCCAGAAATATTGTCCTTCCTCATGCGAGAATTAAACAGATTTTGCGTTGTAGTGGCCTCGCGCAAGTTGACGAGACGATTATCCGTCCTCACCCCATTGATATGATCAATTTGATCAACCGGAAGAGCCCCATGAACGTATAGCCACACCATCCTATGGGCGTACTGTTTCCTTGCTCCAACTTGGATGGCGATGTAACCATTTTTGAGAGACCCAACCCTCTTGCCGACCGGCCAACTGGACCTATTCTTCCTAAGATAGAAGTGACCGTCATCCTGATCATAGGTAAACAATTCCTTCAGGATAGACTGGGTAACATCATCTTCCATGGCGCATGTTCTTTCGTGCATCTTCCATAATCGAGTGGATCATGGGGAGAAGAACCTTGTCGTCGTCCTCGATTGTTTCGTCGGCGAAGGCGAGGAAGGGGATTTTCAAGAAGGGATACATCATCTTCATCGGATGGCCGTCAGGGACGCGCCAGAGCAGGAAGCGGCGACGGGAGGATTCGTGCGGGCCGAGAGACCAGAACTCGCCAATGTTCTCCTTGCCGTCAGGCTTGCGGATGCGGGCCTGACGGTCTTTGTGACCCGCGAAGAACTGGAGATCTTCCTTGCTGGGTCTCAGATCCTCAGCGCTCATGCAGATCCTCTCTCGCTTCCTCTACAACTCTGTCAAACGTCAGCGACCAGGGTTCATTCCTTTTTTGCTTCACGGTCTTGTGGTGGCCGTACCAGATGATGTTCTCGCCGTTCCGGCCCAACCTGTAGTCTTGGCCCAGGGCGCTGTAGGGAATGATCGTGCGTTTGCCGCAATGTCCGGCTATGTGGCCAAGGGCGCTCTCCACGGTCACCACGAGGTCAAGATGGCGCAGGATCGCTGTCGTATCCGCGACATCGTTGATGAACGGGCTGAGATCGCGGATCAGGGCTGCACAGCCGGCGGCATGGAGGTCGTTGCGCTTGTCGTCCATCTGCAGGCTGTAGAGCTGCACGCCGGGGATTTTGTATAGATCAAGCAGACATTCGATCGGGAAGGTCTTGTGTGCTGCGATGTCTGAGATCGGCGAACTCGACCAGGCTACACCGATATGATGCTTGCGGTCTGGCGACCGCCACTGCGTTGAGACCGAAAATTGCGGAATGGCGATGTTCCGCGTGTTCTTGATCTCGTCGTCCGTCAGCCCAAGGGCCGTGGGAAGGCTAATGAAGGTCGTCCAGCAGTCCGCAGGAGGCCAGCCGGTGGCCATTGGCGGAATGATCTCGATGTTGGGGAGGTGCTGGAAAGACGCCTTGAACAGCCTCACAAGCTCCTTCTGTGCTCCGACGTAGAGGAACTTGCACCGCTTGGCTGCCTTGGTGACAAAGCGGGAGAAGGAAAGCGTATCGCCCAGCCCTTGGTCTGCAACGAGGAAGACCGTCTTTCCCGGCTCGCCATGCCACTGAGGATAGGGGAACGTCAGGAAGTGGCGGAGCTTGTAGCGGAATCGTGCATCGAAATGCTTCAAGCCTTTCTCAAGGTCCCCCTTGAACATCAGGTTGAGGCCGAGCGCGGTTTCGATGGTCGCATTCTCTGGATCAAGGTCCAGCGCATGCTGAGCTGCGACGACCGCATCTTCGTGCCTGCATTGGATTGACGAGATGAGAGACCGGACGCACCAGGCTTGGGCTATGGTGTTGTCCATGTCCAACGCCTTCTCAATCATCTCGTCCGCCTCTTCGATCCTCCCCAATGTGTGGAGTCGGTAAGCGATCTGGACCATAGACTTGACCCGCTCTGGCTTGCCGATATCGCCGGGGACTGTGCCGTCCGGCAGTTCGATGGAGCGACGAAACGCAGCGAGCGCCGCGGCGGATTGCTGCATGTCGGCGAGGCAGTTGCCGAGCTCGTGCCAGCCTAGCATCATGGAGTCGTCGTTCATGACGGCGGAGGAATAGAACTGGTAGGCCTGCTGCCAGTCGGCCTTGCCTTGGCGGGCCGCGTCGGCGTAGGGGGCCGCTGCGTTGAACTGGACGATAGCGGCTTTGCGGTCACCCATTTGATTGGCCTCTCACTGCATCCACGACAAGCACTCCGGTGTCTCGCAACTGCCCCACAAATGGCCGTTCACGCCAGCGACCGAGTAGTGAAGCTTGCCCTTGCAGGCTGGGCACTCGACGGTCCCGCGTATGCCGCGCCTGCCTCCTGCATCGTCTCTGCAGCGCTTCATAGCTGTGCCGACAATCTTGAAATGATCTTCACACCAAGCGTCATATGCCGCGATCTGTTCTTTGGTCGGCATCTCCCGCTTGTCGCAGGGGACTTGCTCGTCGAGCGTTGCGTTACCGATCGGCCGAGTGCAGGGAAGCTTGCGAACCCATCCGGGCTCAGTTGTGCCAGCGAGCTCGCGATAATTGACGCCGGCATCGCAAGTCAGGATGTCCTTCGTGCCAGGGCCCGAGAGTCCGCGATAGTGATTGCAGCGTCCTTCGCAGGCTTTAATTGGCTTATCCATTGTTGCTATCCTTCTGTGCCTCGTAGACCTTGCGGAGACCCGTAGCGAGGCAGAACGTATGTGAGAACGATCCACGTCCTCCGGTGTCGTGCACCCACTCCTTCGTATCTTCGCGGAATCGTGGAGCATTACCATCCTTGCATCTCGGGCAGGTCTGGTTCACCATCTCGGTTAATTCCTCAGGAGTCAGTGGCATCATCGACCTCTTTCGTTTCTTCGTCCGCGATTGCTGGAGTTGCCTGCATTTCATCGGTCTTCGCCAGTAGGGCGGCAATGACTTCCTCTTCGCTATAGTCCTCCAGCCACTCCTCCACAAACTCGTCCAAGGTATCTTCTAGTGTGCGATGAGCGAATGGCTCTGCAGGGAAGGTCATTCGTCGAACTCGCTATAGAATTCTTTGCCATCTAGATCAGTGATGCGGACGGAATATCGTTCGTATCCGCATCTATGCTCCGGACCATCCTCGGATTCCGGCTCATCGGCTGCGCGACACCAGAACAGATACCTATTGCAATCGCAGGCGAAGTTTCCTTCGCTCCAGATGAAGTACGGATATTCGGAGTCTTCATGCCAGTCCAACTCCTCATAGCATCTGATGAGCCCATCGGAGTTGCGGCGGATGTAGACCTTACATGGAGTGGCCATTCTTCCTCCCCATGATCTCGGCTACCTTCTCCGCCGTCCACTCGCCCTCTCTCGGGGGCATGTTGAGTTTGTTCAGCGCGTCCGCCATCTGCTCGTCAGATGCGAACCGTGGGCGGGCCGAACGTATCCAGAACGCGAAGTTCCGTTCGATCTCGTTCGGTACCATCCCGCCGTTCTCCGTTCTGCGCCAGCCGTAGGGAGCGTCGGTCACAGGTCATCCTCCTGGCGCAGGTAATTGTGGATCATCTTCTGCTTGATTGTCTCGATGCAGCCGATCGTCTGACCGTATCTCGTCAGGCCACCACATCTATCATTCCACGTCCCGTCCGGTCGGATCACTATCATGAACACCGTATCAATTTCGCCGGCCTCCGCCTGCTCAAGCGCTCGCTTCAGCATGCCGATGATGTCCTGACGGATTTCATCGTCTACGGTGGGCTTGATGACGAGAGAGACAACTTCGGTCATTTGAGGGCCTCATCTACCATGGCTTTCCATGTAACTTCTGATGAACAGTCGAACGGACTCAATTCGCCAGCCGACACCATTTCTGCGGTAGGCTCTCGCATCGCTGCGATGGCTGCCCGCGCGATTTCCTGCTGGTACTCCGCCATGAAGCCGATCGGAAGCTTGTCCATGATCGCCTTCGCGACGCGGTCAGTGATCTCGCTCATTTCAAGGCCTCATTGAGCATGGCATTCCAGACCTGATCAGGATGTCCTGTTTGCATGAATGCCTGTCCGCGCATGTACATCGCGTCCGTAACCGGCCCCCGCAACGCCTTGATCATCTCCCGTGCGTGCTCCATGCACCATTCGCGTTCAGAATCAGTCATGTCCTCAAAAACTTTTCCGTTGTCACGGTTTTTGGCCCATGCCGCGAACGAAGCCCGTGCTACGCGCTCAACCATCTCGCTCATATCACCCCCACCATCCAGAGAATGCCAATCCACAACAGGACGGAGATGGCTATGATCTCCAGACAAGATAGCCTGGGAACCCAGCCGTCGGTCATCAGTATGATGTCCAGTGGGGTTTCTTGGTCTGCCGACCGTATTCATCCCGGACATATTCATCATTGCCGAGCGCGTTGCCAAAGTATTGCATGCTGTTGGACGGGAACCGCTTGGAGACCTGACGCTTGCCGTTCTGGTCCTCGATCTCGACAAGAGGATCATTCACCGCGTCTTCCTCCCGGACCCGCTGCATGAAGCCGTTGAGGCGGGACACCTCCAGTTCGGAGTCGTGCAGCTTCTTCTTCAGGTCGGCAAAGTTGGACTTCACCTCGTCAAATTGCCTCCGGAGTGCATTCTTGGCGTCCTGCTCCTTGAGAAAGTTATCCTTCAACTGATCGCAGGAGGTTTCAAGATCAAGCTTTTCCCTGACCAACTTCTCCGACTCGGCCTTCCATGCCTTCAACTGCTTGATGGCATCCGCCATGCTCTTGACCCGCAAACGATTTGTCATGCCGTTCTCTCCAGTGCCCTTACGACCTGCTTCTGGTACCACTTGCCCTCACGGGCCGAAACGCCGAGCTCGTTCAGCGTCTTGGCTATCCGGGTGAAGGAATACCCCGTCTCCTTCATCGCCTTCATCTGGGAGATGATCTGTTGCTCGTCGTCGTTGACCTCAAGCATCGCCGCGGCCCCGGACCCGACCTTCCGGTAGCCGTAGGGCGCATCGCCCCCGAGATGCCCACCTCGAGCCTTCTTACCGGCCCGACCCGCCGCGGTTCTCTCCCGGATCATGTCGCGCTCGAAATCCGCCACGGCCGCCATGATCTTAAAGAACAAAGCCCCCGCCCCGCTCTCGTTGATCGGAGACGTAGAAATATCCGCCAGCACGACCGACACCCCCACCTTCTTCAAATCCTCCACTGTCACCAGCGCATCCCGAGTGGATCGGAACATCCGGTCCATCTTGGAGGACAAAACCACATCTCCCGCCCGGACCCTGCCCAGCATCGCTGCCCCAGCCGGCCTCTTGGCCAACGGAATGGAACCCGACACCCCCACATCCCGGAACACCTCCGCCTGTGACGCCCCATGAACCAGCGCCACAGCCTGGATGATCCTCTCCTGATCAGACAGGGACGACTTCGAATCCTCCGCCTGCTCAACAGTCGAAACCCGTGCGTAACCGTAGATCATGATTTGCCCTTCTTCTCGGCCTGCCGCCGGTAGTAGGTTGCTCTGGACATCGGAGGATCGCACTCCTCCCACGGCTTGCTACGCTTCTCGCCAATGCGAGGGCGTCCTCTTTTGGCTTCTGACGGGCCAAGCGCTTGCTCGGCTGCAATCGACTTGTCGGACCCGAACGACATGGAGCTACCGGGCATCTGCGAGGCCCCAACTTTAATCCCGGTTCGGCCTTCCTGTTTGCCCGTATTAGTCACGGTGCCGGACTTCACACCTGCCGCGTCCGCAGGGTCGAATGGCAGTTTCCTAGAGCCGCCGTCAGAACTCTTGGCCGCCCGCGCTTCCCTCAACGCGCGTACCTGATCGGCCTTGGATGGATTATCTTTCATGAGACGGTTATGAGCCTATTCTGAGACAGATGCAATAGGCTTGGCAGATTTTTTCACAGGCGTTGTTAGCGCTCGGTCAATGTCCCAACCATTCTTCAGGCGGCCGTAAATCACACTACGGCTCAATCCAAGCTCCGCGCACAGGTCCATCAAAAGTAGCCGTCGGCCTTCATATTCGACGTAAACCGTGTTCCGCTTGTTTCGATCCTGCTGCGCCCTAGTGGCCCATACACAGTTCATCGGCCCGTAGCCGAGGTCGTTGTTCTCTCGCTCAATACTGAGTTCCGGGGAAGGCTTCGGGCCCATATCCCTCAGGAAGACCGCGAAGCCGTTCCATTCCGGGTATATCTCAATGCCGCGACCGCCGTAGTGCTTGAAGTGGTCGTGATTCGGGTTCGTACAGCGCTCACGCATCCTGCGCCACGAACTATACTCGGACCTGTACTGAGATTGGAGCGAGGTAGGGGTATCCCGGAACACATGCCCATTCACCCCGCAGGATTTCTTCTTCCCCGCCACAAGACGCCTAGCCGGGACCTTAACCCGCTCCCCGCAATCACATAGGCACCGCCAGTACGACTGCTTTCTCTCCCCATCAAAGTGACTGTGGGCCTCAACCACCAAATACCCAAATCTCTGCCCTCGCAGATCTCGCCTATGCCCAGGATCAACTTCGGGAAGGTGGCCACTCTTCATGATGGGATATATACCCCATTCTCAATAATGTCTCAAGGGATACCTTTTAATTTTCTGGAAACCCCGGAAGCGAGCGCCACCCTGCTTGGCTAGCCGATTTAGGTCCGACGCCAGAAAAAACCACCCCGCCAGCAGGAAACCCGCCAGGCGCCAGGTTCTAGCCCAAAAACAGCAATAGCAGCAATATCAATGAGATAGACCCACAAACACCCGTTTGCTGGCGTCACAACGCTCAATACCCCTCAGCTATGCCTTGCCAGAATGCCTCTCAGAGCCCTAGAAATGGCCTATGGATAGCCCTGCACGAGCCAGCCAGCCCCCTAGCGAAGCCTCGGAAATTGCTCAGGAAAAACCCGTTTGGCGTGGCTATGAGAGGTATAAGCGCAAACGTCCGCGTAGTTTGGTTCCTTACGACAATGGCGTTGGTAAGCTGTATTTGTTTACGCGAGCGATGCGGTGGTTATTGCCATGGACTATGGCGGATTATCCTGGCCGTCAGAGGGGGATAGTTGAGGCGCTGGGAGGGCGTTACACGTTGGAGACGTGCAGGGCGTGGTTGAGGGGGAATGTGCCAATGTCACGGGTAGCGGCGGGGGTGCTGGCGGACCATGTTGAGGCGCGGTGCAAGGTGGGGATGGCGCTAGTTGAAGAACTCAACGCTTATGCGGCTCGAGAGAAGGCCCGGCAGAAGAGGCGTGGGGTTGGGTTTCGGGCGATAGATCCCCAGACAGGGATGGATAAGAGAGGTGGGAGGGTTGGGAGGAAGAGGACGAAAGAGCTCTAACGGAAGAGAATTGAAGTTCTCTCACCATCTGGATGATTTGAGCCGAGTTGGCGCCGCAGATAGGCAATCGTCTCGTTTGCTTCCTTTAATTCGCGCGTGAGACTTTCAATAGTTCGCTGTGTTTCGCGATAAGCAAAGTATGGAGCCATGACTCTTTCGGCCTCCTCTTTGAAATCTCGGTAGGTTTTAGAGCCCTTAGCCATGTGATCTCCGTAAAATCGCAGGGGCCGATTGCCTTGACCCGTACAGGACGACCACAGCGAGCGGGAGGCAATCTTTCTTCGGCCGACTCCCCTGCTAGCCGACCCGAAAGGATCGCTGCGGGTAACCAAGCCTCATTATAGCATAGTTTGAGCCCGATTGCGTGGGAAAATGCCGCGGAACTTGGTTCCGACAAAAATAATTTACAGAAATCGTTTTTGACCGTTGACAAATCTATGTCAACTGCTATTGTCACTCCATCGAAAGCGAATGGAGACGGACATGATTATCGAAACCTCAGCAAATCAGTTCTTCCGCGTCACCGAAACCAACAGCCCGGAACTCTCACATTGCTGGCTTGGCGTCGCCGTCAAGAAATCCCGCGGTGTGTGGGTCAACAAGGCGAATGCTCGTGAAATCCTCGTTCGCAAGGAAGCAACCCGCGTTGTGGAACCAGAGGGGGGTAGGGGATAGCCCCTAGCCTTCCTAAACCAATCCCGCCCGCTACTGCGGGCTTCTTATCGAAAGGAATGAGACAATGCTTACCGAACAGCAAATCAAGTGGGCCTCGCAGCATGATTGGTTCGTCAGCCGGGTCGGGAATACGATCGAAGTCGTGGACCGCTGGTTCAACGTCAACACCAAGGAAAGCGGCGAGGATTACATCGTCTGGGACAAATCCTTCCGCGAGTTGCGCGATTGGGCGGGCTACTGAGATGTTTTACGACAAAACTGAAACTGCCTTTGTCGTGTTCGGGGTGTTCCTAGTCGGGTTCATGATCGCCTTTGCGATCTAATAGGGGGAAATTACGATGGCAAGCTTTCAATTTTACTCTGAGGCGCGCGCTGCTCTTCCGGATGATGCCGAATGGTCATCTTCGTTTGGCTATCCTGGGCAAGGCGGATTTGCCGAATATTATCGCGACCCGCGGGGGGATCGTTTCATCATCCAAAATGGTGAATGTGGCGACAGCTGGACCATGCGTCCCGAATCGCCCTACGGCAACAATCTTCCTGTTTTCCCGTGCTTTTATGACCATCCTACTGAGGATCGTCTTGAACGTGTAATTGAACGCCTGATGAACCGCGCAGACGCTTCGCTGATGTCGGGCAAATCCACGCAGGCTCAATACGATGCATGGGTAAAGGCGCTTGATGCTTTCGCTACCTCAGTCCGTACGGAGGGCTGAGCAATGGCCTTTGATTCAAACGCAATGCTTGAGCTCCGCCACGTCTGCGCCGACCGCTACCAGCGAGCCGGTGGGGGAGGCGCACACAAGGTCTACAATACCTCAAAGGCCTATTTCGACGCACATGGCCATAACGAGCTCTCCGCTTGGGACAGGCTTGTCGTCGAAACCAAGCATCGCTGGCGGTATGCGGCCGATACGGCCCAAGAGCATTTCCGCCTTGACTGCTTAACCTCCGACGAAGGGTTTTACCATGGCGACAGCATTCCTTTTTGAGCCCGGAGCGGACGGCAAGCCGCAAGCGGTGATTCCTGGGGCAGAGCGGGCGCCACAAGCGTCCATTGTCCAGATGCGGGCCAACACGCCCATGCGGGCTAAGCGGCCCCAGCGGCCTTGTGACGTTGGGCTGTTCTCAGACGAAGCGGACCAATTGGATTTGGTCGAAATGTTCATGGATTCAGTAGAGGAGGAATAGAATATGAAAACGTATGTTCTTTCGTTTGCGGATTCGATCAAACACGTTCCAGAACACCCAGAACGTACTGCCATGAAGTCCCTTGATTGGGATGTTCGTTATCAAGTTTGGCCCAATCGTGCGGCCATGCTCAAAACAATCGACATGCAGGGAAAACGTGCTCCGCATCGCTCCGATTGGCGGGCTTGTAAGATTCCGACAAGCGTCCAGTCATGACGACAGATGATTTGTTTCATCTTGACCGCGTTATGACGCCGGCAGAGCGGAGAATGCTTAACGCGAAGCTCCGCTCGAAGAAACGCGGCCATATCGCTCCGCCTGGCACTGGCCCTGCAAGCGAAACGTGCGGTACATGTCTGCATCTTTACCGCAACGTGATGGCCAAAACTTACCTCAAATGCGAGCTCAACCGCGCCAAATGGACGGGTGGGGGTGGAACCGATGTAAGGGCGCGCGATCCAGCGTGTCGAGAATGGCGGGCAAAAGACAATGGCAACTCGTAACGACGCCATACGCGAGGCCGCCCTTTCGCTACTCCGCAGAGGGCTGGCAACCCAAGCCGAGGTCGCCGATTTGGCTGGCGTATCCCGTCAAGTCGTCCATTACTGGGGTAGGGATATTCCTGATTGCCGTCCTGCCCACCTCAGGACGCTGTGGGATAAAACACTGGCCAATCGACCTCCGGTTCCCCGTTTTCGCACGGACGGAGAAAAAAATTCCCCTTTGCAAAAACGAGAGGTCGAAATCTAAAGTTGACGGATTAAGCCCTTCTAGGACATAAGGAACCCGGCAGGCGGCTCACCTTTCACAAGGTGGGCCGTTTTTCGTGGATACATTCGAAGCTCTGAAGCCCGAGTACACTCAGCTTTTGGGTTCCATGATCATAACCCGCCAAGCCGACGTGGACGATATTGCCCGAAGGCTGCTCAAGAACAAGTCAAAATACCAGACGGTCAGCAAGGTTACCGGGATCCCCATCGTCTGGATTGCCGCCTCGTTCGAACGCGAGGCTAGTTCCGATTTCTCTCTATCCCCTGCCCAAGGCGACCCGTGGAACAAGCCTTCCGTTCATGTCCCGAAGGGACGAGGCCCGTTCATGTCATGGCAGGCCGCAGCGATTGATGCATACCATCTTAATGGTTTGGCTGCTATCGGGGCCGGCAATTGGACATGGGAACTCGCCTGCTATTACGGCGAGCTCTTCAATGGGTTCGGTTATCGAGATTACCATCGGGAACACACGCCCTACCTCTGGGCAGGAACCAACATTCAACAGCGGGGCAAATACACCTCGGACGGGCGGTTTGACCGGGTCCACTATGACGAGCAACTCGGCATGGTCCCGATCATGATCCGCATGGCCCAGCTGGACAGCAGCCTAGCCTTCGCTCCCGTGCCCGCACAGGACGCCAAACCAATCCCCCCGGTTCAGGCAGCCCCGTCAGCTCTACGCGATGCCAAGGCCCTACAGGCCGCCCTGAACGCCCTTGGGGCAAATCCTCCGTTGGAAGTGGATGGCTCATACGGCCTTCACACCTATCTGGCAGTCAAGCAGTTCCAGAGTATGCATGGCCTCGCGTCTGACGGGATTGCCGGTCCCGCCACTTGGGCCGAAATCACCCAATTACAGGAATGAAAGGTTCCAATATGCTGAATCTCGTCAGGAATTTGACTCCTACCCAGTGGATTTTGCTCATCATGTCTACCGCTGGCGTCCTCAATGGCTCGGCGGCCCAGCTTACCGAGTGGTTCGGGCCGACGGCGGCTCACACAATCATCAGCGTTATCAGCTTCGGTCAAACCCTCATCGGTGCATGGGCGATGGCCTTGAGCGGCCAAGGCGCTGCGATCAAGCAGGTTCTGGCCATGCCTGGCGTGCAGAACATCACAGTCAACGACAAGGCGAATGCTACCCTTGCTGCGATCGCGATTGATCCCAAGACCGACAAGATCGCAGCCGCGCCTTCGGCTCTAGAGGCTGTTACCGCTACTGCGAAAGCTGGCTAGAGTGTCTTTGATGCAACACTGAATGGGAGAAATCGGGCGTACGTTGCGCCCGCTTTCAACCTCAACCGGAGTTGCTGACATGAAAATTCGAAATTTGATCCTTGCCGCGGCGATTCTCTTGGCTCCCCAAGCCAACGCCGCGGATCTGGCCGTAAAGGCCATCAACAAGGCACTGATGACCACGGCTAGCCCGTGCACGGTTCCGAGCGCAAGCACCGCCCTGTCCTGTACGGGCGGTTACATCGGTATCGGCATCGCTGGCCAAGGCTCCAACGCTGACATTCTTGGTAGCGGGCTTGGTGGCAGCGTGTTTGCCGGCGGCATGACGCCTTCGGTCAATGCTGGATACCTCTACGCACAGGGAAACTGGATTTTCGGCGCGGAACTTCGTGCAGGTCATTCGTTCAATACTGGGGCGTCGGCCAACGGCACGGGGGGGAGCTTCAACGGTTTTCGGATCACCGAGGACTTCCAAGTAGGCGGCAATCTCGCAGGCTTCTTGGGAACTCAGGCACCAATTACTGTGCCGGCGTCGCTTGCACAGTCTATCTTGGGACCGTATGCCCACGTTGGCGTGACGCAGTGGCAGTTCCCGGGTTCATGGGCCTCTGCTAACGAGGCCGGCGCAGGTGTGCTGTTCGACTTCCCGCCGATCATGAACCGTCCGGTTTTTGGGAAACTGGAGTACACTTACACCAACTTCAACGGCGCCAAAGCAGCGAACGGCGTTACCATCCAGAACGACCAGTCGCTGATGTTCAGCGTCAACGCAAAACTGAATTGATCATTAAGGTTGGAACCGACCTAAAACATGATCAGGTTGAAGATCAAGCACCCCTTGGACGGCCGCCTGCTCGAGTGGGCGGTCTCCATTCCCTTGATCCTGTTGGGAATATCAATGTTGCTGTGGAATAAAATCTTCCACGGCAGTATCCTAAGAATTCTAGTCGGGTCGATCGGCGGAATCGGAACGGCAGTTGTATTTGTAGCCGTTGGATTGTTCGGCATAGCAGCTCTAATCGCGAATGGCAGCTCTCTGAAGATAGGACCGCACATAAGGTCCGTCACAGCTATCATCCGCGCCGTGATCTGGATGTCCTTCACACTTTCAATGGCCGAGGTCTCTATCGCCCAAGGCTTTCCGTCTCCCATGGTCTACTTCTTCGGGTCATTCACAATGGCGGAACTCTACATAAGCTACCGGGCGGTCCTTGATGTCAGAAGTGATCTCTAAGGCCTCGGAGGCCTTAGCAGCATACCC
>Ga0335069_10008605_pt1 | contig 14586 bp, 8 predicted proteins | sample Lox_Sample_11_FD_206714 | JGI IMG/M metagenome (GOLD analysis project Ga0335069, IMG submission 206714) | Soil microbial communities from Loxahatchee National Wildlife Refuge, Florida, United States - Lox_Sample_1.1 | ecosystem: Environmental > Terrestrial > Soil > Wetlands | place: USA: Florida... | reverse complement strand
TTACATGCTTTCACCGATAACCGGCGCTCGCGTTCCCGTCAGGGCGGTGGCTTCGCTCTCACCGGAGTGGCATCCCGGCAGGATTGTGCGCCGTAACGGTGTTCGCACACTCACGGTGCGCGCTTTCCCCAGTGGAGGCCGGCTTGCCAGCCAGATCCTGGTCGATGCCAAAAAGCAGATTGGCAACCTGCAGCTCCCGCCCGGATATCGCATCGAGTACGGCGGCGAGGATGAGAACCAGCGCGAGACGTTTGGCGAGATGCGTAATGCGCTCGGAATCAGCCTGGTGCTGATCTTCCTCATCCTCCTGATCCAGTTCCGCACCCTGTCCGACGCGCTCATCGTCATGGCCGCGTTCCCGCTGGCTCTGCCTGGGGCCGCTTTCGGATTGTTCGTCACACACAATCCATTCGGGTTCACAGCATTCATCGGGGTAATCAGCCTGGGAGGACTGGTCGTGCGCAACTCAATCATCCTGGTCGACTACATCCATGAACGCATGAAGCACGGCATTCCTCTGGAGGAGGCGACACTCGAGGCCGGAGAACGCAGGCTGCGCCCAATCTTCCTGACTACGATGGCAGCCGCCGTCGGAGTCACGCCGATGATCATCTCCCGCTCCAGCATGTGGTCGCCGCTGGCAAGCGTGATTGCCTTCGGCCTGCTCGGCTCCATGTTCTTTACCCTGATCGTCATCCCGGTGCTATTTGTAGTGGTGAACACCAAGAAGGTCTCGAAGCCTGCAGGCGCCATGGCTGCAAGTATTGTGCTGCTCCTGCTTGCGTTCGCGACTCCCAGCCACGCACAACAGCAGTCCATCACGCTGGATGAGTCTCTGCAATTGGCGATGAAGAAGAACTCCACGGTTCGCATTGCCGAGCAGAAGACAAGGGAGGCGGACGCCAGAGTGGTTCAGGCAAGAGCGAGCTACTTTCCGGTCGCAACCAACCAGACCGACGCCATTCATGCCAGTCAAACAGATTCCATGACGATTCCACACGGAATACTCGGAACCTACCCTGGCACAGGACCGCTCCCGGGAACCGATGTGAAGATTCCCCTGAGTGAACAGGATTCGGTGTTGAGCCACACCACCGTGGCACAACCGCTCACGCAGATGTTCAAGATCCATGCGGGGGTGAGCGTTGCGGAGGCGGAAGCACGGATGGCGCACAACGACCTCGAGCGGGCGCGGAACGAAGTCTCGCTCAACGTGAAGACGCTCTATTACGAGCTCCTGTCCGCACAGAAACGCAAGCACGCAGCGGAGTTGCGCATTGAAGCTGGAGAAGCGCGATTGAAAGAGGCGAACGATGCCACCCAGAGCGGAGTTGCGCTCAGGGTTAAGGTCCTCGAGGGCGAGGCCGAGATAGCTGAAGCTCGCCATGCGCTCGGATCGATCGAAGACCAGATCGCCGACATGACAAATTCCTTCAATGATCTGGTGGGCTTGCCGCTGCCGACCGAAACCGAGCTCGTCGAACCTGTCGAGCAACCCAGCCAAGTCGCGGGTCCGGATGCTGTTGCTACGGCTCCTGAGAATGAAGCGATGCAGCATAACCCGGAGCTCCTCTCGGCGCAACAGGGTTTAGCGAAGGCGCATGCGGGACTGAATGCCGCCCGGGCCGAGTACATCCCCGACGTTTCCCTGGTCTTCGAGCACGTTTATCAGAATGGCGTCGCCCTTCTGCCGGACAGTTCTGCCGCAATCGGCGTGCGAATGAATTGGACCATCTCCGAGTTCGGCAAGCGCATTGGGCAGGTGCGAGAGCGTAAGGCCCAGGTAGCCCAGGCGGAGGAAAGTCTTCATTCAACCGAGAGAAAGATCCGGATGGACGTGCAGTCCGAGACACGCAAGATCCATCGTTCCGAGACGGGACTCGAAGCCGCACGCGAAGGCGTCGCCGCACGAACCGAACTCGTTCGCATCACCAATGACCAGGTTGTGGCGAAGACAGCCAACGAGTCTGCACTCAAGGATGCGCAGGCGCAACTGGCCGATTCGAAAGCTCAGCTTTTCGATGCGGAGAAGCAGAGTGTCGTGGCCCAGGCAGAACTTGCGCGCACGGAAGGTCGCCAGTGAATGCGATCTTCCAGTTCGTTCTGAAGCATGGCTATTTCATCCTCTTTGCTGCGCTCTTTGCACACCAGATAGGGATCCCCATACCGGGACCTCTGTTTCTGGTCTCGGCCGGCGCGCTCGCGGCGGCTGGCAAGTTGGGCGTCGTTCCAACGATCGGCCTCACCATAGCTGCCTGTGTGTTGGCTGACTGGATTTGGTTCGAGGCGGGTCGACGGGGCGGTGACAAGGTATTGCACTTCATGCATCGATTCACGCGCGACCCTGACTTCCACGATCGCAGGGCCAAGAGAGTCTTTGGCCGGTATGGGCTACCCCTTCTGCTGGTGGCCAAGTTTGTCCCCGGCGTGGACGCCGTATTGCCGCCCCTGGCAGGGATATCGCGCACCAGCCGTATCCGCTTCCTGGCCGTTGATGCTGTTGGCGCAGGACTTTATGCATGCGTCTATGGCGGACTCGGCTATGCCTTCAGTCATAACCTGGACCGCGCGGCTGCTTATGTGTCGCGAGCGGGAAGGCTTTTGGTAGGTCTTGCATTGTCTGGAATCTGCATTTACATCGCCAGCAAGCTGGTTCAGCGGTATCGGTCTTTCCGCAAATCTAGACTTGTGCACGTCGCACCAGTTCGTCCGATTGAATGTGAAGAATCCCTTGAAGTGCCCTGTGGAATCCTTGGAGGACAAAATAATGGCGAGTAACTCGACAGGCAACAAACAGGCATTGCCGGACCCTGCCAGGCTCCTTAAGAATCAATACGGATGCGGCCCTGTTCAGTTCTCCGGAACGAGTGACGCACTCTATGAGCGGCACTTGCTCTTTGACAGCGGCATCAATCCCGCGGCGGCAACCCCGCGCGACCGGTTCGAAGCGCTGGCCCGGTCCGTGCGCGACATCCTGTCGCAGCGATGGCTCTTAACCGAGACAACCTACGAACAACAGAATCCCAAGCGGCTTTACTATCTCTCGATGGAGTTTCTCATTGGCCGCTCTCTGGAAAACAATGTTACGAATCTTTTGCTGAATCCGCTCGCCAAGAACGTTCTCGAGGACAGGAAGCTCAGCCTCGTCGAGATTCTGGAGCAGGAACCCGATGCAGGCCTGGGCAACGGTGGACTCGGACGCCTTGCAGCCTGCTTCATTGAGTCTGCCGCAACCATGCAGCTCCCGGCCATGGGTTATGGGCTGCGATATGAGTATGGGATCTTCCGCCAATCTATCCACAACGGCTGGCAGCAGGAGTTGCCGGATAACTGGCTCCGTTCTCCCGATCCATGGGAGGTCGCTCGCCCCAACGAGAAAGTGGAAGTCCCCATAGGTTGCTCATTCGAACTCAGCGGTGGAAGTCTGCGCCCAGTGCCGGGACGCCCATCGACTTTGATCGGCATCCCCTATGATCGCCCGGTGATTGGGTACGGCGGATCAACCATCAATACGCTCCGCCTTTGGGCCGCGGCCGCACCAGAGTACTTCAATTTTGAAGAATTCTCTCACGGTGACTTTATCGAGGCGTTTGCGCAGACCCTTTCGGCTGAGACCTTAACGCGGGTCCTTTATCCCGATGATTCGCAATTTATGGGCCAGGGCCTTCGCCTTATGCAGGAGTATTTTCTGGTCGCCTGCTCGCTGGCCGATGCAGTGCGTCGATTCAAGCGGGGCAATTCGGATTGGAACGTGTTTGCCGAAAAGGTGGCGATCCAGATGAACGATACGCACCCGGCACTTTCCGTGCCGGAGCTGATGCGCATCCTGGTTGACCAGGAACATCTGGGGTGGGAGGAAGCCTGGCGGATTACGCAGAACACGCTCGCATATACCAATCACACCCTGTTGCCGGAGGCCCTCGAAAAATGGCCGGTGGCATGGTTTCAGGATATGCTGCCCCGGCAACTCGAAATCATCTATGAGATCAATCGTCGCTTTCTGAGCGATGTCCGCGGGCTGTTTCCAGCGAATGAAGAGCGTATTCAGCGCGTGAGCCTTATCGAGGAAGGAGCGGGCAGGAAAGTACGCATGGCCAATCTCGCGGTCGTCGGCTCCCACAGTGTCAATGGAGTCGCCGCGCTTCACTCCGATCTGCTGCGCAAGACAACTCTGCGAGATCTGGCTGAGGTTTTCCCGGGGCGTTTTAACAACAAGACCAACGGAGTCACTCCCCGGCGCTGGTTGCTCCTGTCGAATCCCGGACTATCCAATCTGATCACCGATGCGATCGGAGACGGATGGATCACTGACCTCGGTCGGCTAAGCGAACTGAGAGCCCTGACCGAAGATAAAGGCTTCCGCGGCAATTTCCTGAAGGCAAAGCGAAACGCCAAGCGACAGTTCTGCGATTGGTTCCGGTGGTCGACAGGGCAGATACTTGACCCGGACACGATCTTTGATTGCCAGGTCAAGCGGATCCATGAATACAAGCGCCAGTTACTCAATGCGCTCAGGATTGTTGTGCTCTATAACCGCTTGCGGGCAAATCCGGCCCTGAACATGCCTCCCCGGACCTTTCTTTTCTCCGGCAAGGCCGCCCCTGCATACCGGCTGGCCAAGCTGATTATCAAATTCATAAATAATCTGGCAGTCACCATCGACAGTGACCCCGCAGTACGTGGGCAACTCAAAGTAGTATTCCTGCCCGAGTATTGCGTTTCGGTGGCAGAACACCTGATCCCCGCGAGCGATGTATCGAACCAGATCTCTACGGCGGGTTACGAAGCCAGCGGCACCAGCAACATGAAATTCATGATGAACGGCGCATTGACCATCGGGACACGCGATGGCGCCACGATCGAAATGGCCGCGGAAGCGGGCGAGGAGAACTTCTTCCTCTTCGGCCTTACAGCGGAGCAGGTGATGAGCAGTCGATCCTGGTATTCCCCGCAATGGCATTACGAGCACGACCCAGAAACGCGCGAAGCCCTGGACTTGATCGCCTCCGACCATTTCAGCCGCCACGAACCCGGCGTCTTCGCCCCACTGCGCGACGTATTGCTGACGCAGGGCGATCACTACATGCACCTCGCAGACCTCAAATCGTATCTGGAGGCAGACGAGCGACTGCGCGCGTTGTACGCCGAGCCCGATGGCTGGGCGCGCAAGGCCATTTTGAACGTGGCTGGATCGGGGAAGTTCTCCAGTGACCGCACCATCGCCGAATACGCAGCCGAAATCTGGAACATCAGGCCATGCCCAATACCAGAGAAGGGTTAACCATTGAGGTCGCCTCATATGCGACTGTTAGCCACAACGGCCCGCACCACCACTAGCGCTGTTATGGGCGGCTCGGGCGGTGCAACTGCTCTCGCCCAGCGTTACCCCGGCCGCCCGGGACGCGGCGGCTGGGCAGGGGCAGGCGGCGGAGCCCTGCTGGCGTTGGTCTTTCTGGGCTTTCCTGCTCGCCGGCGTAAATGGCTTTCCACGCTCGCCGTGCTTCTCGCAATCACGGCACTCGGCGGCCTGGTGGCCTGCAGCAGCAGCAGCACCGGCACCAGCCCGGGCACCTATACGTTCACCGTAACCGGCAAAGGAAGCGACGCCTCGGCCACCACAGCCACGACCACCTTTACTGTAACGGTCGACTGACGGCCCGAATCAGAAGTCTGCTTTGGGAAACGAACCAGATCAAGTTGCAAGAGGAGATTAACAATGATCAAGACCGCCAAGCTTGGCTGTGGGGTGATCCTCGCGGCATTGGCAATTGCGACACCAAGTGTCCGTGCGCAATTTCCCGCACCGCCGGCCCTGCCGACCGAAGCTTCAGCCCCGCCGGTGCCTCAAAGAAACATCTCCGTCGAGGTGACGCAAATGACGAAGCGGTGCGGCTTATCCGATGACCAGGCGACAAAGGTGCGCGCAGTCCTGGAGGACCACGCCACCAAAGCGGAAGCCATCGCAAAGGATGAGTCGCTCTCGCCTGAAGAGCGGATTCATCAACTCCTGTCGGTTCGAGAGGAAGAAATCGCGCAGATTTCAGATCTCCTGACCCCGAACCAGAAAAAGAAGTACCAGGCGGATGTCCACCGGTCAGGTCCACCCTCGCCGAATGGCGAATCAACGCCTTCCTAACCAAACAGCGCGCAACGATAACTAATTCTTATGCCATTTCGTCTTCCCGCTCAGCACCCGAGTCCAGGACTGGGCAAACCACAGAATCATGTACCGATCGCCAGCCTAACAGAGGCCGGCACAATAAAGGGGAAAAGCAATGAAACTCATGAAGCAGATGACATTCTTACCGGCCTTTTTGTTCATCATCACTTGCGCTTTCGGTCAGGACGTGCACTACAACTATGCGCGTGGCGCCAACTTTTCATCCTACAAGACCTATCAGTGGATCGAGGTCCCAGGTGCGCCAAAGACTGAGCCTGCGAATACGCCTCCAAACCTCCCCGGTCTGCCAAGCCTGCCGGGCGGCGCGCCGAACTTTCCGGGCACCGCATCCGATGTCCGCAGCACCGGCTCAGAGGACCAGTTGATCGACCAGGACATCAGGCGGGCAGTGGACGAACAGCTCGCACAAAAGGGACTCACCAAGGTCGAAAAGAACGGTGATCTTCATGTGATCTACCACGCTGCCGTCCGCCAGGAGGTGGGCATCAATCTGTCGGGATCGGGTTGGGGAGGCAGAGGCTACGGCGGTATGTGGGACGGATCAGTTCAGGGCCAAAGTTCTACTATCCCCATCGGGACGCTGGTGGTGGACCTGTATGACCCCGCGAGCAAGCAGTTGATCTGGCGCGGAGATGCCACCAAGACTATCGACATCAAGAAAGACCCGAATAAGAACTACAGGAACCTGCAAAAGGCGCTGACCAAGCTTTTCAAAAACTATCCGCCCCAGGCCAATAAGTAGTGCAAAAGAAGAGAACAACTAAGTTGCCGCGGGAAAACTAAGGATGGCCCCGTGAAACGGGGTCATCCAAGGAGTAGCAATGGACTCACACTTCTGGGACATCGTTCGAGATATCCGCTCTCTCATCCACAAGCCGGATGACGCGCTAGTCATCGTTCACACGCCAATCGGAGTCATTACGGTGGATAGATTTGTCTACCGGGGCGAAGCCCACTTCGTCTTCTTCCATGGTACCGACGAGAATGGGAGGGAACGTATCGCAGGCTTTTCCGAGCAGCAGCTCTCTACATTTCCGTTTGAGATTCGGACGAAATCCGGCGGCAAAGACGGGCAGATCAGATTCAGTCCCTATGTGGCAGAGAGCCTTTCCTAGACTCGCTTCACCATGAGGTCAGCCATGCGACTGAGTTATAGGATTCTGGTTTGCGGAATTGCGGCACGGCTTCTTTCTCCAGCAGAAGCGGTAGCCCAGGAGCGTCGCCATGCGGATCGGCCATCGATCGGGGTTGCCCTGAGCGGTGGGGCTGCTCTCGGACTGGCGCACATCGGAGTAACGGCTTTTGCGCTGAATCATGCCGGCACGTGCTTTGGGCGGAAGATGGACTACTTCGATCAGTTCATTGCCGGTGATCAGGGCAACATGCCGGCTTTCCGATACCAGGAGTTCCATGCGAACACGCTGGTCACCGCCGGCTCGGGTTTAATCCTGCATCCCCGCACCATTCCGCATGTCTCATCCCATCCAGGCCTCGCGTTCTGGTACGAGGCAGGCAGGTTCGACCTGGGATCTCAGGGCTGGAGAACGCATCAAAGCACCTCCATCGCCACCTTCTTCCCCACTCAGGTGGGAGCCACCGGACTTGAGCTTAGCTTTGACGAGAATGGAAAGGCGCGCTTCCGGCTTATGCTCGGGAGCTTTTAGCGGGAGGCAAGCCGTGGTCCCGATCGCCGGGGAGATTCACTGTGTAGCTGCCGTGGCCAATGGTAACTCGAATAAGCCATGGTCGACGGCGCGTCCTACTTATAAGCCAACCTTGAAACTAAGTCACAGCCCGGCTCTCCCATATCTCCAATCTATGAGTCCAAGGGAGAGCCGGCGAGTTGATTACTTGACCGTAAGACTCACGGCTTGTTGTCCGAGATTCCCAGTCGCTGTGTCGACCGCCTGAACCGTGAACTTCGCGGAAAGCGTCACATCGATGGTTACAGGGGCTGAGGTTGCAGCGGGGTAAGTCGCGTCTCCGCTATACGCGGCGGTAAGCGTTCCGCTTCCGATGGGCAGCGACGAAGTTGTAAGCGATGCGGATCCGCTCTTCACGGCCGCACTTCCCAGTAAGTTCGTTCCCTCGAAGAAGCTCATGGCGCCGGTGGCTGCAGGGTTGGAAACCGACCCCGTAAGTGTAAGCGGAGTGTTGTATGCCGGCGTCGAGTTCGACACTGACAGAGAGGTGGCCACGGTGGGCGTCGTGGTGGCCGCTTTCTTGCTGCCGCCGCACCCCATGGTGGAGATGACTGCCAGGCCGAGGAGCAGGAAGATCCTCAAGCTCCTCGCGTGCTTGCGCGGCGCGAGGAGAAAGGCCCCGCCCACCAGAATGAATGCGAGTGAGGTGGCGACTCCGCGACGAGTGGGGAGTGACGGCGCCGGAAGCGCTTGTGCAAGCGGAGAGTTGAGTGCGAGCGTCAGGGTCGAGGTGACGGTTCCATTCGCGCCCGCGGCGGGTGCACTGAATTGGCAGCTTGCTCCCGCTGGCAGCGTTCCCGGGCACGAGAATCCTACCGTGGACGGAGAAAGTGTCGCTCCGGATGCAGGCGTGAGGGTGAACAGAATAGTGTTACCCGAAGTCGCGCCCGGGCTGAGCGTCAGGGAGGACGACGATGCGGCCATCGCGAATCCGCCGGTGTACTGGATCGTCGGCGCGGAGACGGTTGCCGTCGCGTAATTCGTATCGCCCGTATAGGTGGCTGTGATCTGGTTCTGACCATTTACCAGAGCGCCCGCGCCGACGTTTATGATGGCCCTCGCATAGGAGTACCCCGTCGCAGAGTCCGTGTAGCCGGAGACCGCCACGGTTGCGATCACGGCTCCGGTGGTTGCGCTCTTGAAGACCACGCTGCCGGTGGGAAGATTGCCGAAGCTCGGAGATGTGATCGTCGCCAGCAACTGCGCGGTCTGGCTTTCTCCCACCGTGGTGCGGTTTGCATTCACCTGCACATTTGTGATGGCCGGCGCAATGGTCACGGACTGGTCGGCCGATGCGCTGGCGGAGTACGAGGCGTCGCCAGAGTAGCGCGCGAAGACCTTGTAGCTGCCGACCGGCAGGATTGAGCTTCCCACCGTGGCCGTGCCGCTGGCCAGGTCTGCGGCATCCTGCCCGCTTTGAGGATTGCCCGAGGAGTCCTTGTACATAAGCGTTACGGTACCGGTAGGCGTTCCGGAGGCCGCGGTAACATTCACGGCGCCGCCGAGGTTCATGCCGTAGTTAAGGCTCGAACTGCCTGCCAGAGTAAGGCTCGTCTGCGTGGCTGCTAGATTGGTGGGCCAGGCATTCAGGAGGTTCTGCGCATTGAGACTGCCCAGGCCCGATGCCATGTCGTAGCCAACACCAGAGGAGTATCCGGAAAGCACGCCGTAGGTGTCGCTTGGGTTTGTGACCGTGCAGAGGCCGTTGGGCGGATTGTCGGTAGTTCCGACATAACAAGGTACAGAGTTACTGCCTTGCGTGACGTCATGAAAGACGCAGTTATCCGTGCCTTTGATCGAGTCAGACTGGCACGATCCCGACTTGAGCGGATCATTGAACTGGCTGGCAGCCAGCTCATAAAGGATGGGATTGATATTCCCGAGCCGCGAATCTGTCTTTTGATTGAGGAGGGCGACGATTCCGGCGAACGATGGTGAGGCAAAAGATGTTCCGCCGGCAATGCCGTAGATCAGGTCGTCACTGTTTACTGCGCCGCAGCTTCCGTCGGGGGTGGCGTCGGACTGGCAGAAAATGTAGGCGGTCAGCCACAGGCCATCTCCGGAGAAGAAGGAGACGTCCGGCAAGTGTCGGCGATAGTCGGACGGCACGCCCGGAACGCCGGCCTGCCAGGCAGGCTGAGCATATCCACCCAGGCAGCTGGAGGGGCTGCTGGAAGTGCTTTCCGTGCAGTTGCTGACGCCTCCGCCGCCGCCCACATCGTTGACAAAATACGCGGTGGGATCGTTGCAGAGCGCCTCAAAGGTTGTATCCGCGGCCCATTGCGGATTACTCGTCGACATCTGTGCCGCCTGGAGCACTTCCGGACTTGCGCAAGAGTCGTTCCACGGGGCTTCAGGGATGTAGGAGATTGCCGAGTGCCCATCCGTCGGCGAGTTGGTGCTGTTCCAGTAGGTGGAAGTGCCGTTGAAGAAATTGGCAGGAAAATCGGTGCCGCCGACAGCGGTGTTATAGGGAGTGGAGGCGTATCCGCTCACCGAGATACCGCTGGTAGAAATACCCTGGTTCTGGTCGCACGAGTCCGATCCTGAATCGCCGGCGGCAACCAGCACGGTGATGCCCTGGCTGGAAGCCTGCTTGTATATCTCCGAGAGATAGGCGTTGCCGGACTGCAGCGCGAGTTCACATGCGCCGTAGCTGATGCTCATGACAGGCGCAAGATTGTTGTCGACGATGTAGAGTATTGAGTCGACTACACTGCCGGATACAACAAGATCGACGGTGGCGTTGGGGGCGATGGCTCCGGACCACTCTACGTCGAGATCCGCCTCGACTTCCGCTCCGTTGATTCCGGGGTTGGGTCCGTTGTAAATGATGTTGAGCTTCTTGGCAGGAAGGCCGAAGGCGCCGCGAAACTGGTCAACGTCCTTGGGATTGATATCTGAAGGGCTCACGATCGCGATGGTCTGGCCGGTACCGTCGTAGGACTTATAGGCGGATTGCACGCCGTATATGGTCGCGAAGTCGGCGGGAGCAAGAAGATGAAGCGTGCCGTTGGGGCTGGCCCATTCGAACGCGGGTGCGGCTCCGCCGGAAGTCTCAGTGCCCTCCGCACTCACCTTTTCTACCTGCCAGCCCTCGCCTCCCTTCTTCAGAGTCGCAATGCGGGGGGCGGTGTGCAGCGGCTTCGGCTGCATGTCGTTCAGGCTGTAGAAGCCGGCAATCACCGGGGACAATGCGGCTGGGACCTGCGGATTGGAAGCGTTCGCATAGTGCACTTCGCTGCCAACCTTGTAAGCATGAAGCTGGGTGTGAAACGCCTCTTGTAACTGCTCGTTGGTTCCGGAGAAGACGATCGCATCGTTTGCCTTCGAGACTTGTTTCACGGCGAACCCATGCGAGCCGAGCCAGCCCTTGACCTTGGCAAGATCTGCTTCCGAGATGCCGTAGCGCGCGCCATACTCGTCCGGCGTGAGCCATTTGTGATAGTTCGGCGATTTCCGGTCCTGCTGCTCCGCGAGGTACGCCTGCAGCGCCGACTCCTGCGCGTCGCCGCGCTTCAGCATCAGGTGCAGATCGCCGGTCAGCCTGCTGGCCGGGGCTGCGCCCAGGTCGTTTTCGCCTTTTGCCCAGGGAACGAGATGCCCGCCGAGCGTGACCAGCTGCTGCTCGTTGATCGGCGCCAGCACCCTGGAGGCGGGCAGGGCCCCCTGGCTATCCTGCGCCCCCATCGGCGTTACGGGGAGCAGAATCATCGCCATCAGGATGGCAAGATACATCAATGAGATACACGATTTTCGCGACATGACTCTCCATCAACTCCGTAGATTTTTTGGGCCCCGGCTCCGAAGTGGAGCGCGGCGGGGAACGGAATGGTCCGCATCCGCGCCAGGGCGGAGTTATTCCACGACGACCATGAACGTTGAGGTCTGGACGCTGGCTCCGGCAACCGACGGCGTGGCCGTGACCACAATCTTCGAAACACCGGCCTTCGCATAGTGGCTGGAACCGCAACCCGTGGACATCGCGCAGAGCCCCAGTGCGCTGGTCACGATGAGCATGCAGATCCACAAGGATCTGCGCCTCATTCTGCGCATGCCTAAGAGGCACATGCCCAGCGCTGTGGCGCCAATCGGCATCCCCGGCAATCCATAGCCAGGCCGTACCATCGCCGTGGATTTGTTCGGCAGAGTGGACACGGTGATCGCAACCTGCTCCGGCTTGCCATTGGAGAGCGAGACGCTAGCCGGGTTCACGGTGACGTTCAAGCCGCCTGTTTCTCCCGCCACCGAGAACTTCACCGAGCCGTTATAGTTGGCGCTGCCGACGACCGAGAGGGTTACGGTTTTCGATTCGCCGCGCGCCAGGGACAGGGTCTGCGGCGGCGCCGAGATGGATACCTCAGGTTGCGTCGAGACGGGTGTTGCAACCGTGACGCTTACCTGCGCGGCGCTGGAGTGCGGATTGTAGTTTTCGTCGCCGGAGTAGGAGACGCTGATCGCATGCGAGCCAGCCGCAAGACCGGAAGTCGAGTAACTGGCCGATCCGCCGCTTACCGCTTCGGTGGTCAGCAGGGTTCCATTGTCGTAGAAGCTCACCGTGCCGGTGGGAACGGGACGGGAGGGCCAGGTGGATTCGATGCCGGCGGTGAAGGAAACCGTCGCGCCCTGCACAATCGACGTGCTGTCCGCGCTCAGGCTGACGCTGTTGCCCCCCTGGTTATACAGAGCATAGTGCGCCGAGTTTCCGCTGGAAACCAGCACGCTGGTGGCTCCATCCCAGGTGAGCCTGGCCGGATAAAACACGGGGTAAGCCGGGACCGATATCTCCGCCTGCGGCGCCTGGAAGGTGCCGTCGCAGTTACCCAGCAGTACGTGCGCACCGTAGGTTGTCGTGGTCTCTTCGTCAGCAACCGCCAACTCGGAGATCATGTCCGGGCAGCCGTCGCCGTTGAAATCCGCAACCGAGAAGATACCTGGGTACGGCAACCCCAGGCCAGCCGTGCTGGCGAGGGTGAACCCTCCCTTTCCATCATTGAGGTAAACGTTAATTCCGGCGTTTTGCCCGTTGGTATCGGTCTTCATCCCCGAGGTCGATACCAGCAAATCCATGAGTCCGTCGTTGTTCACATCGGCGCCATGGAAATCGGTCGCCCACCAGTCGCTGAGATCCACCAGCGTGGTCTCATTCTGCGGCTGGAAGCCGGTGGCGCTTCCCGGGATCATGAAGAGAGAACTTTCCTTCTTCTTACTTCCATACAGGATCAGGCTGAGATAACCGCTGCCATTGAGATCGTCAAGGAAGCCTCCGCTCCCGGTCTGGACCATATTGGTGTAAGTGGTCGACTGGAAAGTGCCGTCCCCGTTCCCCATCGCCACCCAGATTCCAGGCTGGTTGTGCTGGGGGGGTGGAGGAAATCCGAAGCCGGCGCGATCGCCGCCATAAGGAATGACGATATCCTGCTTCCCATCCTCGTTGATGGAACCCACCAGAACGTCTGACGGGTAATACAGGAACTGCGTGGAGCTGGCAATCACCGTCGGAGCGGCAAATGTACCATCCCCGTTCGACATGGCCACGGCAATGCTGTAGACGTTGTAGGGGTTGCCCTGATAGGTGTAGACATTTCCCGGCTGAAAGCCAACCAGCACCAGGTCCTGGCGGCCGTCGCCGTTGAAGTCTCCGGCTCCGGCAACGTTGAGAAGGTAGAACCCGTTCTGGCCAAAAGGAATGGCATTGGCGTTGTAGGTAAAGTTGCCCTTGCCGTCGTTGCTGGCCGCCACCAGCGCGCGGTTCATTTCATTGACCGCAACCCAGTCCGCAATCCCGTCGCCATTCAGGTCGACGGGGTAAAGCCGGCCCAGAGCTCCCGCTGGAGGATTGGCGTTCGTGGGCGCCATAGCCGGAGCCGCGGTGAAGGTGCCGTCACCACGTCCCATATAAACGGAGGCCCGGTTATAGAAGACGGCGCTGCTGCTATCGGTGACGATGTAGTCGATTCGCCCGTTGCGCGCCAGATCGGCCGCCACCAGATTGTTGCCGGGGTAACTGCCCGGATAAACGGAGTTATTGGCATTGTTCGGATAAGAAACCTGGGGATCGGCGAAGGTGCCGTCGCCATTTCCGAGCCAGATCTCGCTGTCGAACGCCTCCATGTCGATCATGTCGGGAATGCCGTCGCCATTCACATCCACCAGCGCCCATCCGGAAGGAGCAAATGGATAAGTCCCGCTCTCGATGATCTGCTGCGGACCAAAACCACCGCTGGAGTTGCCCAGAGCCCCATAGAGGTAGTCGTCGCCAAAGCTCAGGGTGATATCGGGAATGCCGTCGCCGTTGACGTCGGCCATGCTCAGGCCATTGACCCAGCTGAGCGCGAACAGGGACTGGCTGGGGAAATCCACTTCCTGTGCCGCCGGGACCGATACCGGCTGCAGGCTGCGCCCGCCTCCCAGATCCTGGAAGAACAAAACACTGGTCCCAACCGAGAAGTACGACTCATCATAAGCCTCGCACTCCATCGTCAGGTACTTCGTTCCGCCCATGGTCACAAACTGCGCACCGCCGTTCGGAATGATGACGTTGTAACCCGGAATCGTGTACTGGGATATGAACCCGTTATTGGTAAATGTGCCGTCGCCATTGCTATACAACGTCTGCACGTGAACGACGGTGTCATTGGAATCCTGGACATAACTGACTACGACGATATCGGCCTTGCCGTCGCCATCCCGGTCGGTCAC
>Ga0335069_10008604_pt1 | contig 14586 bp, 10 predicted proteins | sample Lox_Sample_11_FD_206714 | JGI IMG/M metagenome (GOLD analysis project Ga0335069, IMG submission 206714) | Soil microbial communities from Loxahatchee National Wildlife Refuge, Florida, United States - Lox_Sample_1.1 | ecosystem: Environmental > Terrestrial > Soil > Wetlands | place: USA... | reverse complement strand
AACAAGCACGTACACGGACTTCCACCGGAATCGTTTTTGATCGTTCGCCCGGAAGACAGAAACATGAAGCCTCCTGAAAGAGAGCGGGAGGCGCTCAGCGACTATTTGAAATTCCTTGCGCCGGCCCTGGAGATCAACCCGTCGCAGGAGCTGTCTCGGGGTGCGAACATCCTTCACATCGAACGCCGCAACGACGCCTGGCAACTCGTGCTCGGAACCTTCCAGGCCGGCCGGAGCGGGGCAGACTACCAGGGGTCGCTCAAGATCGACGAGATGATGAAGCCGCTCCTGGGATCGCTTCCGTTCGACGACGTCATTCTGGTTTCGCAGGAAGGCTTCATCGTCTATCAGAGCAAGCAGACCGGCCCGCAGTTCACCACCCTGACCAGCCTGTTGCAGTCGCAGATCACCACCCCGGCGGACAGCAAGCAGGAGTCGAAATCCAGTGGGGAAACGCCGACAGCGGAGCCGCCGAAAGCCGCGGAGGCTGCTACGGTCAGGCAAAACGCAGACCGCACGTGGCGCACCCGCTCCATGCACATGACAGACCTGATGCTCGCCGGCACGCGGTACAAGCTATTTCTGCAGCCGCTCCTCATCAGCGCCTTCGCTGGTGAAAAAAGCCGCTCCGCGCCGGCGAGCGAGCTGGTCTTGTGCGGCCTCCGATCCTCTACGGAGCTCGATTGGGAAGCGCTGTCGCTCTCCTACACCTTTTTCATCTGGTGCACCGTGTTCTTCTTTGTCGTGTGGTCGAGTTACAAGGCGTTGAAGATCTTGTTTATGAATCACCGGGAGCGCCTGCGGCTAAGAGAACTGGGGACGCTGGGAGTTTCGCTGCTTCTGCTGACCACCGTATTGACCTTGTCGGCGCTGCAAATGGATTTTCATTCGAACGACGACACCGACGCCCAGCTGCGCCGGCTCAGCGCGAACATCTCGGCAAACATCCATAGCGAGCTGCGGGAAATGATGGCCCAGCTCAAGACCTGGTGCCAGTCCGAGGAAATTCAATCGGATCTGGATAAGGTTGCCAATAACAAAACAGAAATCATCCGGAACTCGGAACCTCACGGGACGCCCAAGGCCGATAACTACCCATTCGCAGGCAACGCGTTCTGGACAGACGACGACGGACACCAGATCGTGAAGTGGAGCGTGACGGAATATGTCACGCCGATGATCGACATCTCACAACTTCCTACCTTCATCCGTCCGACCATGTATCTTAGCGGGGCTCCTTCGCCGTTTCAATTCGCGTCTATCCTCCCGCCCAATAAACTCGAATACCTGGCCAATCTGAGCCTGCGAACCAGGGAATGCGTCCCACCGAAACAACCGACGCCGAAAGACCCGAATCCGAAACAGTTGCCGGACGACATTACCGGAGGGATCGCGGTCCTCACCGGGCAGCCGCTCTCCCTGATCGACCCGATTCTCCCCGACGGTTACGGCTTTGCAATCGTGGACCGGACCGGAGCCGTCCACTTTCATTCCATCAAGAGCCGGGCCGGCCGCGAGAATTTCCTGCTGGAGAGCGACGGGAGCAAGGAGCTTTACGCCGCCGTTTTCGGACACGCGAGCCCCCGCCCGATCTCCATCAAGTACCTCGGCCAGGATCACCGGGCGCTGGTGTCGCCGGTGGAGGGAATCTCTCAGGCGCCCTGGTCATTGATCGTGTTCCGGGATCTCACCGCGATGCGGACCTTGAACCTGCAGGTGATGACCCTGACGTCGACACTGCTTTTCGTGATATTCGCGGGGCCGGCGCTGGTCGTCCTGGTCTGCTGGCTCATCCTGAAGCCGCGCTTCGCACCGGAATGGCTGTGGCCCAACCGCCACCGCTCGAATACCTACCTCCACCAGGTTTGCATCTATGCCGTGCTGGTCCTCGTGTTCCTGCTGGTGGTTGCCTGGGCTTCCACGGAGGCGATCCTGATCACATGCGCGCTTGTTCCTTTCATCTTGCTGGCCGCGACCTGGTGGTGCTACCGCTGGTACGGGCCGGATACGGGGCGGACGCCGTGGCGCTCCCCGTCACCCGGCAAAGCCGGAGCGCGCTCGTCTCACGAATATCGCAACCGCTACCTTGCGGCCGTCCTGTTGGCGCTCTTGTTGATTGGCGTGCTGACGCCGATGGCTGTGTTCCGGGCGAGCCTGGACATCGAGCGGCGGCTGGAAGTCAAACAGGGGCAACTGGACCTGGCGTCGGCCATTGCGCAGCGCTGGATGTCGATAGTCGAACGGGCCGAAAAATCGGAGATCAGCCCCGGCGCGTGGCTCCGGTTCCAGGGGGACGAGGCGGCCTGGCGCCGGATTGTGCCGGACAACCTGACGCCAGTCAATCACCTGCATACGGAAAAGCATGCGGGCCCGAACCCCGACCACTATCAAAGCTGGCTGCGCCACATTCTCTACCTGCTGCACCACGACTACAACGATTCGTCGGCCGAGATGCTGGGCGTGATCGACGACCGGGGCAATCCGATGAACTGGTCCTGGGTGCAGGAGGATTCGCGTGTGACACTGCGCTGGCACGGCGCTCATCCGCCGGACCACGAGCTGTCCGAATCCGAGGACACACTGAAACAGAAGGGCGATCCGGTCAACATCCACGACGATTTGATGATCAGGTCGGCGCTCGCCGGTTTTTCCTGGCTGGATCGAGGGGTATACGCGGTCATCGCCCTTTGCGTGATGGCGGCGGTCGGCGGCCTGGTGTGGGCGCTGGCCAGAAGGCTCTTTCTGCTGCACGTGGCTCCCTTGAGGATTGCCGGGACTCTCCAGGTGGCGGAAGCGATTCGCGAAGGCAAGAATGCGCTGATCCTGGTGCCGCCGGTCTCGGACTGGCAGCTGGAGGTCCCGAAAAAAACCATCGACGTGAGCGGGCTCAAGACGCTGGCGGGCTGGAACGAAGCGACCGAGGAATTGTTCGCCACAGCTCCGCACGCGCTGGTCGAACTGCGCCACTTCGAGTATGTGGCAGACGATCCGGATGTGGATGCCCAGAAGTTTGCCCTCCTGGACCGGCTCTTGAGGAGCGAGGGCACACAGGTCGCGGTCGTGATGACGGTGCCAGTGTCCGCGGAGGACTACCGGCGCAAGTTCCCGGAGCTGGAAACCATCGATCTTCGCGACGAGCCCTTTCTTTGGCTGAAACAGTACGCCGGACCGGCGCAGGCGTTGATTGCGCGCGAGTGCAGTCCTCTGCCGGCGCTATGGCCGCTGGGAGCTCAACTGGCAAACGACCTGGCTTCCGAGTCGGTCCACACCGAGGACACGGTGGTTTCGGAGATCCTGGAGCGCGCCGACGGGTATTACCGAATTCTTTGGAACGAATGCTCCCCCGACCAGAAATTTGTCCTGGCCCAACTGGCTTCGGACGGGCTGCTTAATCCGACCAACGGAAGAGCCATCCGCCAACTGATTCGCAGGGGGCTGATCCTGCAAGAGCCGCAGTTCCGGATCATGAACGAAAGCTTCCGGAGGTTCCTGAGGTCGGCCAGCACCGTCCAGTTGAAGCGGGAGTGGCTCAATGAGTCGCGGCGCAGCGGATGGGGGAAAGTGCACGGCGCTTTCTTCACCAGCATGACGCTGTTCGGTGTGTTTCTGCTGGCCACTCAGAACGCCTTGTGGCAATCGGCGGCGGCATACGTGACCACGGCTCTGGGCGGCCTGGGCACGTTCACCAAGGTGATGGAGGCGCTCCGGGATAAGACGGGGCCGGAGAAGGGCTAAAGTGACGGCGGGCGGACAACCAAAGACGATCGTCCGGCCCACTCTTGGAGGCAGGAAAGTGAAACCGATCGGCCGGCACATGGAAGAGACGGGCGTCACGGTTGCGCAGCTTGTCGCTGCTACCGGACTGGACACAAAGCTGGTCAAGGCGATCGTGAGCGGCAACTATACTCCGGGTCCCGTGGAAAGACAGAAGCTCGCAGCGGCTTTGGGCGTTTTGCGAGACGAGATTTCCTGGGGACATGCGGTGGCGGTAGAGCATCTGCGCGGAAACGGGCCGCAGTGTGGACGGCCCACGTGAGTGCTGGTATCAGTTGTGCGCACCGTGGGTGACGGAGACGATCTCGATGGCGGTCTCCGCGACGACTCGAAACCGGATAGTGCCGCCGGTATCGCTCAGGCCCAGCGCGCGGGCCGGGTTGTCCGTGGCCATGCGGACAGCCTCGGCGAGCGTCAGGCCGGCGAGGCGCATCAGATTCTCGACGCCGCGGCGCATGTTGAGCGCACTGCCGGCGAGGCGGTCGGTGCCGGCCAGGACCACGCGGCCGTCTTCGGTGAGATCGACAGGCTGGTCGGCGATGGCGTAGCGGCCGGGAGAGGCGCCGGCGGGAGGCGCGGCATCGGTTACCAGGATGCTGCGGTCTACGCTCTTGGCGCGGATCGCGGACTTGAGGAACGCGGCGCCGAGATGGATGCCGTCGACGATGAAGCCGGCCGTGAGGCGGTCGTCGGCAAGCTGCTCCCAGATGTAGTTGGGGTGGCGGCGCAGAAGTTGGTGCGCCCCGTTGCCGAGGTGCGTGGAAAGAGTGGCGCCGGCGGTCACGGCGTCGGCAATCTGCGCGGCGCTGGCCTGCGTATGGCCGATGGACGCGACTACACCTTCAGCCGTGATGCGCTCGATATAGCGTGGAGCCTCTGGCCATTCGGGCGAGAGCGTAATGATACGAACGCCGCCGCGCGCAGCGTCCTGCCAGCGGTGGAACTCGTCGAGGTCGGGCGGACGCACCCACTGACGCGGATGGGCCCCGCGAGGGCCGTCCTCGGGCGAGATGTGAGGGCCTTCGACGTGGAAGCCGGCGATGGCCTGTCCTTCCGGGAGGGCTTCGCGGGCGTTCGCGAGATTGCGCAGGCACGCTCGTATGTTCTCCGAAGAGCCGGTGATCACGGTGGGGCAGAGGCGCGTCACGCCGGTGGCGAATTGCGCATCGAGAGAGCGGGCAATCTCTTCGTGCGAAGCGTGGGGGTTGTTGTAGTCGGCCCCGGCGAAACCGTTCACCTGGAGATCGAAGAAGCCGGAGGACTGGTAGAGGTCGGCACTCTCGCTGGAACACCTTTCGAGTGGCATGTTTTATTCACAAGTTTGCCACAGCCGGAGCGCCGGTAAGTAGTTGGAGAAACGCTCTCAAAAAACGTGTGGAAAGGGGAAGATTCCCTCTGGCGCAGGCAGGCGGGCTCGCGCTACAACAAGAGAGTTCAACAGGCGGCTGCGCAGCCGGGATGGCAAATCTCGGGGGAGGTGGTCAAACTGGTTGCGCAGGCCACTGGGGAACTTCTCCACCTAAGAACGTGTTGCGGGATGGGCGGGGCATGCGTGCTCCGCCCTATTACTTTATGCCGTGGCCGGCACGTGGCACGGCGTCAGCCATCCGTGCTTATCTTCCTTTGTGCCGTTGATCACACCGAAGAAGGCCTTCTGTAATTGCTCCGCGACTGGCCCGCGGCTGCCCTTGCCGATGATGATCTTGTCGATGGAGCGGATCGGCGTGATCTCGGCTGCGGTGCCGCTGAAAAACACTTCGTCGGCGATATAAAGCATCTCGCGCGGGATGAGCGTCTCGATCAATGGGATTTCAAGATCGCGTGCGAGCGTGATGATGGAATCGCGGGTAATGCCCGGGAGCACGCTGGCGCCGAGAGGCGGGGTGTGGATCTTGCCGTCGCGCACCACGAAAATATTCTCGCCGCTGCCCTCGCTGACGTAGCCGCTGACGTCGAGCGCGATGCCCTCGCTGTAACCGTTGGCGACGGCTTCCATCTTGATGAGCTGGCTGTTCATGTAATTGGCGCCGGCTTTGGCGAGCGCGGGGAAGGTATTGGGCGCCATGCGGTTCCAACTGGAGACGCACACGTCCACGCCCTGCGCCAGGGCCTCTTCACCAAGATACTTGCCCCATTCCCAGCAGGCGATATAGATGTCGATGGGATTGTTCTTGCCGTACACTCCGACGTCGCCATAACCGCGGAACATGATGGGACGGAGATAGCAGGCATCCATTTTGTTGACCCGCACGAGCTCCAGCATGGCATCGGCGATCTGTTCGGCGGTATAGCCCAGGTTGTCCATGCGGTAGATTTTGGCCGAATCCATCATGCGGCGGACGTGCTCGCGGAGACGGAAGATCGCCGGCCCGGCGGGCGTCGAGTAGCAGCGGATTCCCTCAAACACGCTGCTGCCGTAGTGGATGACATGGGAGAGGACGTGAACGGTGGCGTCCTGCCAGGGAATGAAGCGGCCGTTGTGCCAGATCTTCTCAGTGGGCGTCAACATGGATAAATTATAGCTGAGGGGTAGTTTTTATGTGGTTAAGGCGCTTGCTGGCCGCGGGGCTGATGCTGGCTTCCCCCGCATGGTCCGCGCGGAAGCCAGGCGATCCTCTCCGGCCCGGCTTCAATCTCTTCACCCGCCAGGACGACGTCAAGGTCGGCCAGGAAAACTCGAAACAGGTGCTCGCGCAATATGAGGTGGTGAAGACCCAGTTCGTGCAGGACTACGTGAAGCGGCTGGGGCAGAAGCTGGCGGCGATGCCCGAGGCGAAGCAGAGCGGTTTCGAATTCACCTTCACCGTGCTCAACGTGGATCAGATCAATGCCTTCGCGCTTCCCGGCGGGCCGATGTTCATCTACACCGGCCTGTTGAAGGCGGTGGACAACGAGGCGCAGCTTGCGGGCGTCATGGGGCACGAGATGTCGCACGTGATCCTGCGGCACGGCACGCACGAAGCCACCAAGGCCAACGGGATCCAACTGCTGGTGGGCGGCCTGTCGGGACTGCTCGGCGGCGGCGATTCGATGGCTGGCAAACTGGCGCAGGCAGGGCTGGGGATGGGAGGGAATTCGCTGATTCTGAAGTTCTCCCGGGACGCCGAGAGCGAGGCCGATGCGCTCGGTTCGCACCTGATGAGCGAAGCCGGATACGACCCGGTGCAGATGGCGAAGTTCTTCGAGAAACTGTCAGCGGGCGGCAGCCAGGGTCCGCAATTTCTTTCGGACCATCCCAACCCGGGGAATCGCGAGGCGGCGATCGTGGCGGAGATGAAGACGCTGCCCGAACGGCAGTACACCGCGGGCGATTCCGCACCTTTCGCGCGCATGAAGAAAGAGGTGGCTGCACTGCCTCCGCCCGCGAAGAAGCCGTCCGCAGACGCGGTGGGGCCGGGCGGGGCAGTGCCGCCGGCAGGTCAGACACCGGAGGGATGGCAGCGATTCCAGGGGCAGGGTTACTCGATGAACTATCCGGCGGAGTGGCAGGCCGCCGGCGACGCCAACGGTGCGACCCTCGCGCCGCGCGACGGCGTGGTGGGGGCGCAGGTGGGATTCGGAGTGGTGGCCGGCAGGTTCGCTCCCTCGCGGGGACGCGGCGCCCTCAGTGCGGCGACACAGGACCTGGTGAAGAAGCTGCAGAGCGAAAATCCCAAGATCCAGGTGTCGGGGGCGGCGAAGAGCGTCAAGGTGGGCGGCATGGACGGGCTGATGACCATGCTCGCCGGAGACTCGCCTTTCGGCGGCGGCGAGGCGGACGGGCTGGTGACCGTGGCGCGGGGAAATGGCGTGATGTACTTCGTGTTCGTGGCGCCGGATCGCGATTACGCGAGAGTCGAGAAGACCTTCCTGCAGATGCTGGACTCGGTCAGGTGGGAGTGAAAAGGGCAGGCCGGGAGCCTGGCCGGGAGCCTATCCCACGGGCTACATCAGGCGGAAGTTGACTTCGATGGTGGCCTGAACGGGGACCGGCTGGCCGCCCATGGTGCCCGGCTTGAAGGTCCACAGGTTGATGGCTTCGACCGCCTTCTCGTCGAGGCCATAGCCCATGCTTTTGATCACCTGGATCTCTTTGGCGATGCCGTCGGTGTCGATGACCACCTGGAGCGTCACGGTGCCCGCGATCTTGGAGGCGCGCGCGTCTTCGCTATACTGCGGTTCCACCTTGCTCAGCAGGCTGGGCGCGGTCACGCCGCCGCCGACCCGGAAGGTGGTCTCCGACGCCAGGACGTGGCGGCTGAGCGCTCCGGCAAGCGACTTGCGGATGGCCGCGGCGCGGGCGACGATGGGCTCGGCTTCCGAGGAGCGGTCCTGATTGTTCAGGAAACGGCCGTAGAATTCCAGCGTGAGCGCCTGGACGGCGGAGTTCGCATCCTCGGCGGACATCGCGCCGCGGTAGAGCGCGTCGGCCTCGGCGGCGTTCTCGGGCTGGAGGGACTTCAGGAACGCCATCCAGGTCATGGCGCGGCCCATGTCGTTGCCGTTCCTGGCGACGTTGCGGGCGCGCTGCAGGTAGTCGAATGCCGCGGAGGGATTCTGGGCGCGGTAGGCGTCCAGGCCCAGATTGATGAGGGCGGGCACGGCTTCCGGCCGGTCGCCGAGAGCCAGCGCCTGCTCGTAGTATTTTTGCGACTCGCTCATGCTGCCGCGCTTGCGGGCGAGATTGCCCAGGTTGACCAGGCCCTCCACGTATTCCGAGCTCTGCTTGCCGGATTGCTGCTCGCGCAAAGCGAGCGAGGCTTCCAACAGGGTTTGGGCCTCGCCGTACTTGCGCAGAGTCTCGTACTTCGCCGCCGCCTGTTCGAGCAGATCGTGATTCTTTTGCACGGTGGCGGCTTTGATGGCGGCGTCGACTTCGGGTGGAACGGCGGGCGCGGCGGTGCTCTGCGCGCGAATGGCGGCGAGAGGCGCGATCAGGGCGATGGCGGCCGCGGCGGCGATCCAGGCGGCGCGGCGTCCCGGCTGGCGGCGATTGACGCCATCGGCCAGGATGGCGAGCAGGCGCCCCTCGAGCTGCGAGGGACGCGCCATCGCGATGGCCGCGGCCGCGACGGGGGAAGGCGATTGCAGGGTGCGCGCGACTTCGAGGAGGTGCCCGGCGTACTCGCTCTGGCCGGCGCCGGCGGCAAGCACGAGATCGTCGGCGGCGCGCTCGCGCTCCTTGAGGAACTCCCTCCAGGCGGTCCAGGCGAGCGGGTTCCACCAGTTCAGGGCGAGAGCGGCGCGCGCCATCCAGTGGGTCGCGACGTCGCCGCGGCAGACGTGGGCGAGCTCGTGCAGCAGCACGATGCGGCGGCGCGATTCGCTCCATTCGGAGGAGGACACGGGCAGAATCACCGTGGGACGGAGCAGGCCGAAGGTCATGGGCATGCGGTCGGGCGTTTCGAGCACGCGGACGGGCGAATGGATGCCGATGGAGCGGGCCAGCAGCGCGGCGCGGCTCGATTCCGGGTGCGGACTGGCGGCGCGGCTCATGCGCCGCAGGGCGAGGCAGGCAAGCAACACCTGGAACCCGGAGACGACGGCACCGGCGCCCCAAACCAGCAGGATGACGGTGCGCCAATCCGTCGGAGCGCCCGGAGCGGCGGCGGGAGCGGCCTTCGCGGCGGGTGCGGAGGCGCCGGGACTTGGCGCGGGCCGCGCAATGGCGGTGGTGCGAAAGACGAGTCCCGGGTCGCCCGGAAGGACCAGGCCCGCGCTCTTCAGGCGTAGCGCAGGGACCGACAGCGAGAGCAGCGGCAGGGCGAGCAGGGCGGCGGCGCAGGCCGTCCACACCACGTGGCGCGAGGCCGCGGAACGCTTGCGCATGGCCAGCGCGACGAGCCATGCGGCGGCCAGGATTACGGTGCTTTTCACGGCCGCGGCGGCGGCGATCGGCCATATGGTTGCGGTCCAGTTCAACATTTACTTGCCCTCCTTCTTGGCGTCTTCGATCAGTTGCGACATGCGGTCCAGTTCCTCGCGGGTGAGACGGGTGGACGCGACATCCAGCAGCGCGGCCACGATCTGCTCGGGCGATCCGTTAAAAAAAGTTTCCATGACGTGCTTGACGGCGGTGCGCTTGGCTTTATCTCGCGCCACGGTGGGAAGATAGACGTACTTGAGTCCTTCGGCCTGATGGCGGATGTGGCCCTTCTCCTCGAGCACGCGGAGCATGGCGCGCACTGCGGAGTAGCTGGGCGCGTCGGACATGAGCTCGCGGACCTCCGCGGCCGACGCCTTGCCTTGGCGGTAGAGGACATCCATGATCTGGCGTTCGCGGCGGCTCAGGCCGGCGGGGGCGGTCACGGCCGGAACTCCTGCTGGATTTTTAGCATCATGCTAGAAAATTAGCACTGGCCGCGGCGGTTGTCAACAGGTTGTTGTGGGGCGGGCGATCGTTTTTTGTCGTCCGCCCGCCTGCGCAGCGGCAACAGCCCCTTCATGGACGCCCAAACGCCGCGCGGTATATTGGGAGTATTCCCATGCGAGGCACGCGGTGGCTCTTGCTGGTAGCTATTGCCGCAATTGTTGCCGGCATCGCCTACAAGTACCGAGCGCAAAAACTGGCCCTGGAACAGTCGGCTCCGGCAAAGCCGGCTCCTCTCCCCAAGGAACTGGGCTCCACGGCGGAAGAATGGGTCGTGCACCAGACCGACCAGGCCACCGGCCGGGACAAATTCGAGATCCGCGCCAAAGGCATGCAGGCCCCCGCGGATTCGTCGCGCCTGGATCTCACGGGCGTGACGATGAAGATCTACTCCAAAGACGGCGACACCTATGACCTGGTGAAGAGCGCCGCGGCCACGTTCGATAACAACACCCGGAACCTGTTCTCGGAGGGAGAGACCGAGATCACCGTGGGTGTGCCCATCGACGGGCCGCCCCCGCCGGATCACTTGCCGACCGTGATCAAGACATCGCGCATGTCGTTCGACAGCAACACCAACCGCGCCGACACCGATCAGCCCTCCACCTTCGTATTTGCTAAAGGCGAAGGCAAGGCCACCGGAGCGACCTACGACCCGAACGAGCACTCGCTGGTCATGAAGCACGAGGTGGAGATCTATTGGAAACCGCCCAAGCCGGATGCCAAGCCGATGAAGATCGAGGCGGACGGGCTCTCCTATCACGAAACGACCGGCGAGATCTGGCTCAAGCCGTGGGGACGAATGACGCGTGAGAACACCGTAGTGCAGGGCGACGACGTGGTGGTCACGCTGCAGGACAAGCAGACCATGCGCCACGTGACGGCGGTCCATGCCCACGGCACCGACGATTACCCGAACCGCAAGCTGCGCTACGCCGCCGAAGAACTGGCCGTCGATTTCGATGACGAGGGCAAAGCGCAGAAGATCACGGGCGATCGCAACGCGCAACTGGTCTCGACCGGCGAAACCGCGGAAACCGAAGTGACCGGCGACCACGTCGAGATGGAAATGGACACCTCCACCGGCGACAGCGTGCTGAACAGGGTGATCGTGCGCGGGCACGGTATGGTGAATTCGAAGCCGCTGCCGGCGCCGGGGCACCAGTTGAGCGAGACGCACATCCTGCGCAGCGAGACGTTCGTGATCCAGATGCGGCCGGGAGGCCGGGAAGTTGCCGGCGTGGTGACCAACGCGCCGGGGCAGCTCGAATTCCTGCCCAACCTGCCCGCGCAGCGCCGCCGTCTGTTGGACGGTAAGGATTTCGTGATCGCCTACGGCGCGCAGAACCGCGTGGATACCTTTCGCGCGCACGACGTGAAAACGCAGACCTTCCCCAATGCCGACGACAAGAAGCGCAATCGCGCGGTCAGCACCACCGCCAGCCGCGACTTCAATGCACGCTTCAATCCCCGGACCAGCCAGCTTTCCGCCATGCAGCAGACGGGCGACTTCACCTACCAGGAAGGCGACCGCAGGGCGCGCGCGCGTAAAGCCGACATGGACGCGGACCAGAACGTGATGGTACTCGACACCGCGGCGCGCGTCTGGGATGCCAGCGGCACGACCAGCGCGGATCACATTCGCATGGATCAGCGCACCGGCGATTTCACGGCCGAGGGCAACGTGGTCTCGAGCCGCTTGCCGGACCAGGACGAGAAGAAGAAGGACTCGGGAATGCTGTCCGGCGACGAGCCCATCCAGGCTACGGCGCGCAAAATGGACTCCCGCAACCGCAACCGGACGATTCATTACGAAGGCTCGGTCAACTTGTGGCAGGGCGCCAACCGCATCCGCGCGGACGTGGTCGATATCGACCGGACGAACGACAAGCGCACCGTGACCGCCGACGGCCACGTAATCACCAACCTCTGGGACGAACCCAAGGACGAGGAGAAGAAGAAGACCGCGACGCCGGTGCTGACCGAAGTTCGCGCCAGCCGCATGGTCTACACCGACGACAACCGTCTGGCGCACTACACCGGCGGCGTCCTGCTGAACCGCCCGGGACTGCGCGTGAAGAGCACCGAGCTGCGCGCGTTCCTGGCCGAATCGGACGCAGATTCGCGGCTGGAAAAGGCTTTCGCCGACGGCGCGGTGGATATCTTCTCCACCGGCAAAGACCGGACCCGCGCCGGCACGGGCGAGCAGGCAGAGTATTACACCGATCAGCAGAAGGTGATTTTAAAAGGGCCATGGGTGAAAATGGTGGAGAAGATCTTCGACAAACCGCGGCCGAACATCAGTGAGGGCACCGAATTGACCTACTATGCCAACGATGATAGGCTGCTGGTTACAGGGGCATCGAGCAAGCCAGGCAACACGCGCATCACTCGCAAGAAAGGCAAATGAGCAAACTCGAAACGCGGCAGATCTCCAAGACCTATCGCGGCCGCCGCGTGGTGGACGACGTTACCGTGTTCGTACAGCAGGGCGAAGTCGTCGGACTGCTGGGGCCGAATGGCGCGGGGAAGACTACTTCCTTCTACATGATCGTGGGGCTGATCAGCCCGGATTCCGGCCGCATCCTGGTGGACGACGAGGATATCACCGACCTGCCCATGTACCTGCGCGCGCGCCGCGGCATCAGCTACCTGCCGCAGGAAGCCAGCGTTTTCCGCAAGTTGACGGTGGAAGAAAACCTGCTCGCGATCCTGGAGACGCTGCCGCTGCGGGCGCGCGAGCGGCGCGAGAACCTGGAGCGGCTGATCGAGCAGCTCGGGTTGGAGACCGTGCGGCGCAACCGGGGTTACATGCTTAGCGGCGGCGAACGGCGGCGCGTGGAGATCGCGCGCTCGCTGGTGATCAATCCCAGCTTTCTGCTGCTCGACGAGCCGTTCAGCGGCATCGACCCTATCCAGGTTCTGGAGTTGCAGCGGATCATCTTCGACCTGAAGCGTACCGGCATCGGAATCCTGGTCACGGACCACAACGTGAGCGAGACGCTGGCGGTGACGGACCGTGCCTACATCATCAACAACGGCCGGATTTTCCGCGCCGGCAGTCCGGAAGCCTTGGCGCGCGATCCCGAAGTGCGGCGCGTGTACTTGGGGGAATCGTTCACATTGCGCGTCTGATTGCAGGCTCGTAACCGGAGGATTGGCCGTTTCGTAACAAACACTATGAGACTCGTGTACATGTTCCTGATGTCCGCCGGTGCGATCGTGGCGCAGCCCTTTGGATTCGGCATTAAAGGCGGGGTGCCGATGACGGATTTCCTGAACGCCGCAAGTAATCAGAACTTCGGCTTCGTGGCCACCACGGACCGCTACGTGGTGGGGCCGATGGCCGAGTTGCGGCTACCCTTCGGGTTGGGCGTGGAGGTGGACGCCCTGTACCGGCACTACGACTACACCAGCACGGCGACGACAGTGACCAGCGCGACAACGGTAGGCGCGTGGGAGTTCCCGCTGGTCGGCAAGTACCGGTTTAAGACTCACCTGCCCCTGGTTCGTCCCTACGTGGAAGCCGGCGTGGCCTGGGACAAATTGAGCGGGCTGACCCAGACAGTGACCAGCGTGGTGGCGGGAGCAATTCATACCTCGAGTACGTCGAACCCGGCGGAACTACATAAGGACGTGACCACCGGATTCGTGTTCGGCGGCGGCGCCGAGATCAAGATTCTGATGCTGCGGATCGCGCCGGAAGTGCGGTTCACACGCTGGGGCGATCAGCATTTTCTCGACCCGAACGGCCTGCTGCACAGCAATCTCAACCAGGCAGAGTTCCTGGTAGGCCTGACATTTTGATCTTGGTGGCGCAGGCCTCCCGGCCTGCCCACACGCCCCCTGGGCCACGGACAGCGTCAGCCGCTCTTTCTACCGCCCCGTTCGCCCCGCCCGAATCCCCATCTGCTGCATAAATCAGCATTTAAGACCTCTTAAGTTGAAATATATTACACCTCGGAGCAAACTGGACTGAAATGGGCATCAATATCGGTCTGGACATCGGCGCCATTAGTCTCAAGCTTGCCGCCCTCGGCGCGGCCTCCGACCGCGGCACCCTCAAAGCCGTCCACGCCGCCCATCCCGAGTTCCGCCTTTCCCAGGTCGATGGCCGCCCGGTGTTGCTCTCCGACTACCGCCGCATCGCGGGCAGCCCCATCCAATCCACCTACGACCTGCTGCACGAATTCTATGCCGTCGTCCCGGAAGACCGCGTCGAGGGCATCCGCGTCACCGGCTCCGGCAGCCGCACCATCGCCAAAGTCCTCGGCCTGTTCTTTGAAAACGAGTTCAAGTCCATCGCCCGCCTCATGTCGGTCCGCTATCCCGCAGTCCGCACCATCTTCGAACTCGGCGGCGAGAGCGCCAAGTACATCTCCATCGGCCCCGATGGCATCCGGGACTACGACCGCTCCGGCGAGTGCGCCGCCGGCACCGGCAGCTTCCTCGATCAGCAGGCG
>Ga0335069_10008603_pt1 | contig 14588 bp, 7 predicted proteins | sample Lox_Sample_11_FD_206714 | JGI IMG/M metagenome (GOLD analysis project Ga0335069, IMG submission 206714) | Soil microbial communities from Loxahatchee National Wildlife Refuge, Florida, United States - Lox_Sample_1.1 | ecosystem: Environmental > Terrestrial > Soil > Wetlands | place: USA: Florida... | reverse complement strand
CTCCTCTATCCGGAGCGGGTTTCCAAGTTGATTGCATTAGAGCCCGGCCTTGCTGCGCTGGTGCATCAGCGCAAGGACCAGGCCTGGCCAGGATGGGACACCTGGGTGGCCAAACTTGCTGAAGTCGGCCTGGTTGTGCCGGAGGACAAGCGGACCGATCTCGAGTTTCTGCTGCAGCTCAGTCTGGAGACGCCGAAATTCTATGGCCCGGCGCGCGGTCTTCCTCGCAACAGGCAACCGCTGATCAACCTGATCCGGAACACCACGTTGATCCAGGACTACGAATTCGTGGGCGATCTGACGTTGGATGCGATCGCGCGCATCCGCACGCGTACCTTGCTGATTTACGGCGACCAGTCCCATTTTCTGTCGTCTTACAACTATCTCCACAAGGAGCTTCCGAACTGTGAGCCGATCCTGCTGCCGGGGGGCGAACACTTCGGTCCGTTGGAACAGCCGGAACTGCTGACCCAGCACATGATGGAGTTTCTCAATGGCAATGGGAAAGTGTCGAACTTAGGACAATCCGGGGATTTACCCTTCAGTGCATGTACCAGTTGATGCCCATGGCTTTTCGGACCCTCAAAGTCTCCGGCCTCTAATGACAAGCCACTGACCGCCGCATGAACGAAAACTCCGGTACGATTTGGATCACTGGCGCGGGCTCGGGTCTCGGGCTCGAAAGCGCCATTCTGCTGGCGTCCCGGGGCTTTCGTGTTTTTGGCTCGGTGCTGACCGACGCTGAGGCGAACGAATTAACCAGAGCAGCCACCGAACGGCAGGTCTCCGTGGAGATCTGCCGTACTGACGTGACCTGCGCGGATCAAATCGAGCGCACGCTGCAGCACATCCTTGCGGCCAGTGGAACTCTCGACGGCCTGGTTCAGTTCGCCGGTATGGGACTCCGCGGCTTCTTCGAAGATCTTACTCTCGAAGAGATCCGAAGGGTTTTTGACGTGAACGTATTCGGAATGATGGCCGTCACGCGGGCCGTGCTTCCCACTATGCGCCAGGCGCGCCGCGGACGCATTATTCTCACCAGTTCCGTCGGTGGACGCATGGCTTCCATGAGCATCGGAGGCTACGCATCCAGCAAATTTGCGGTGGAGGGGTTCGGAGAATGTCTGCGGCAGGAGATGCAGCCCTTCAACGTCCACGTTTCGCTGCTCGAACCGGGACTAATCCACACGCCACACTTCACGGTCAACCGGAACCGGGCCCGTGCGGCGGTGAAGCCGTCCAGCCCGTATTATTCCTGGTTCTGCCGGCACGAGGAGATCGTTGACTCGCTCCTGGCGCGCAACCGTTTTGGCGCGCCGGAAGTGGCCAAGACGGTCTACCAAATACTGACTTCCCCTCACCCGCGCCTCCGTTATCTCGTCGGCGCCAAGGCAAAACTCGTCATCAACCTGCGCCGATACCTTCCCGGCGAGTCCTTTGAACGCATTTACTGGGGTATGGTTCGCCGCATGGTCACGCGGCCGGGCTCTGCAACGCCCACGCTCAGCAACTGATTATTGAAGCCGCCCGCTTTCGTCCATGAGCGGCGCGTGTGCCTGACTTAGGCTTAGCGCTCTTGCGCATCGGCGGCCGTCATTGCACGTCCGCTGATCAGGAATGTTTCCGGCTCGGCGTACATCCGCTCGATCCAGGGGCGATACCGGTTCTCGAATGCGGTACGGCGGAGTTTCTGAGTCGGAGTCAGAATTTCAGGATCCGATAGGTCCTCCGGAGGCAGCAAACAGAACCGTTTGATGCGCTCATGGTCTGCAAGCTCAGAGCAGCATTGTTCGATTTCAGACGCAATCCAGGACGTGATTTCCGGGTGAATGCGCGGCGAGTCACGCTCTATCGGTAAATCGAGCCTTGCGGCGAATTCCTGAATCTTGTCCCACTCCGGAACGATTACCGCTGTCAGGAACTTCCGGTGATTGCCCAGCACGATCGCGCTTTGAATCACCGAAGAGCGGCTCAAGAGTTGTTCCACACGGGAAGAGGAAACCTTCTTTCCGGTGGAGAGCACGATGGTGTCCGTCTCGCGTCCGGCCACTCGAAGCCTGCCGCTGGCATCGAGCGACCCGACATCGCCGGTTCGTAACCAGCCGTCACGCAAGCACTCTTGGGTGGCGTCGGGGTCTTTGTAGTAGCCTTTCATGACATGCCGTCCTCGCGTGAGGATCTGACCGCCATCATCGATGCGGACCTCGACGCCGTCCAGAGGGCGGCCTACCGTCCCCAGGCCTTCCCTTCCCAGGTTGTTGAGCGCGATGACCGGAGAGGTTTCCGTCAAGCCGTAGCCCTGAAGGACGGAATAGCCGGCTGCACGAAAGAAAGCCTCCACAGAGGGATCCAGGTGTGCGCCACCGCAAATAAAATATTGCAGGCCGGCCAGCTTCTTTCGGACGCGGGGAAAGAGCAAAGCTTTGGCTAAGACCGATCCGGACCGGACGGCGAAGTCGCGGGCCTGAGTATTCAGTACGCCGGAAACGCTGGCGCCCAGCATCCATTTGGCAACTACGCGTCTCTGGGTCGGCATTCGGTTGATCTCAGAATGGACCGACTCCAATATCTTCTCCAGAATGCGAGGGACACAACCCATCACGGCCGGCCGGTGGAAGGGCAGTAACTCTCTCAGGCTGTGGGGATCGCCGTACGCGATCGGAATGCCAAGCGCGAAGTAGCCGTAGCAGAGAAGTCTCTCGAAAACGTGCGCCAGGGGCAGAACCGAAAGCGCGCGGTCCACGCTTCGAAATTCGAGACGTTGGATGCACTGCTGGAGATCAAAGCAGATATTGGCGTGAGTGAGCATCACGCCCTTGGGCTGGCCGGTGGTACCGGAGGTATACACGATACTGGCAATGGATTCCTCGCTGAAAGAGTCGCCCAGACGGCGTACCGATTCCAGGGCGGGGGCATCCGGCGGCACGTTAGGCGGGTCCAGTCGATCACACAAACGTTCGTGCCAAAGCGCACACTGGTCGTCCAGAGCCATCCAACCGCGCACAGTGGGCAGGTTGTGGCGCAATTCGTCCAGGACGCCGCTCTGCGCGTCGCCGCTGAACAGGACCGCCCGCACCTCGGCGTGACTGAGGATGAAAGCCACCTGCGCCATCGCGGCCGTCTCGTAAAGAGGAACGACCACCAGGCCGGCCGTGAGGCAGGCGAAATCGGCGATGTGCCATTCCGGAAGGTTGAGAGCCCAAATCGCCACGCGGTCGCCCTCTTGCAGGCCGAGTTGCTGCAGGTAGCGGCGCACCGCAAGCACTCCGGCCACGAACCGGGTGCTGGAATACGAAGAAACGGTGCCGTCTTTGCGCCGGAAAGTGAGCAGATCGTTCCTCGGAGGAGCGTCAGCTACCTGGATGAATAGGTCAATCAGCGTGCGCACGCGCGGGATGCCTTTCGTTGATTGAATTGGCGCGCGCAACTATCGCTGCGATTTGACCGCCCCAGGACGCGGAAATGAAGATGCCCGTCGGATCCTGTGTTTCGATAGGCGTGACAATCTGTTCTAACGTCGCCGGGCCCTCGTGGCCGGTTTCCTCCCGCACCGTGCCAACCGGCACAGATCCCTGACGAGCGGCCAACAGGCCCAGCGCCAATTCGACGGTCGCCGTGGCAGCTCCCAAATAGCCGGTCAGCCGGGTCAGGGAACTGACGGGCAGGTCTTGGCCTAGTGCACCGGCGACGCTGCCCTGCAGTGCGCCCCCGGGCGAAACGGCAAACTCGAACGATCGGCACGCCTCAGGAAGGCGATGTACGAGTCTGCGAATGCCGGACTGACCCGAATCCCCGGCAGCCTGCAAGAGAGGCTCTACCGAGCACTCACTGCCGAGGAGCTTGCCCAGGACGCAGGCACCGCGCTCGACAGCGTCGGCATGCCGTTCAATCACGAGGAAGGCCGCACCTTCGCCGGGAATGATGCGCCCGAAATGGCCGGTATCACCGGCAAGGCTGCCCGCCTCACTCAACGCAAACAGAGCTGTCGGGTAAAGCAACGAATCAAACCCGCCGACGATCGCCGCATCGCAGCGCCCTTCCGTGAGGTCCCAGCATGCGGCTTGAAGCGCCAGCGCTGAGGCGATATCGTTATCTACGAAATTGTTACTCGGTCCCCTGGCCCCGAATTCGGCGGAAAGCAGACCAATGCCCCCGTTCGCCAGAGTCCTGAGCGAAAAATACGGGTCAATCATCCTGGTGGGGATTCCACCCAGGTGGCGGAAGTCAGGCTCATGGTCGGACCCCCACGCTACTTCGAGGGCTCGGGAAAACTCCTTATAGTCGAGGCCGGTTTGGCCGGCGCCGGTGTAGATGGCCAGTCGATAAGGATCGATGCGATCATGCTGTAGGCCGCTGGTTTCAAACGCCTCGAGCGCGGCGCGCATGGCCAGTTGGACCGCGCGCGACATGTATTTCAGCGACTTTGGGAAGCGCAACCGGTCGGCCAGCTCAAATTGCGGACAAGTCCCCGATAGTATCGCGCCCCGGGTCTCCAAGCCGGGCAGAACCTCGGGCTTGACCCCCGATTCACCGGCCAGCAGACGATCCAAGTTTTGAGAGCATCCGAGACCCAGCGGAGTCACGATACCGATCCCGGTTATGGCGATGTCAAACACTTCGGGTATGTAGGCAAAGCCTCCGGCCGACGAGTGTTCTGGCAACGCTGGGCTAATCATCGTGCTCGTTCATCCCTGTGAAGAGCTTCTCACGGTCGAAGCCGCATCGGACTGAAGAGCCGTTGCAGACCAGGGCCCGTCGCCTACGATCACGAGCGGGCTTGCCGAGCCGTGTTCAATTGCGTGGAGCACAAGGCTAACTCCCTCGTCGCTATCGATCAACTGGATACCGTTGGCCAGGAATTGGTCGCGAACGCTTTCGGAAACCATACCGGCCCGGTCCCAGGGGCCCCAGTTCAGCGCCAGCACGCGACCGGGATGGTCGGCAGCCAGCGCCGACGCCAAACCGTTCAGTGTGCCGTTGGCGGCGGCATAATCGGCTTGACCTCGATTGCCCAGTGCGGCCGATATGGACGACATAAACACGAGGCACTTCAAATCTCTCAAGCGGAGCCTCTGCAAAAGAGTAAATCCGCTGTCGGCTTTCGTGTGCAGCACGCGGTCAAACGAGACTGGAGTCTTGTCTCGAATCAGCTTGTCTTCGATGATGCCGGCGCCGTGGATAACGACATCCAGCCTGCCATACCTCGCGTAGGTCTGGTCGATGAGTTGGGAGAACGCAGAGGCATCCCGAACATCCACGCAGTGGTATTCCACTTCAGCGCCGGCTCGTGAGATTTCGGCGAGATTCCGGCGGATCTCGCGGTCCTTGGAGAGTCGCTGATAGGCCGCTTCCACGTCCGAAGGCTTCACGGCCACGCCGTCGCGCCGGAATCGTTCCAGCAACACACCGCGGATGGCCGCCGGATCCGTCACACCGGCCGTATCTGCGGACTCTTCTTGCGGCAAGGGACTTGCGCCGACCAGGATCATGCGCGATTTGTGTCGCGCGGCGACAGCTCGGGCGATCGCGGCGGTGATTCCACGTGCCCCGCCGGTCAGCAGGAAGACCCAGGAGGAGTCCGGGGCTTGCGCCGGCTTCCCTGTCTCGTCGCGGAGAGACTGGAGCGCGACCGTCAGGCGCTGGTCGCCGGGAAGACCGATTTGCAGAGCGTCTTCGTTCGTGGAGAGCTCCTCCGCGATCTTGCGGCGGAGAATCGCGCGGCCGTCGGATGGATCCACGTCCAGAACACGGCACCGTACATCGTCCAGCTCCAGAGAGAGGGTTTTCACGAAGTCCGCAACAGCGAAGTAACCCGGATCCAGGGCCGCAGACGGCTCGATTCCGAAATACCCACCCCGGCCCGTCACGGCTGCCACGAGCGCTCCCTTGGATCTTCCTCGCTTCTGCAGATCGCTCTCCGCCTCCCGGACCAGCGCATAGAGGCTCTTTACGTCCAGCTGAACATGCTTTCGCCAGCTTTCCACGGAGGCCTCTCGCCAGTCGCTTTTCTCGCGAAGCGGGAGGAGGTGAATGACAGAGCCAATGGGTCCGTAAGCGGTCCGAATCTGGCGAACCGTGCCTGCGACCGATGCCGCATCGGACAGATCTGCATAATAGACTCCATCCGCCGACAACGTGGCTTCACCGCCATGACGCAACAGGACCGCGCGTTCCTCTCTGGAGCGCAGTTCAGCGGCGAGATCTGAGGCAAGTCCCGTTTCATCGTCGGTGATGATGGTAACTCTGCCGGCATTGGAGAACACCTTCGCATGCGGGCGCGGACATTCCAGAGGCCTTAACCGAAACTGGGCTACACGCCCGGTACTGGATGGCGTCGGAGTGATCTGGAGCGCCGCGGCGAGTTTATCCAGCATCTGTTGAAGGGTTCGGGAGGTGGTAAGCTCCTCGGTCACCTTGCGGACCGATTGACGGTCGGCCTCCGGGAGCGAACGCTGCAACTCGCCGATGATCTCCACCCGTTTGATCGAATCAATACCGAGGTCGGCCTCCAGGTCGGCATCCATTGCCAGCATAGAGACCGGATACCCCGTACGGGCGCTGGCAATGCGCAGAAGTGTATTCGCGAGGTCCTGAGCGTTGTTATCTCCGGTAGGCGCCGCTTTCGGCACGGCCGCCGGCATCGCAGCTGGTGCGCGTCGTCCCAACCCGAGTCTCACCTGCTCGACGATCTGCTGGAAGGTAGGAGCGCTGGTCAGCTTGTCCATGACGCGCCGGAGATCCTCTTGCTCAGATGGAGAAAACCGGCGGCAAAATTCGGCGAGGATTTCAACCTTCTTGATGGAATCGATTCCCAGATCGGCCTCAATGGATGCGTCGAGGGCGAGCATTTCGACCGGGTAGCCGGTGCGCGCCGCTGCGATGCGCAACAGGTCGGCAGCAAAATCGCGGACACTTTCACTCTGCGGCTGGCCGGCAGGAGCGGGAGGAGGAGCCGCTTCACTTGCGGGCTCGCCGATGGCAGCATTCACGTGGTCGAGAATCTGCCCCAGTGTTGTTGCGCTGGTCAGCTTCTCCATGACGCCGCGAATACGATCCTGCTCGGAAGGAAGAAACTGGCGGCGGAACTCAGCCAGGATTTCAACCTTCTTTATGGAATCGATGCCAAGATCGGCCTCGATGGCCGCGTCCAGAGCCAGTATTTCGGCGGGGTAACCGGTGCGCGCTGCGACAATACGCAAAAGGTCTCCGCGGAGATCAGCGGCGCGTTTCGTTACGCCGGGCGCGGGCGCGGCTTCCGGTGGTGCGCTTGGAAGCGGCGCAGACGGAGCGAGTGCCCGGGGAGGCGCAGCGGCGGGCTGCGACGGGGCGAGGATGGGGGCCGCCGGGAGCGCTACTCCGGAGGTCGCCTGCAGGTACGCTGTCATCACGGCAGTCTGCGTTTCCAAAAACTGCCGCATCAAACTCTGAAACTGAAGGATCGCAGGATCGCCCGCTGCAACAGCGCCGCCGCCGGGGGCATTGAACAACGTATCGCCAGTAGCGGCGGCACTGATCGTCTGAGGGGCCGGGGCTTCGCTGCGCGAAGAAAAATCCGCCGTGTACTTTGAGGGGGCGGCGGGCAGGGGAGCGGCCGTTCCCTCTGGGACGAGCTTCATCGGAGCACGGAAGGCCGGCGGATGCGCAGAGTTGTAAATGCGAGCTGGATTCAAGAGCCACGCGGGACGCTGTGCGTCACCGTTCCCATGCTGTAAGTCCACTTGTTCGCGAACGCGCCCGGAAAAGACCTCGCCCAGGTTGATTTCCACTCCCAGGGCCGCCAACTGCGCCAGCGCGTGGACGAAGTGGGAAAATCCTGTTCGAGCGCCGCCGTCCAGCGCCAAAACGCTCACCGGCTTATCAGCCAATATCTGCCGCACGAGCCCGGAAAGGACCGACTTCGGCCCCGCCTCGACGAAGACACGTGCCCCGGCGTCATACATGGCTTCGATCTCGGACGAAAAATGTACGGGCTTGACCAGATGTTGGCCCAGCAATTCGCGGATCTGACCGGCATCTTCCGGGTATGCCTGCGCCAGCGTGTTGGAGAAAACGCGCAACTGCGGCGGCCGGAACTCCGCGGCCTCCACAGCTGCTTTCAGACGATTCGCTGCGTTTTCCATCAGCCGGGTGTGGAAGGCACAAGCGACCGGGACCGGGCGTGCGTCCAGACCGGCGTTCTTGAGCATTTGGACGGCTTCGCGAACCGCGGCGGTAGGTCCAGCGACGATCGTCTGGAGGCGGCTGTTATAGTTCGCAATGGTTACGTCCGGGAACTGCGCGATCGCCTCGGCGACGGTTTCCGGAGCAGCGGCTACGGCCGCCATGGTGCCGGCGTCCCCGGAGATCGATTGTTTAATGGCCTGTCCGCGAGCCAATGACAGGGTGAGAAGATCCTCTTGCGTGATCACACCCGCGGCATACAAGGCCACATACTCGCCGTAGCTGTGTCCGGCAACCATGTCGGGGCGGACGCCGAGCCGGTGAAGCAGTTTGTAAGTTGCGGCGTCGACGACGCCCAGCGCGGGCTGCGCAACATCCGTTTCTGTGAGCGCCTTCATCAGCCGGTCTCGCTCTTGTTCCGTGAATGCGTTTCCCGGATAGATGGCGCGACTGAAGGGGAATCCGTTGACCGGAGGCAGGATCTCGTCGCCTGAAGCGATTGTTTCACGGAATTCGGGCATTCGCACCGCGAGTTCGCGCAACATGCCTGGGTATTGGGAACCCTGCCCCGGAAACAGGAACGCGATCTTCCCCGAGAGAGGTTCTGAGCCGATATAGATGCCGTTTTTCGGGCCGAGCAGCGATTCCTGATTCTGCACCAGGGCTTGCCTGGCCGTACCAATGCGCTCCAGCAGTTCGGCCTGAGAGGAGGCAACAATCGCCAGCCGCACACCGGAGCGCCGAACCTCGCCCGAGGCCGCGGCGCAGACGGCTCGCGCCAGGCCGGCAAAGTCGCGCCGCGCGCCGGACACTTGGCCCGCGGTGGTGTCCAGCATGTCAACCAAAGCTGGGCGGTTGGGGGCCGTCCAGAAGAACAGTTCCGAGGGCCATTGCAGTCCGGGAACGGCTGGCGGAGAATGACGCACGTTGTCGCGGTATTCTTCCAAAACGGCATGGAAGTTGCTTCCGCCGAACCCGAAAGCGCTCACCCCGGCGCGCCGCGGCATACCATTGCCGGGCCAAGGTTGTGCTTCCGTGTTGAGGTAAAGCGGAGAGCCGGGATCCAGCAGCTTCGCATTCGGGTCCGTCACGTTCAAAGTGGGCGGCAGAATGCGCCAATGAAGAGCCAGAGCGGCCTTGATCAAGCCGGTAACTCCGGCCGCTGCTTTGGTGTGCCCAACCATGGACTTCACTGACCCCACCGCGCAAGTTCTGGCTGCCGCGCCGGCCTCATTGAAGATTTCGGTCAGTGACGAGAGTTCGGAAGCGTCGCCCACGACGGTGCCTGTGCCGTGCGCTTCAATCAGCCCGACGGTGGAGGGAGAAATGCCTGCTTGCGCGTAGGCGCGGCGCAGAGCGATCGCCTGGCCTTCGGGCTTCGGGGCAGTCATGCTACGGCCACGCCCGTCGCTCGAACCTGCCACACCCCGAATGACCGCGTAAATGCGATCTCCATCGCGCTCGGCATCCGCGAGCCGCTTCAGCACCACTACGCTGACGCCTTCGCTGATCGCGATCCCGTCGGCGCCCTTGTCAAAAGTGCTGCAATGGCCGGTGCCCGACAGTGCCGTGACACGCGAAAAGCACAGGTATCCGAACGGATTCTGCCCTGAGTCGATGCCCCCGGTGATGACCATGTCGCTGTCGCCGCAGGCCAGTTCTCTGGCGGCGATATAGACAGCGGCCAGCGAGGAAGCACACGCGGCGTCGACGTTGAAATTGACGCCTGAGAGGTCGAACCGATTCGCGATGCGCCCGGCGGCAACGTTTGGCAGAATGCCGGGGAAGGAGTCCTCCGTCCAGGCTGGAAGCCGTTCCATTACTTCGGACGGCACAGTTGCCAATTGCGGCAGAGTGGAGCGCACTGCATAACTGATTCCCAACTCGCCGAGACCGCCGCTGAACCCGAGCACAACCGAGGTTCGTTCGCGGCTGAATTTTCGTCCTTGATAGCCCGCGTCGCGCAAGGCTTCATCCACGGCGACCAACATGAGCAATTGCAGGGGGTCGATCGAGGCCAGAGAGTTCGGCGGAATGCCGTAGCGCAACGGATCGAATGGAACATCAGCGATGAAGCCGCCGGTTCGTGAATAGATTGCGTCACGCGCGGCCGTGTCAGGGCTAAAGTAAGCATCGATATCGAAGCGGTCGCGAGGCACCTCGCTAATCGCGTCGACGCCATTCAAAACGTTCGACCAGAACGCCTCGATATTGGGCGCACCGGGCAGGAGACAACTCATGCCCACGATGGCTACATCGCAAGGAGCGACGGAAGGCGGATTCGACTTGGTTCGAGCGTCTTCGGCGCTCGGAAGGTCCTTGAGCACGCTGGCGCCGCCCGCAGAGACCGCTTCGTGAAGCTCGTGGATTGTGGTCACCCGGTCACGGAGCGCGGCCACTTGGCCGATCATATACATGCCCTGTTCCAACTGTTCGTCGCGTGCAACCTGCTCGTATGCATCACCGCGATGGACCAGACCCTTGCTGGCGACGCGCAACCTTCCCAGGTTCAGATCTTCCAGGGCGGCCTTGATCTCCTCGCTGGATTTTCCGGAGGCGAGCAGCTTCCGACGATGCGAGCGGAACGCGGCGACAAAGGGCGTCTCGGCGCAGCGTGTGGAATGCCCCGGTCCGGAGTGCAGGAGCGCCGTCTGCCGGCATTCCACCGCCTGCCTCTGAAACTCCTCGACAATCGCGCCTGATTCGACAGCCTCCCGGGTGAACAGGTACGCCGTGCCCACCAGCACACCGATGTTTGCGCCCCGGGCCGCCAATGGCGCTGCGAGCGCCGAGACCATCGCGGCCGAACGCTCGTCGTGAATCCCTCCGGCGAAAACCACGTGCAGTTCGTTTGCCGGCACGCCTTGGCTCGTCAGCGCCAGCAACTCTTCCACCATCGAGTCCCACAGCACGAAGCTCGTCCGCGGCCCCACGTGACCGCCACACTCGCGGCCCTCAAAAATGAATTTACGGCTCCCGTCTTCCGCAAAACCGCGCAGAAGCGCCGGTGTTGGAACGTGAAGATAGGTCCGGATCCCGAGCTGCTCCAACTTTTGTGCCTGGTCGGGCCTTCCGCCGGCAATGATTGCAAATGGCGGGCGAAACTGTTGCACGGCATCGATCTGTTCGGCGCGCAGGTCCGCCGGAACGAAGCCGAGAATGCCGACGCCCCACGGCAGGCTGCCCATGAGGTCAGAGGTCTCCTCCAGAAGTTTGCGCACCTGTGGGCCGCGCATCAGCGCCAACGCCAGGAATGGCAGGCCGCCCTCCTTGGCGACGGAGTAGGCGAAAGCTGCCTGATCGCTCACCCGCGTCATCGGTCCCTGAAGGACGGGGTAGCGGGTCCCATGCGAAGTCGCGAGAGCGGAGCCCGGCGCCAACGGCGGGTTCTGCACGGCTACGCGAATATGCTCCCGAACGGATTCGTGTATCGCATCCAGGATGCCGGCTACGTTGTGGTAGCGCTCCGCAAAAGATCTGGCAAACGCCACATCCTGGCCGAGCGGCCAAAGGCCGGTACCGGGCGGTCCCCAGCCCACGGCGGACTGGATCGCTTGACGCCATTGCTCATACTCGTTCGATTCATCGAGCCGCTGCTCAAGCGCCTCGAACTCCCGGGTTTCATTTCCACCAGGATGTTTATAGATGCGGAAGAGTCGGCCCATTTCCTGGCCCAAACAAACCGTTTCGCCATCCGGCCTGGCCAGAGCGGTACGCACATGCGCCGGGATGCTCGACTCGGGCGTGAGGAGAACCTGTGTATCGAGCACCACTCCTGCCGCTCCACCAGCGAAGCAAGCAGCGGCGGAGTGTATACCGATCCCGCCTTTGGCCCAAACCGGCAAATCATGCTCGGCGAGAAGCCGCTGCAGGAGAATGAAAGTGCTTTCCTCGCCGACCCATCCGGCCGCTTCATGCCCCTTCGCAATCAAAGCAGAGAAACCAGCTTCCCGGGCGCCATTGGCTTGACTGCTCGAGGTGACCTCCAGCATCGAGCGCCTGGAGCCCGCGGCGGCCACGAGAGCGGCGCAGTCGGCAATTTCATCACTAACGATGACGGCGAAGGCGATCCCGTCGGGCAAAGACCGTAGCAAGTCTTCAGCCCAAGGAGCGCTGGCCGCTATCCGTACACCCAGCTCTCCCTTGGCTCGCCGGGCCAGCGCTGTCGCGCGAACGACGATATCGGTTGCGGCCTTAGTGCTGTCGGCGTGTTCCAGGTCAAGAATGCCCGTCCCGCCCGCACGTGCAGCAGCTACGGCAGGTCCCGGATCCAGCCAGCCGGAGACGTTCGAAATAGCGACTGTAAAGAGCCTTGTAGTCATGGCGCAGTTTGGAATGGCGCTGATGTCACGCCGACGCGCTCCTCGATTCTTCTTGTATGTAAACTGCTGTGGAGGGAATGTACTCCCGGTCGTAATACTGTTTGACCCAGTCCCGATTGATCTCTTCGCCGGAGCGAAGCATGATTTCCTTGTCACACGCGGAGCACTTCATCCGAAATCCCTTGTCGGCCTTCAGTGTGCCGCCGCACGCATCGCAGCCGGCAGGCGTTTGTTCCCTCAGCCGCTCAATCAAAGCGACCCAGCTGCGCACTCTCAAGAAGTGAGACTGCAGAGCCTTGACTGTGACTTCGCCGTCGAACATCTGGTCGCCCTCCAACGGCATCCGGCTGCGCAGCAATTGCTTCCCGGCCGGTGTCAGGAGGCCGTTCTGAACCAGAATGTCGGGGCCGAATACTTCCGCCGCTGTATCGAGAATGCTCTTCTCCGGAAGCCAAATGTCAAATTCCGATTCCGCTTCCAGAGTGATCTCGATGAGATCCAGCGACTCTGCGCCCAGATCATCCATAAGATGGGCATCCATCGTAACCTTCTCGCGGTCAACGTGCAGGCTCCTGACGACGATGTCCGCGAATTTTTCGTAAACCTGAAGTTCAGTTAGCTTAGTGTCGATCACTTCTTCCTCCCTTCCAGGTCTGCTCCGGTTAGGCGCCTTCCCAAGCCCGGATGGCTAACGCCGCGTTTTGCCCCCCAAACGAGAATGCATTCGCCAAGGCGCCGCGAATCCCGCTGCGGCGGCTTTGGTTCGGAACGTAGTCGAGATCGCATTCCGCATCGGGATTTCGGAGGTTCATGGTCGGGGGCGCAATCCCTTCATTGATCGCCTGCACCGCGCAGATGACGTTGGATACCCCAGCCGCGGAGATCGTGTGGCCAATCTGGCCTTTATTCGATGAAACCAGCAGCCGCCGCGCATGATCTCCGAAGACTTGTTTGATCGCGCGCGTTTCGACGGCGTCGTTTTTTTGCGTCGAGGTTCCATGCGCAGCGATATAGTCAATTTCCTGTGGAGCGATTCTACCCTCGGCCAGGGCGGCCGCCATCGCACGCGCCTCCGGAACGCCGTCCGCCGACGGATCCGTCAGGCTTCCGGCGTTGGACGTCGATCCATAGCCTACGAGCTCACCATAGATGCGGGCCCCACGACTTTGCGCACTGGTGAGGCTCTCTAGAACAATGGCTCCCGCGCCCTCCCCCATGACGAAGCCGTCTCTTAGCCGGTCGAAGGGGCGCGAAGCCTCGGAAGGGTCTGTAGAGCGGCTGAGTGCTCCCAGTAATGAAAACGCGATGATCGAAAGGGGCGCAATCAAAGCCGCGCTCCCGCCGGCGATCATCGCAGAAACCTTGCCCCGGCGAATCAGACGATAAGCCTCGCCGATGGCGTGGGAACTGGCCGCGCATGCGGTATCGGCCGCGAAGCAGGGTCCTCGGAGACATAGCATTCGGGCCGGAGCGCTAACGATCGTCCCGCCAGCCCGGCGAGCGAGGACTTCCGGGCGCGGTTCGCCCATGCCGAGATCGAAAGCCAGCCGTTGCGTGGCCTTGTCCCACCGGGAGAAGTACTCGCGGATCAGCCGGTGATCGATATAGTTGATGCTGGTACCGGCAGCGATCCCAATATCGTCCGGCGCAATCGGCGCGACGTCCAGGCGCGCGCTGCAAAACGCCTCGCGAACGACCGGTAGAAAAAGCCTCGCGCTTCGCCGGCACCAACTGGCCGGCAGCGAGTCCAGCCCGGTGTCCTTCGGGATATCACGTATCTCGGCGGCGAGTTTTGTGGTGTAGGAGGAGGGGTCCCAGAAGCTAATCGGACGTATCCCGGATTCGCCGGCTATCAACTTCCGCCAACACGTGTCCAGGTTCGGTCCTAGAGAAGTGGCCCAGCCGAGTCCGGTGATCATAACCCTCTGCGACATACCTGTATCGAGTTCTCACGCGATGCTGGAGGGGCTTGAAGAACGCAAGTCCAAAAGCCGCCGAACCCTGCTGGCTATCGGATACACGCAGGGGAGAGAAGCGGGCGCGCGCCAAGAGGAGTCGAACGCAGACCGACCTGGGTGAGCGATGAGGGAGCTACTGCATCGAAAA
>Ga0335069_10008602_pt1 | contig 14588 bp, 8 predicted proteins | sample Lox_Sample_11_FD_206714 | JGI IMG/M metagenome (GOLD analysis project Ga0335069, IMG submission 206714) | Soil microbial communities from Loxahatchee National Wildlife Refuge, Florida, United States - Lox_Sample_1.1 | ecosystem: Environmental > Terrestrial > Soil > Wetlands | place: USA: Florida... | reverse complement strand
TGGAGCCAGGCACCGTCTGGATGCAACGGATTACCGGACCACAACAAACTCCGCACGGTTCTCCAATCGGTGGTCAAGGAGGGCAAACAGCAGAACAGCGGAATGGGCAATCAAGAATGGGCCGTGGTTGTTGATCGTGACGGAATCGGCTGCGCTGTCGCCTTCAGCGGCGACAATCGCAGCCAGGAATGGCCCGGAAGCCGCATGATTGCCGCTGAAAAAGCAAACACGGCAAACGGACTCAGCGGACCCGATTATGCCCTTTCCACTGCGAATGTCTACTTTGCCTCGCAACCCGGACAGAGCCTCTACAGCCTTACCACGTCGGCACCTCCCAATCCTCAGGCTGCCTTTGGGGATCCCATCAGCTTCGGGCAAGAGAATGATCCGATCGTCGGTAAGCCCGTGGGGGGCATCATTGTTTTCGGCGGGGGGCTGGCCCTGTATAGCGCGAAAGGCGAAATCGTCGGAGCCTTGGGCCTGAGTGGCGATACCTCATGCGCGGATCATGTTATGGCGTGGAAGGTTCGACATGAATTGAAACTCGACGCTGTTCCCATGGGACCATCTCCCGATCATAACGACAACATGATTCTGGATATACAGAATGGGGTCAGCGCAAGCGGCTTCGGTCATCCGGTGTGCAAAGGCGGCAATCCCGGAGAAGACATTATTCGAAACCTCTCCAAAAACTTCCCGACCGGCGGAAAGAAATAACATGCCCTCTCTTGCCGCTCTGCCCAGAACGCACAACGCGCCTGTGGTCGCCTCCAACTTCTTTCAACGAATTCAGGAGCATACGCGCTTACTGCACGATTTTGCCGAACTGTTCAAGTTGCGCGTGACCGCTATGATCGGCGCTACAGCCTGGTGCGGTGCATACCTGGCAGCTCGCGGGAACAATCCCGTACTACCCGCATCCGCCATCCTCGGACCTGTCCTTGCAATTACGGCTTTGGCTGCCGGCTCCGCTGCGTTGAATGAATTCTTAGAGCGCGACACCGACGCCAAGATGCTGCGAACCGCAAATCGTCCTCTGGTTGATGGTCGGATTTCGGCCGGCCATGCAGTGACACTATCGCTGGCGTTGAGTCTTTGTGCCATTTCCTATCTGGCCCTAAGAGCAAATCTCCTGACCGCCGCCCTGGCAGTCCTCACGGCTGTCACTTATCTCGGTGTCTACACTCCCCTTAAAAAGATCACGCCACAATGCACCACCATAGGCGCGATCCCGGGAGCTATGCCGGGAGTCCTGGGTTGGACAGCCGTCCGAGGCAGCTTGGGACTGGAATCGTTAGCGCTATTCGCGGTCGTGTTCTGCTGGCAGTTCCCTCACTTCTACGCGATTGCGATTTTGCATCGTGACGACTATCAACGCGCCGGCCTTCGCCTCTTTCCCTTTGCGGGTGACGACGGGGTGCTCACGATGTCTTTGATACAGAAATTTTCTGTGATCTTGGTACTGGCGAGCGCTGTGCTTGGATCGTTTGTTAGGCATCCGGTGGCTTGTATTTCCATCGCGCTGCTGCTGGGAATAGGCTTCATCGTTTCTACGTCCTCTTGCACCAGAAAACCCAGCCAGAGCGAATACGAATGCCTGCGACGGAGGGCCCGACGAGTTCTCCGCGCTACGGTCATCTACCTTCCAGCCCTGTTCGCGCTTTTGGTGGTCACGCACTCGTGCTGAAGGACCAGCGGAGTTTTTTATGAACACGAAAGAGCACGTACTCGCCATTCTAAGCGAGGGCGGACTCCTCTTTGCCGTCGGCGCAGCCGGTTGGGCGATCCACATGCCGCTGATCTTTACCAGCTTGGGTCCGACTGCTTATGAGCTTGTTGAAAAGCCAAATGCTCCGAGTGCCAGGTCCTATAACGTGATTGTGGGGCATTTCATCGCACTGGGTGCCGGCTTCCTTTCATTGTGGCTACTGGACGCATGGAACTCACCAAAAGTCGCAATGGCAGGTTTCGTCGCCAGTCCTCGGATTTGGGCATCCGTTGTAGCTGTAGTCATCACAACTGCGGTGACATTGGCACTGAGGGCCAGCCAACCCGCGGCTCTTTCAACGACACTACTCATTTCGCTCGGCTCCATGCAGCGCGGACGCGACGCCGGAGCCATAGTGATCGGAGTGCTTCTACTCGCGGTATTGGGCGAGCCTGTAAAACGGTACTTTCGCCGATTCAAATGAGCGAGGTCACGCTGGTTTATATCCGTAAACGTACTATCGGGATCACGGTTACAGCGGGGCCCGGGCGCGCGCCGTCCGGAACTCGATCGGTTGCTGGCGGATGCTCGTCGAGGGCAGTTTGAAGTTATCGCAGTCTGGTCTGTCGACCGGCTACGAAGCACTTCCTGGAACTGCTCGACGAGTTCCATCACATGAACCTGGAGTTTGTTTCCTGCAAGGAACAACTCGATACCGGCGGCCCGCTCGGAACCGAATCATTTATTTCTCCTTCCCACCACCACTCGCAACTTTAAGGTTCCCGTATCTTGTGAACCACAGATTCACTTTCGCTCGTCAATTAATGACCTCCTGAAGCTGGGGACTGGTGCTCGCCGCGAAATCAGCCGAGCCTTTGAAAGTCGCAATTATGCTGTGCGCACCTGGGACGAGCATTGAAGTGGCGAATTGGGCCTGACCGTTAACGACACTGGCAGTGCCCAATACGGTCTTGCCGTCTTTGAAAGTGACCGTTCCACTTAGGACCGTGCTCGCACAATTCACAATGGCCGTAAAGGTGACCACCTGTCCGGATATGGCGGGGTTGGGCGATGCAGAGAGAGTCAGCGTAGTTGGCGCAGCCACCACCACCTGCTGCAAGCTGGTCTGACTCGTGGAGTACATGCTGCTACCGTTGTAAATCGCCTTGATAGTGCGGGCGCCGGCGTCGATGGTGGTGACGGAGAGCTGTGCCTGTCCTCCGCTGAGAGTCACCGTTCCGAGGGCTTGAGCGCCATTTTTGAAGGTCACCGTCCCGTCGGGAACTCCGGCCGTCGAAGTGACCGTAGCTGTGAAGATCACGGATTGGCCATAGTTGGAAGGGTTGAGGCTGCTGCTGATCGCGGTTGTACTCGATGCTCCCTGGATGGTTTCTGTTAGGTTCGCCTTCGATGAGTTGTCGGAGCTGTCGCCGCTATACTGTGCGGTAATGGTGTGCTTTCCCACCAGCAACTGCGGAAGCGTGAGTTGCGCTGCGCCCCCATTCAACGTGACGCTGCCGTAAATTGTGCCGCCTTCAGAAAAAACGAGGATTCCAGTCGGCACGATGCTGTCAGAATCTGTTACGTTCGCCATCAAGGTGACGGGCTGTCCGTAGTCTGCCGGATTGAGCGATGAGGATAGCGTTACCGTGCTTGTAGCTTTCCCCACTTTTTGCGTGAAGAGGCCGAGGCTGGTGATGAAACCTGCATCGCCCGAATAATCGGCCTCAATGGTGTGACTGCCTAGCGTCAGGGAACTTATGCTGACCGATGCCTGTCCACTGCTGAGTGCACCCGAACCGATCGGTTCGCCATCGGCATAGAACTCGACGGTCCCAGTAGGGACGCCCGAGTATTGAGGTTTTACCGTGGCTGTGAAAGTGACGTTCTGCCCCAGACTGGAATTCTTTGTGCTGGACGATACAACGGTAGTGCTCGATGCGGCGCTCACGTTGACCAGCAGGCGTTGCGAAACGCTGCCGCTGAAAGTGCCATCGCCTGTGTAGAGGGCTGTGTAGCCATAGTGGCCGGCAACCACGGGGGCGTTCAGACCCGTCTGTGCGCCACCGTTGCTCAGGGCGATTGTTGCCTGCGGCACGCCGGACTGCCTGAATTGAACACTGCCTGTAGGTGCACCTGCTGTACCCGTTACGGCGGCTGTCAGTTCGATCGGCTGACCCGCCACCACCGAAGTTGATGACTCTGTCAGTGTGGTCAAAGTCGATCGGAAACCGAGCTTGTTCAGCAGGATCACCACAACTCCCTGGGCGGGATCCAGCATGGCTATGTCGGGCGAGCCGTTGCCGTCGAAGTCGCCTATAACCGAGTAGCTGCCCCGGGAGAAGCTTCTCTGAAAGTGGTTTGCATCGATGGCGTACGTTTCGATGAATGTTCCGTCTCCTTGTCCTAGAGCAATCCCGGCGTAAGTGTCATGCACGGCTAGGACGTCAGGAATGCCGTCGCCGTTAAAATCCGCCACTCCCTCCAGTGTCGTGAATTGGTCGAAGGAGAGACCCGGAAGATCGGCAAATGAACCGTCGCCGTTGCTCAGCGATGCCCCTAAGCTTGGAACATCGTACGACGTCTGGTATGCGAAATCGGAAAGGCCATCCGCGTTGAAGTCGCCGACGTCCGACCGGACCCCAACCTCGGGTAGAAGAGCTGACTGAAAGTTACCGCTGCCGTCGCCGGTAAGCAGGACAAAGTTACACGCTGGGTTGGTGTCGAGAAGGTCGATCTTCCCATCGCCGTTGAAGTCACCTCCCACTGCCGCGGCCATCCCAGTGTTGGAACACGTTGGGGTGTATAAGGCCGCACCCGTCCCGGTCAGGTCGAAAGCCGATACCCACGGCGAGTCAACAATGATCTTCGGGACTCCGCTGCCCGTGATGTCGACGGTGCTCAATCCGCCATAAGGTATGTCCGTCTCATGGTACTGTTCGGGAGGAGCGAAGAGTCCCGCAGGCATAAAGGTGCCGTCCCCAACTCCCTTCAACGTGAAAACCCAATACGAACAAGAAACGGCGAGGTCCGCCTTACCGTCTCCGTCAAAGTCGCCAGCGACGATCGGAATTACCAATCCATGCGTGTCACAGCTTCCAAGCGGAGGAGGTGGATTGAGAGGCATTGGCGGTAAGGGTTTAAAACCGCCGCGCCCATCCCCAAGAAGGATCCCAGCAGATCCGTCGCCCCTCAAAACTGCCAGATCTGGGACACCATCGTTATTGAAGTCTGCGCTTGCGATTCCGTAGGGCGACGAGCCGACGCGATAATAGCCCGCGCGCAGACCTCCGCCTCCTTCGCCCAGAAACACCTGCACGGTGTTTTCGGCATTGTTGACGACCAAGACGTCGGGTTTGCCGTCGCCATTGAAATCGCTGACGGCAACATTCGCAGGGCCAGCGCCGACGGGATATGTAGCTAGCGTGGTGAAGGTTTCGTCGCCGTGGCCCGTGAGGATGGAGAAGGTCGAATCCCCGTGGTTGGCAACCACCAGGTCCATCTTGCCGTCGCCATCAAGATCGCCTGCGGTAACCCAGAACGGGTCCGTGCCAACGGTGAGAATCGTTATCGGCGTGAACGAGCCGTCACCGTTGCCCTGTGCAATGATGAGATTGCTTGTACCGTCCAGGGCGATCGCCAAGTCGAGGCGGCCGTCGTTATTGAAATCAGCGGCAGCGATGGAAATGGGAATCGTCCCCAACGGAGCGACATCGAAACTGGATGCGGCCGAGAAACCACCAGAGCCGTTGTTGATAAGAATCGTGACGTTGCTCTGAGGATTGAAGATGTTTCCGTTGATGGCTGCGCCCACGGCGAGATCCAGTTTGCCGTCGCCGTTGAAATCGCCCGCCGCGATGGACGTGGAGCCAATTCCTGCAGCGTAGTTGTTGCCCGCCTGGAATGTCCCGTCCGGCTTACCCATAAGCAGGCTGACGTAACCTGAATTCAAGTACGGGTTGGGGTTGCTCACCACGACAGCAAGGTCTGGATTTCCATCTCCGTCAAAATCGCCGATCGCGAGCGCCGTGGGAAGGTAGCCAACAGAATAAGTGCCAAACGGCGGAGCAAAGTCGCCGTTCCCGCGCCCCGTCATGATGGTTACACTGCCGCCGACTCCGTTCGCGTTCGGATTACTGTTCACGACCGCCAGATCAAGGTGCCCATCGTGGTTGAAGTCGCCAGCGGCAATCGCCGCCGGATAGGTTCCGACATTGAAGTTGGCGGCCGGCCAATAGCTCCCGTCTCCATTTCCAATGAGGACGGATACCGAATTTGAGCCGCTATTTGCTACGGCCAAATCGGGAATCCCGTCGCCGTTGAAGTCGCCAACCGCCACAGCCAGCGGGTTCGTCCCAACAGTTATGTTGGGGATCGTGCTGAACATGTTGTTCTGCGCGGCGACCAACGAGGATAGAACGAAGATGAACGATGTGAGAAACAAGGGAGAATGGGAGCGGCGGTTAAACATGGCGTTCTCCTTGGAATCGGTTGTTGATCACCCTGTATTTCCAGTGCCAGTGTCGGTGTATGGCTTTCAATGCTTCTGCCATTTCCAAACATCGGAGTACTCAGCCTGCGGTTGGTTGTAATGCGGCAGGTGCTGAATTCTTTCGAGCAAAATGCTGGATAAGTAGGTCACTGCGAGAAATACAATGGCGACCGCGACAAGAAAGCCGGTCACGGCGGCGAGCGAGAAGAATGTGCCGCCATCGCTTCGCCGGCTCCTTCGACCTCTTGCCTGTCGCGGTTGCGGATACGTCAGCAGCATCGTCAGACGCGCGACGGGCTTGTGGCCATGAGAAACCTGCCACCCCTCTTCTTGGGGCCAAACGTCAGCAACCGAAATCTGTTTCACCACAAGATGATGATGGTTCATGGTCACTCCGCCACGCCTGAGTCATCTGCATCTCAACTACGGTTCAACCTTGTAAAGCGTTGCCATTCCGGCATCCATGTGGTCGTCAATGTGGCAGTGGAACATCCAAATTCCTGGATTGTCTGGGGCCATATCCGCTGTTTCCATTTGGGCCTGCATGAGCGGCACTACGTCGGTACGTTTGCCGTCATGCAAGACAACGTTGCCGTGCCAGTGAGGGGTATGAACGCTGAACTGTTCGCCGAGGGCGACCAGATACCAGCGAACGCGTTCACCCTTTTTCATGGTCATCATTGGCCCGTTTCCATAGATGTAGCCGTTGATGGCGAACTTTGCGTTAGAGACCGTGAATCCGGATCCGAGGCCGGAAAAATTCCCATCATTGTCGACCGGTGCGAATTCCAGCTTGTTCACGCCTTTCGGGTCACCTGTAAAAGTCTGGATGTTGTGGTCGATATACCAGCTCAGGTTTTCGTCGAAGAGGAGATACAAACAGACGAACTCCCGATCCACATCTTTTGGTTTTCCTTCTTCAGTGGCCATACCACGACGGGTAATGATCATGGCCCCGACGAGCCCGCTCTCTACATCTTTCAACTCATTCGTATGCGAGTGATAAAGCCATACGATTGAGCTGGGATCGTTTGGGCCAGGGCCGGCGCGCTCGGGAACTTTCCATGTGTATGTGTGAGTCTGCCCTGGCGGCACGGCATCGTCCTGTTTGTCGGTTCCAGATGTTCCGTCGTCGTAAGGGGCGCCTTCTGAGTCCTTGTCATAGAAGACTCCGTGAGGATGCATGCTGTAGGGACGTGTGGCGTTGTTCTTGAAAATGACCTTGATCGTATCGCCGACTTCGGCGCGCAGGATTGGTCCAAGGATGCCGGTGTGTTCCCACTCAGCTGGGCGGGCTTTCAGATGAGCGAAGGTTTCATCCGTGTACTCGCGGTAAATGGCCTTACGATATACAGTCCCGATCCGGTGCGGACCTCGTTCGGTAAACACCGTCGAATACCCCTCGAACTTCATTCCCATCATTCTGTTCATGCCACCGGGGGCGTAATCCCAATCCACTTCATCGGCAGCGATGTAGTAAGTGCGGGTCTTGGGCGCGGCCTCGGATTGAGGCGTCGCGGCTGCCCCTGCGGCTGAGCACATCGTGATGAGACACAACAGTTGAGCAAATATGACGTTGAGCATTCCCTTTTCCTTCGGTGCTTGCTGATTCACCCCGGTAAAAAAACGACATTGCTCAAAACGAAGATGATGTCTATTCCAGGCGCGAACACAAACCTGAGAGTGGTCTAGTTTTTAGAGCCAGCGGTTGCTGCCGCGGTCGACCTCGCACGAGTAGCGTTCTTTCGCAGTTGCTGCGTCCGGCGCATCGCTTCCGGATGACGAGCCCATTCCTCGGACTTCTCTTCCGGCGCCCCGAACAATTCCGGATGCAGGTAGAAACCGCGCTCACGGTCACTCTTCATCTGTTCGACGGGAGTGCGATGGGCATCGGCCCAGGCATCATGACGAATCCCGGTGATCTGCCACGAAACTTCCATGCCGGGTTTGCCTCCCGCAATCCTGAATTGATTGTTGGTTAGCTTCTCGGCGATGTAGAGGTTCGGGCCTGGAGCGCCGATGGCGGTGAGTTGATATCGGAAGTCGCGATTCAGCGCGCTGAACCAGTCAGGCATGGTGATGGCGATTTCGCCGCTTGCATCCAGCGTGGCGATGCCGTTGTAGATGTTCATCATGTCGGGCGACTCGACGGCGGAGTGGGAGAGGTACTTGTTGGACGGATCCAGAGGGTGATCGATTTTGATGGTGGTATTGTTGGCGTCTACATCGCCGTTGACGATCACATTTCCATTAAAGAATCCAGCGAGGCCAAACGGAGACCCCGGAAATGCATCGATTCCATCGCCGCCATAATTTGGCCCGTTACCGCCGTAGGTGATCACGCCGGTCCCGCCCCCCGTGCCGGAACCCGGGTCGCCGTCCCCTGCGTATATCGCGATGCCTTCTCCGCCGTTTGCTCCAGATCCGCCGGCGGCGCTGGCACCGGCAGCATAGATGGCGGAATACTGAGTCGATTGCGATAGGACGTCGAGTTGGTTACGCGGAACTTGCGTGGCAATACCCATCTGGCCGCTCTGGGTGATCGATACGCGCGGCGCAAAGTTGGTGTAGAAATCCAGACCGAAACGGTTCAGGTTGATGTTGCGATTGGACGCGATCGTTTCGCCGCTGCTGCTGCCGCCGAAGCGAAGGCCGGGGGTCGAGCTGGCGTTGTTCTGGCCCTGGACGTCGGCATCGATGATCGATCCACCCGCGGAACCGGTGGCGACCAGATTCGATGTATTCGTATTGCCCTCGAGCCAGATGGTGCTCTTGCCCGTCAGATCGGTGATACCGAAGTTGCCGGCACCCTCAGCGTTACCGCCACCTGCGGAGATAAGGTTCCAGGTGTGGCCACCGCTGCTGCTGTTGCCGATCGTGAACCACGTTCCGAAGCTATTGGCACTGCCCACCGACAGCGGCGTGTATGTGTTATTCGAGGGAGCCGTACCGACGCCGGTGTTAGCGAACTGTTGCGTTCCGGTGAACGCGTTGTTGGACTTCAATTGCGGGACTTTCGTCGTGTCGAGGTTAAGGGTGACGACTCCGCCCGTTCCGCCGCCAGTCAAATCGGTCCCCGCAGTAACTCCGCTGACAACTTTGGTGGAGTCAAGACTGAGGATGACGACACCGCTGGAGCCACCTCCCGTGAGGCCGGCGCCAGCATTCACTGACGTGATCGTGCTCGTCCCCGGGAAGGTTTGGCCGGTTGCAAATGTGAAGAGTCCCTTGTTGTTGATCTTCAGCCCGGTTTCAGCGGGAACGGCTGAGCCCGAAGCGTAAAGCAGGTTCAGTGTCCCGCCCGGGCTGGCAGTGTTGTTGCCCGCCGGTTCGGCTTGCCAACGGAAGTTTTGATTCACTGCCGCGGTCGAACTGCTATTGAAGACCGAAGCACTGAAGGTTAAAGACTGCGAGTTCCTTCCGGCGGTTGCTGTCGCTACGCCCGTTGCGGGGAGTCCAAAGTCCCCTCGCACCGTGGCTGTTCCTTTCACATCAAGCGTTGTGGCCGGGGTCGTCGTGTTTATGCCCACCTTCGTCGTAGTGCCGGTTCCAGCTTGAAAGAGCACGGAATTCCCGAGCGTGGTGATGTTGGTCCAGAGCGGAACGAAATTCGTTGTGCCGGTACCGCTCAATGCCGGCGGTAATACCCCGAGAGGCTGTGAATCTTGTGCTGGTGCACTTTGCGGAACTGTACCCGCAGGTGCAGCCAGCACAAAGGCTGAGGCCGGGAGTCCCCCCAAGGTCTCCGAATCCCCAGCCTTTAGTGCGTAGGGCACCGAGAGCAGCATGACTCTGGTTGCCTCTGGCTGACCCTCGACCTGCACTCCAAGCCAGCGCGCCTCGCCTGCTACAAACAAAGACGATGGCAGCCCTTGGATCGTGGTCGAACCAAGCATGACCGCATAATTACCCAAACTGTCGGCCTGAACCTTCTGCGATTCCATCCAAAGTGCGGCTCCGCCTTGAGGAGTTTTGTACAGAGAAAAGGTGACCTCGACGGCGCCTACTATCGGGCGGCTTTTGCCGTCGACCAGAACGCCGGCATATTTAACGACAGACGGCACCACGGGCACGGTCCCGCTCTGTTCTTGCGCAAACACTGCGATGGTCGCTAACAGCAGCACTGCCAAGCTCTGAACTCTGATCACTTCGCCTCCGTTGCGTATAAAGGAACAAATTCCCTGGGACTGTTACAGCCTTACGCCGGCATGCTCCGCGGCGAATTTACCTAAAACTGGCAGCTTGAAAAGTCTTTGTTGATAGGCTTGATACATAAGGAAGATCCAAACTCCAAATCCCGCGAGCTTGAAAATCAACATCAATGGCAGGGCAATTACGCCAAAGATTCCGGCCGTCGAAGGTTTAAGGACAGCCGAGACAATCAGCCAGACAATCCAGAAGACGACCCACGCGACATTAAAGAAGATGGACTGGAAAGCGTGAAATCGTACGAAGGAGTTCGACTTGTACGGGTCCAGCACAAGAAACACAGTTCCCGTGATGAAGCCGGCGAGGTAGGTGAGCGCTCCCACGACATTTGTAGCGATCGTTTTCGATCTTGTATCCTGGGACGGAGATATACCGGTGAACCCGGCAGGACTCTCGATCGCAGAGACAGAAACATCTCGCCTAAGTCCTGTCGGCAATCCGCACGACTGACAGAAGTGAGTGTCAGGGTCTAACGCGGTACCACATGAATGGCAAGCGCTCATCTCTCCCTCCTGAGGACTTAATTGGTGCGCGACGACGGGAACTTTGCTTCGGGCTCTCGAAATTCGCAAACTAACTGAGCTCAATTTGTGCATTAACGGCTAATTCTTTTTGTTCGATGGGTTTAGAGCGCCTGATTAACTCGTTTTGGCTCGCTTTCGTGCTAAACTCGACGCTCAAAAACCTCGCCTGGCGTATGAAGGCCTCTCCGACACACAATTCTTCCGCCGCGGAAACAAGTTATCGTTTCGGACTTTATCTACTTGACCCGGGCGATGGCACACTGACGCGCGACTCGGTACGGGTACGCGTGCAAGAACAGCCTTTCCAGCTATTACTCCTGCTGGTGGAGCGCGCCGGACAGATTGTTTCGCGGGAAGAGATTCGAAATCGACTTTGGCCACAAAACACCTTCGTTGAATTCGACAGGAGCTTAGGTGTGGCAGTACTCAAGGTGCGAGAAGCCCTTGGAGATGACGCGAGCAATCCCAGATTTGTCGAAACTATTCCTCGGCGGGGATATCGGTTTATAGCCCCGGTCCAGATAGAAAGTCCGGTTCCAGCGAATCTGGCCCCGCCGAGTAGGTGGAATAAGAAGGGGATCGTGGGCACAGCTCTCATCGGGAGCTTACTCGCAATTTCGGCGGTGGCAGGGACCTGGATTGTTCGCTTGAGGAGTCGCATTCCCGAACATGCCCCGATCGTAATCGGTGACTTCGCCAATGAGACCGGTGACGCGGTCTTTGATGGTTCCCTGCGCCGAGGCGTGATGATCCATCTCGAGCAGTCTCCCTTCATCACTATCGTTCCGGAGCAAAAACTGGGAATGACGCTGCAGAACATTGGACGATCGCCTGAGGAAGCGCTCACCCCGGCACTGGCCTTGCAGGTTTGCCAGCGCTTGAAGGGTGCTGCATTGGTTACCGGCCTCATCCGAGGCTCGCCCGCTCACTACCAGGTATCGCTTGAAGCGCAAAACTGTACTGATGGCAGATCGCTGGTTCATGAATCCTTCGCAGTCGATAGCAAATCGGAAGTACTGCCGCGACTCAGTGCAGCGGTTGATGATCTCCGCAGAAGGTTGGGCGAGTCACGGCAGTCGCTGAAGACCTTCGATGTGTCAATCGAGCAGGCGACCACCGGTTCTCTCGAAGCCCTTAGGGCGTATCAGTTGGGGCTGGACCTGCGCTCGCATTCCAAAAATGTGGAAGCGCGCGATGTATTGAAAACGGCGATTGCACTCGATCCGGACTTTGCCATTGCCTACGCACAACTGGGATCGACGTACTCCAACCTCGGCGAGCCGTCTTATGCAAAGCAATATTTCGAAAAAGCCTTTGCGCTAAGAGCGCGCGCGACCGAACCCGAACGGCTTTACATCACGGGTCGCTACTTCGATATTGTGACTGGGGAGCGCGAAAAGGGCTCTGAAAACTCCAAGCTGTGGCTGGAGATTTACCCCAGCGATTGGAAGGCTTACAACGCCCTGGCGAACAATGCCGTCCTCCTCGGGCGATATCAGACTGCAGTAGACAATGCGCGCAGAGCCATGGAACTCGGCCCTGGTCAAGACTTCGGCGTATCCAATCTGCTGATGGGTCTCATGGGGCTGAGTCGCATGGATGAAGCCAAGACCCTTTGCGAAAAACTTCTCTCGACCGGACACGACAATAGTTTCATCCACCTCGACCTTTTCGGCATCGCATACTTCCAAAATGATCAAGCGGCCTTGGAGCAGCAGCGCGACTGGGGAAAGAAGCATCCCAATGACGTGGGAATGATTTTCGCCGAGGGATCGGCCTCCGCATCGCAAGGAAGGCTTGAGGATGCCACTAAGCAGTTCGATCATGTCGCCGAACTAGATATTGCGAACGGTGATTCCGAGGCAGCGGCCATTGCCTTGGCGGTTTCGGCGGAGATCAACTCTGAAATGGAGCGTGCCTCAATCGCCAGGAAGGAATCCGAACGCGCTCTGAAACTGGGCAGAAATGAAATGGTATACGGCCTGACGGGCCTGGTCGCTTTGCGTGGAAACGACGTTCAGCGGTCGCGGGTTCTGCTGAATCAGATGGATCATGAACATCCTCTTGCAACTTTCAACCTTGGAATCTATTCCCCGATTCTTCGAACCATGATGGCGGTCTCCCGTGGTACATCACCGGCGGAGGTCACCCATCTTATGGAGCCCGCATTGCCATATGAATTCGGTTCCTTGGCCGACATGCTGCCCATCTATGTTCGCGGAACTGCGTACCTGGCAGCCAACGCTCCCGCCCAGGCTGAGGCGGAATTCCAGAAGATTATCGACAATCGAAACATCGACCCCCTGACGACTCTATATCCTCTTTCTGTGTTGGGCATGGCTCGTTGTTATCGGATGATGGGAAAAATAGTCGAGAGTGAGAATGCGTACCGACAGTTGTTCGCGCTCTGGGAGAATGCAGACAAAACCTCACCACTCCTGCTCAAAGCGCGACATGAATTTGAAGGCATAAGAAAATCAAAACGCGGCGCTCCAAGCCGCGACAAAAACACGAACTCAATAGTGAACCGTCGCCAAGAGTAGCAAAGGGGGGCCTCGGCCTTTGTGGCTACCCTTGGACAAGTAGTACGCACAATCATCTCCATTATTCATTCCGACGTCATCGATCAGCCGAGACCTGACGTCGGTCACTTCGTTTTGCCTTCGACCTTGACTGCGCAATCTCCCTTTTCAGTGGCAAGTATTCGACTCGGTCGTTCTGCTCCGGGCAGAAGCCGTGTTTGCCGAAGTGCTCAGCTTCTCCCACGCTTCGACCTGCGAACTATCGCTCGTATTCTGCCCAGAGCTTCAAAGAGTGTTACGGCGGACATACAGCTAACGCTCTTTAGTTCACGGTGAAAGTCGTGGTGCTGGTCGCGGTTCCTCCCGGGGTCGTGACAGAGATTTTTGCCGTCACTGCTCCGGTGGGAACCGTCGTTGTGATCTGCGTGTCCGAATTCACCGTGAAAGTAGCGGCGACCGTGCCGAACTTCACCGCTGTCGCCTGCGTCAGACTCGTGCCCGTGATCGTGACCGTTGTTCCGACCGAACCGCTAGTGGGACTGAAGGTCTTGACCGTAGGCGTGATTTTGAAATTCAGTGGCGTGAGTAGATTTCCGCCCGGCTCGTCTACGGTGATCTGCCCCGTGGTTGCACCCGTCAGTATTTTGGCAGTGGCGTAGGTATCGCTGACGATGCTTAGCGTTCCGGTACCCGCACCGAACTTCACGCCGGTAGCGGTGTTTAATCCCTGGCCCAGCAGTTCGACGGAAGTATTGGTCCGAGCGGACTTCAGCACCACGGGCTCGACGAATGGTTTGAGCTTATTGGTAAAACTGTACGCAGTGCCGTACGCGGTATGCGCGCCACCGTGAAAAGCCAGTCCATAGATGGTGCCGTCGGTGTGGAGCAGGGGAGTGGAGTACGGAGTGTCGCCAGTGGCGGTAGCAAAGTTAAAGAGCACGGCGTATCCTGTGCCCGTTGTGCTGACTTTGTACAGGACTCCCAAGCCGTTGGAGCCGCCAGTAGAGGTGACGCCGTAGAGGCTTTTGTCGCTCCCTTGGACCACTCCGGAGAACGGGCGGGACCCGTTCACTCCGCCGGAGACAAAGTTGACCAGTACTTTGTACACGCCCGCCGTCGTGATACGGAAGAGT
>Ga0335069_10008601_pt1 | contig 14591 bp, 13 predicted proteins | sample Lox_Sample_11_FD_206714 | JGI IMG/M metagenome (GOLD analysis project Ga0335069, IMG submission 206714) | Soil microbial communities from Loxahatchee National Wildlife Refuge, Florida, United States - Lox_Sample_1.1 | ecosystem: Environmental > Terrestrial > Soil > Wetlands | place: USA... | reverse complement strand
CTGGCTGCTCGCCCTGACCGGCATCCTGCTGGCCTACGGCTACTGGGGCTGGGCACTGCTGACGCTCGGGGGCGCGGCGGCGAACAGCGTGCTGGCCTATCGCGTCTTCCGGGCGGCAAGGCGCTAGACCCAGGTGCGGACTCTGGACGGTCCGCCCCGTTGCTACGGATCTGTGAGTGTGTCGTTACGGCGGTTCTGCGTGGACTGCCGCCAGGATCGGTTCCGGTGGGAAAGCTGAGGACGCGGCGGAACAGTTGTTCTGTGGCGTCGCGCTATCCCTTGACGTAGGCCAGGCTCTCGGCGAGCTGGCCATTCCGGACCCGGACGATATCCACGCCGCGCACGTAGCCGTCTCCCCAGTCGTAGCGCCAGCGCACGACGGCGCGTTCTGAGCCGTCCGAGAACTGCTCCTCGACGCTGAAACGGGCTTGCGGCGTGGTCGTCAGCAGCTCTCCCCACACCCGGGCCACCGCGTCCCGGCCCTCATAGCGGGCGCCGTCGGGCGGCGGCGTGGTGGACTCGAAGACGATGTCCTCGGTCACCAGCGCGAGAACGGCATCGAGGTCACGGGAATTGAGCGCGGCGGTGAAGCGGTCCATCAGGTCAAGTACCGGATCGTCAGCGTGCATGTCGCCATCCTGCCAGCTGCGGCCAGGAACAGGCGATGGCACGCCAGGAGATACTGCGGGCTGCCCTCAGGCCCGGGCCGGGGACCGGTTCGGTGAGTTCTGGCTGACGCCAGCGGCAGTCAGTGGCCGGGTGCGGCGCGCGAGGAGATGCGGATACCCGGGCATGCCCTGGGTCGTGCGCGTGTTGGGCTCAGCGGGGTGCCGGTGACTAACTGGGGCAGCACCGCGGCCACGCAGATGCGAGGCGGCGGCATCCCGGTGGCAGCGCCCGCCTTCCTGCGTGACATCACCTTCTCGCTTTCTGCCCTGCCACTGGCGATGATGATCCAGAGCATCAGCGTGACCAGCCAGGGTGTGCAACTGCACCTCGCCGGCCGCAACGTCAGGTTCGGCTGAGCCTGCCGTACCCGCTCGCCAGTGACGGCGGCTGGGCACTTCGCTGGGCAGCGGTGAGCTGATGACACCAGCCGAGCGCTTCCGGTGGCCGTGCTGCATCCAGGGCGCGACAGCTGATGTGTCCGTGCCCGTGAGATAGTTCCCATGTGTGGCCACCGCAACTGGCCATTGACATGATGTCCGGGTGTCATCCCTATCGTGGCCAGCTCGCCGACCGCTATCAGGGCCAGCCAGCTGCGACTGACTCTGCTGTTTCTCACGCTGTGTGATCGGCCCTCGGGCGACGTGGGTCTTTGCGGTGCCTGCGGTGATGTACAGGGCGGCGGCGATCTCGGCGTTGGACATGCCCAGGCCCACCAGCCTGAGGACCTCGCGTTCGCGGTCGGTGATCCCGGTTACCTCCTTAGGGCTGCGGCCAGAACGGGGCCGGCCAGCGAACTGCCCGATCAGGCGGCGGGTGACGGCTGGCGCGATCATGGCGTCGCCGGCCGCGACCACTCGGATGGCGGTCAGGATGTCCTCCAGCGCCATGTCCTTGACCAGGAACCCGCTCGCCCCGGCCCGCAGCGCGCCGTAGACGTAGTCATCGTCGTCGAACGTGGTGAGCATGAGCACGCGAGCGTGCGTCTCGCCGGCGGTGATCAGCCGGGTGGCCTCGATGCCGTCCATGCCCGGCATGCGGATGTCCATGACGACCACGTCGGGGCTGGTGTCCCTGGCGAGCCGTACCGCCTCGGCGCCGGTTCCGGCCTCGCCGGCTACGTCGATATCGGGGGTCTGCTCGATCAGCCTGCGCAGGCCGGCCCGGACCAGCGGCTGGTCATCGGCCAGGATGACCCGGATGGTCACCGGGCCGGCACGGGCACTGGCAGCCGGGCGGCGACGCGGAAGCCGCCGCCGGGGCGCGGCCCGGCGCAGAACTCGCCGCCGAGCAGCGCGGCGCGCTCCCGCATGCCGGTGATCCCGTAGCCGGTCCCGGCCCCGCCGCCGCCGCGCCCGCTGTCGGTGACCTCGATCGACAGATACCCGTCCTGCTGGTCGATCCAGACCAGGCACCGGTCCGTGCCCGCATGGCGGACCACGTTGGTGACCGCCTCCTGGATGATCCGGAACGCCGACAGGTCGATGTCAGCCGGCAGCGGCTCCCGGCTGCCGAGCCATTCCACCTCGACCTGCACGCCCGCGTCCAGGGTCATCGCGGCGAGCCGCTCGACGTCGGCCAGGCCGGGCGCCGGGCCCAGCGGCGCCTGCCCCGGCCCGGATCCGGGCTCGGCCCGGCGCAGCCCGGTCATCATCCGCCGCAGCCCGGACAGCGTCTCCCTGCTGGCTACGCCGACACCGTGCAGATGTGCCCCCGGGCAGATGCGGCGCGCTCCCGGGCTGCGGCATGTTCTCCCCATGAACGCGACCATCGAGATCGACGGACTGCGCAAGCGGTTCGGCTCGACGCAGGCGCTGGACGGGATGACGTTCACGGTCCGTCCCGGCCAGGTGACCGGCTTCGTCGGGCCGAACGGCGCCGGCAAGTCGACCACCATGCGTGTCATCGTCGGCCTGGACGCCCCCGACGCGGGCACCACCACCATCGGCGGCCGCCCGTACCGCTCGCTGAAGAACCCGCTGCGCCACGTCGGGTCGCTGCTGGACGCCGGGGGACTGCAGCCGAGCCGCAGCGCGCGCAACCACCTCACCGAGCACACGATCCCCTTCAGCGAGGTCACCGCCCACCGGGCCACCCTCGAACAGGCCTACATGGAACTAACCAGGGAGAGCGTCGAGTACCGGGCGGAGGCGACGTCATGACGACGGAGACCGCGACACCGCACCGCTCCCCGGTGACCCCGGAGCGGGAGAGCTTCTGGCACCTGGTGCACGCCGAGTGGACCAAGTTCCGCACCGTGCGCGGCCGTATTGCCGAGATACCCCTTGTTATAGCCCACCAGCGAAAGAGCGGCACCGGCCGCGAACATCGGATCGCCGCGACGGCGGAAGCCGGCATACGCCTTCTCGCAACTGGCGATCGTGCCCGCCAGGTCGCCCAGCCAGAGCAGCGCGTTGGCGAGCCCGAAGAACGCCTCGGGTACCTCGGCCACCTCAAGAACAGCGGAAAATGCATCGCGCGCGCCGCGCCAGTCCCCGGCCGCCATGGCCTGAAACCCAGCCCCGACCCGACCCTCGACGGCGCTTGGCTCGGCGCCCGGACTCTCGCCCGCATCAGCATCGTCCCAGACCGCCAGCCGGGATACACCTGCCGAATGCCTGTACGAAGGACTTTCCACCGGTATACCGTCGGCCAGCCGCCCGGACGGGCTCAATAACGAGAACTCCCGGGCCGCCGCAGGTCTCTGCGTCCGCCTCCATGTCCTCTGGCTGGGCACCATGGCACCCTGCCCGCGGCCCGACGCCAAGGGCATACGGGAAGGCTCTGCGTGAGTGCCGCCTCGGTCCTAGATCGGGCGGACCTGCTCCGCCTGCGGGCCCTTAGAGCCCCTGGTGACGGTGTACTCGACCCGCTGGTTGTCCTGGAGGCTGCGGTAGCCGTCAGCCTCGATGGCGGAATGGTGGACGAAGACGTCGGGTGTGCCGTCGTCGGGGGCGATGAACCCGTAGCCCTTGTCCGCGTTGAACCACTTCACTGTTCCCTGAGCCACTGTGCTCTCCTGCCAAGGCGATCATCAGGATCCACGGGGGTGCATCCCGGGCTGTGGCGACCGCCTGTCCTTCCGAGGCCTGGCCTGGGAGTCGACGGCGCCCGCGGTCAGAATTCCGCAGACGCTGTGACACGGACACGAACTTCGACTGCAACCAGCTCCATTTAACACCATGCCGCGGCCGGATGCTCCGCTCTCGCCAGCAGCTGATCTGCGGGCGAGCCTGGATTCCGCCGAGGAGGATGCCGAAGCCGTCTCCGGATTCCGCAGCCCCGCCACAGGCGGGCCCCGTCGTGGGCAACTGACGTCCGGTACCTGCCATCAATCTACGTCGGCATCGAGAAAACTAGCGCCGTGGTCCGGCGGCGAGCCGTATCCCGGGAAGGCCGGAAAACCGGCGAGCGTCAGGGGCGCATACTGGTCATGATGAGACACCCCCGCGCCGCTGCCCGGCGCCTCCTGCCCGCAAGTCCCTTCGCCGCCCCGCCGCCCCCCACGACGCCTGCCGAGCAGTTCGCCGTGCAGGACCAGGTGACACACGATAAGTACGGCCTCGGCCGGGTCATCAGCGTCGAGGATGACACCATCCTGATCATCGATTTCGGTTCGCGCAGGGTGCGGATCACTACGCCATGCACCAAGCTGACCAAGCTCTGAGCCGGCGACGGCCCGGCCGGTGTGCGCACCCAGCCGTTACGGGCGCATGAAACCCGGTCCGTTTGGATAATTTCAAAATCATTTCCGAACGACCTGTGCTGCGCCGTCTCGCGTACTGCCGGTGCCCGGCCCCGGCGGCGCCTTTGGATCGGGCGGACGTGGCCCCGTGTGAGTGCCGGTAACGATGCCACTGCCGCTGATATGGTCTTCGCCGTTGTCCTGTGCCCCTGGCGGTGGCTCACAGTACACCGAACCGGTCATAAGCGGCCCGCAGCGAGCTGCCCGCCTCCAGGGCGTCCCGCAGTCCGCGTTCCTTCGACGCCTTGGCCAGTGCCCGGCGGATGGTCTCGTCGGCGAGCTCAGCCGGGACGATGACAGCCCCGTCGTCATCGGCCACCACAAGGTCTCCGGGGCGGACGTGCAGGCCGCCGACGACAGCGGGCTGCCGCCACGCGGTAACCGCGGTCCGGCCCTTGCAGTCCAGCGGCAGCGTCCCCCGGCACCACACCGGGTAGCCGAGGGCAGCTACGCTGCGCGCGTCGCGGCAGTACCCGTCGACCAGGGTGCCGCGGGCACCGCGGGCGCGCGCCGCCGCAGAGAACAGTTCGCCCCAGCAGGCGGCGCGGGCCGATCCGCCCGCGGCCACGAGGATGACTTCTCCCGGCCGGATGTCGTCAAGCGCGCCGATCTCGCCGGTATAGGGCTCGGCGGGGACCTGGCGAGCCTCGGTGACCAGGAACGGGTTGGCGAGGCCCGCGATCACCTCGCCGTGCCCGAGCGGGCGGATGGCCGGGTCAAGAGCGTGGTCGCGGTGCCCGAGGTCGTCCAGGATGTCGGATACGACCGCCGCGTACAGGTGGCTCATCACCATTTCCGGCAGCACGCCGCTGCCGTCGCCAGCGCTCATCCGGCCTCTCCCACCAAGATCTTGAGATGCCTTTCCGGTTCGTCCCGCAGCAGGGCGAGGCCGCCTGTCACCGCCGCACCGAGCGGGATGCGGTCAGTGATCAGCGGCGCCGCCTGCACCGCTCCGCGGCCCAGCAGTTGCAGCGCCTCTCGGAAGTCCTGGTCCCAGACGTGCGACAGGGAGCCGATCAGGGATTTCTCGCCGCGGACGAGGTCTATCGGCGCGATCGGCGCCGGTTCGGTGACGATGCCGAGCAGTACTGCCCGCCCGCCGGAGCGCAGCGCCTGAAGCGCGGTCTGGATGGCGTCCGGGCTCCCCGCGCACTCGACGGCAACATCGGCCTCCAGCGCCCGGGCATCATCAGGTGGCACGGCGCAGCCGGCCCCGAGACGGACGGCGAGGGCCCGCCGCTCGGGCAGCGGTTCGGCCACCGCCACGCTGCCAGCACCGAGCGCGGCCGCCGCCTGCACTGCCATCAGCCCCACTGTGCCAGCCCCCACCACCGCTACTCGCTCACCTTGCCGCAGGCCGCCCCGGCGCAGCGCCCGGACGGCCACCGCCAGCGGTTCGGCCAGTGCCGCCTCATCGTCGGCCACCGTGTCAGGGACCGGGAGGCACATGCGCGCCGGCGCGTTGCACAGTTCCGCGAGCCCGCCATCGGCATGCAGGCCAAGCGCTCCCAGCGCCGGGCAGCGGGTCACTTCACCACGCCGGCACCAATGACAGCTGCCGCACGAAACAATCGTGTCAACGGCAACCCGCTGACCCGGCAAGGGCCCGGTGACCCCAGCACCGGCCGCCGCCACCACGCCGGCGAATTCGTGCCCCAGGATGAGCGGTGCCCGCGCTCCGGTCAGCGGGTGCGGCACGGCGGCCGGGATGAACACCGGCCCGCTCAGCCATTCCTCAAGATCAGTGCCGCAGATACCGCACCATGTCACCCGGAGCTGCACCTCGCCCGGTCCCGGCGGCGCTGGCGGCGGCACCTCCTCCACCCGCACGTCACCTCGGGTATGCCACCGTACGGCCAGCACCTCGGTCACCCTCCTCCAGCCGCGGATGACCAGCATCCTCCACGACGTTGCGCGGCCCACCCAACCCGGAAGCCGCGGTGATCAGCTTGCCGCCCGCCCGGGGGGTGAAACCGAGATCTGATTATCACGAACATCGCGACCCTGAAAACAGAGCCGGCCGTTCTCTACGGCGAGCGGGATCGCCGTAGAGGTCGCACGCGCTCAACGCAGGGGACGGGACACGCCCAGAAGGTCCCTTCAGCGCGGCGCCGATACCCGCCAGCATGACAGTCACGACATACTGACCGGCGTGCTGGCCGCAGGCCTCATGCTCACCGTGGCCAGCTCCAGCTGCACAGGCCAGCTGACTCCGCTAGAGCCGGGCGGTCATCACGACGGCCGATCACTCCCGGGGCTATTTCAGCATCAGCGTCGCCGGCCGGACCTGGTCTATCCCAGAGCAGGTCGCACGTCTGGTAGCCGGCGTGGCAGAGCGCCCGGTCGGTGAACCGCCGCTGGCCGGTCGCGGGGTCGGTCTCGAGCAGGCGGCGGACCATCAGGCCGCTGCTGGTGATGGCCTCGATCCGCAGGACGTCCCCGCTGGCCACGGCCGGGGGCGGAGCCCGGCCTTGGCCGGGAACGGCGCGTGGCCTCGCCGGCGGATCAGGCCCCAGCGCGCGAACCACGGCATTGAGGGTCACGACTGCCGAGCCGGTCGCGCACACGATCTCCCGTGACCCTTCGTGTGGGTACTATGATTCACTAGACCGTGTGAATGCTTTGTAATAGTCACAAGCGGTGATGCCAAACCGGCAGTTGGCGTGAGCGCCTTGCCTAGCAGGTCATCGCCACGAATCCCCTTCTAAGCATCGGCGACCATTTGAGACAAGGCGACTGACAACTAACATAGGCTGGCGATAAGTAAGATGACTAACACAGCTGTTCCAGCGACCGAACACGAGCTATTGGATGGCATTGCGGATGGCCGAGCTGTCTTGCTCCTCGGGCAGCGCCATACGCCTGGCTTGGTGGACGAGCTAATCCGAGATATCGCAGCCCTCGCTCATAGCGAGCCTAAATCCAGTTTGTCGGCTCAGCTGTACGAACTGGGTTCGGCGAGTCGGCTAGAAAACGTGCGTCAAGCGTTCACCCGGCTGGTCGCGCCAGAGAGCCTTCTCTCCATAGCCAGTTGCCCGTGGAGCCTGGTGCTTACCAGCGCGATCGATGCAACCGTGTTCGAAGCCTTCGCTCGGGTCGGCGGACAGGCCGGCCAGCGCTTGCGTGTTCTCTATCCACAGCAAGCCCGGTCGCTCACGGTTTCGGCCAATTCTTCGTCGCTTTCCGTGGTCCGGCTGTTCGGCTCCTTCGACGAGCAGACTGTCGATTTCCAGCCTCCGCTTAACGCTCCGGCCCTCCGCCGCCGGCAGATGTTCGACGTGGGTCCCGTACTGCAGCAATTGCCTTTCGTTGCGGCCAGGGGATGTCTCGTGGTGGACGGCGTCGGCGCGGACGACTGGTTGCCGCTTGACCTGCTCGCCCTGGCGTGCAGTTGGATGCCGCCGGGATCGCTGCATTGGTTCCGAGGCCATGAGAACCCGGTGGGCCCGCAAACCTTGGAAGATTTCGGGGATTCCCTGGTCAGCCACCACGGTACCCTGGCGGAGTTCATCCTTCGCATCATGGCCGGATCGGACGGGGACCGGCTTCGCGTCGCGCAGGACAGCGTGGTATCCGCCGACGACCGCGTCATCTCGTACGGGCGCTCCGGCCGACGCAAGCGAATCGTGCTCACTCCCCAGGAGTGGCGGAGCGTCTCCCAGGCAGCGGTCGTTCTCGACGACAGGGCAACTGCGCCGCCGCCCCCGCTCCGCCAGAACCAGGAATGGGTTGAGTTCCGCCACTTCCTACGCGGGCTGCACCGTCCCCCGGACTGGTCCGGCATCGTCCGCGGCTTCCTGTTCGAGCGGAATATCGCCGCCAAGCTCATCGCGCGTGTCGAGGAGGAGCTGACGAACCTGGGCTCGGTAAATCCGGTGACGACCGCCGCCGATCCAGCAGTGAATTACTCGCGTCGGCCTATCTTGCTTACCGGGCCCCCGGCATGCGGGAAGAGCAGGCTGTTGCACTGGCTCGCCGTACAACTCCGTCAGCGCGGTCATGTGGTTGTCTACGCCACGCCCAGCGGGGGTCGATTCAAGCCCGAAGGCCTGGAACGTGTATGCCGACTCCTGGAGGAACGGGGGGCGCCCGGGGTTGCGCTGCTCATGGACGACCTGGATAACATCAGCTATTCACAGCTCTCTGAAGCGCTAGCAGCCGTCGGGCGGAATGTCGTCGTGGTTGGCACGGCACAGGCCGCTCCTCCGCCTGAGGATCCCGATCTCGATCCGCGGCGCGAGGCAAGGAGGGGGGGAGACTACGTTCCCTTCTCGGTTCCTGCCAGCCTCACCGTAGAGGAAGCCAGGGACTTCCGGGCATACCTGCAGCGGTTCGGTTACACGCCGAAGACCATTTCCGATTCGCAAATGCGTGATCGCTATTTCCTGCTCCTGTTGTACTTCCAGCTCCCCGATACGCAGGGAAACGTGCGTCTGAGCGTAGCCAGCGCGTATGACCGGCTGGCGCGAGCCCTCGACATGACAGCACGGACGGCGCAACCCAACACTCAGCCCAGTCCCGAATTCAGTGAGCAGCTGCTGCGCGCGGCAAGCGAGCTCTTCCCGGGAGTGGAGTTCAAGATGCCGGAAGCAGAAGCGCCCGAGTCTCCCTTCGAACATGTCGAGACCACGCGGCAAGCCCTCGATCTGTGCCTGCTGTGCGCGCGAGTCAAGCGGCCCATTCCAGTGGACCTGCTGCTCCGGGCGCTCGGCTTTGACTTCATCCGTTACTATCCGATGTTCAGCCGCTCCCTGGGCGAGTCTGAGCTGCTCCAGGAGATAGTGGACGAGCACGGCAGCGCGGTGCTCGACACCGGGCATTCCGAGCTGGCCAAGCTCGCCCTGCTGGGTGTGCTGCCGGCGAAGGCTGATCAGTTGAAGCTGCTCCGCCTGCTTATCGACGCTGTCCGCTGGAGCGAGGACGCCTTTCCTGGCGATGACCTGAACCAGGACTTCTGCGTGGATCTGCTCCAGCTGCTCGGTCCGCGCGGGGAGTACTCGACGGAGTACTCCAGCCCGGCCAGTCTGAACGTGATCGCCGACCTGCTCGCGCACATCCGCATGGATCTCGATGTGCGAGTGCCGAAGCTGCTGCTGCTCGAGGCGCAGGCCTGGCGGCTACAGATGAACGGGGCCGAATACGACTCCGCGCTCGATTTCGCGTCGCGCGCGGTCAGGGTCTTGGAACAAGCTGAAGAGGTACTGCTCTCCCGCCGTCCGACGGATACCCGTAACAACGAGCTGAACAACGTCCTGACGTCACGGGCCGCCCTCCACGGCTTCGTGATAGGCGCGCACCTGCGTCACCTCATGCAGCTCCAGAAGGACGGTTCATCGGACGAGTCGATCCAGCGGATCCGTGATCGAGTCGAACAGGAGCTGTCGCTGGTATCGCTCTACGTGGGTCGCACCCAGGCGCTGGGCCGGGCCAGCTTCTACCCGTTCGACGTTGATTTCTGGACGCTGAGAGATATCTTCCTGCGGATGCCGCACACCTCAGAGGCTGAGCGAGTACACCTGCTGTCACGCATGGCCTCCGTGCTCGACGCCGCCAGCGAAGAGCCGATGGAGGCGCATCAAGTGAAGAACTTCCGGAACCGCCGGATTCAGCTGGCAGAGCTGGAAGGCCGCCACGTAGTGAGCGCCGAGATCGCGGAGGAGATGCGGCGGAACGGCGACTTCAGCGGATGCTGCCAGCTGATCCGAAGCCAGACCTACGATCCGGTGAGCCGCACGGCATATTCCATGGCCGAGGCCGCGGTCGGCCTGCGTACCCTGCTCGATCTCGGCGGAGGGGTCTGGCGTGACCGGGAAGCCATGGCGCTCGCGCACCGACTCTGGATGGACGCGCACATTCCCGACGGCCGGGTGGGCGGCCCGGAGCCGGTCCGGATCGGGTGCTCGCGCGAGGAGTGGGAAACATGGAGCCGGATCCTGCTGGCACGGCAGATCTTCCCCGAGGACGAGGACAACGCGCTGATCAGGTTCTGCCTGGCCTGGGCCCAGTTCCAACTGGACGAAGCCCGCTCCGGCCTGGCTCAGATCGCTGCCTTGGAAGCCGACTCGCCAGGCAGCCGACGGCGCATCGGCTGTCTTGCCGTGCTGACTGACGAGGGGGGCAAGCCGAGTCTCTACCAAGCCATCGCCCGGCGCCGTCAGGGGCAGACTTGGGTCTGCTATGCCCCGCAGCTACTGACCGAGATACGGGTGCCGCCGGACACGGTCGCGGTTCACACCGACATGGTAGTCGGGAGCGAGATCCGGATAATGGTCGGCCTCAATTACCGAGGTCTCCTTCCGTGGACCGAACGGAGTAACGAAGCGCACGCGGGAGGAGGCCGAAGCCAGCCTGATCGCGTCGGGTCCGATGGGCGGCCGTCTCCAGCGCTCATGCCACGCCGTCGGCTGCGGTCATAATGAGGCAGCACGAGTGGGCGCTGGCATACAGGCAAGCAAGCAGTTGGCGTCGTAACTTCGGAAGCGGAGGCGTTCCGGTCCCTCTGGTGGCGGCCAGCCCGGAAATGCGCCAGATATGCGGGCTTCTGGATGACCTGCTCAGGAACAGTACGCGGTACGCGCTGATACACGGGCCACGGGGCAGCGGAAAATCCAGCGTCATATCCGCCGCGCAAGCCGCCCTCGCCGATGCCGAGGTGGAATACCAGCAGGTTTTCCCGGACGACGACTACCGCACCTTCATGACACGACTCGCGGCTGAGCCGACCGATGCGGTGATCCTGATCGACGACTGCGGCCGCCTGCCCACTCCGACGTTCCGTCGGCTTGTGGAACTGCGCGGCCAGTGCCGACGCGGGATGCTGATGACAACTGCGAAGGTGGCCAGCGAGATATCCATCCTCTTCGACGGCGAGCAGGATTTCTATATCCGACTTCCGCCGATTCAGGCCCGGCCCGACGATCTGCTTCTCCTGGGCAGTCTCATTTGGGAGAGGCTGGCCGGATTTGAGAACGACTTGGCGTCGTCCTGCGATGACATGGCCGTCGAGGCATTTCTCGCCGCCGTCTACCCGAACGGCGCATGGTCCTTGGAAGAGACCCTGAACGAGGTTTATGCGCTACTCGAGGACGGTGCCCCTGCACCGACTCGAATTTCGTACCATGACCTGGCGCCGATATTCATGCGGCATGCACGCGACGCGCTGCCGACGCCGCCCATCGAACCGACGAAGGCGATCCTAGTCGTGGAGGGCGAGACCGACGTGATCTATCTCCGCCATGCCGCGGCGCTCGCAGAAGAGAAGAATGGCTGGCAGTTGCTTGACGGACTTGACGTCCAGCCGGCCGGGGCCGGACGTGAGGGCGGCGGCATCGCTGTCGTGCAGCGCGTTGCCGAATTGCGCCGGGACGGGATCTCGGCACTATGCCTATTCGATTATGACACGTCTGGCCGCGATGCATTCGAGACAGCGAGTCGGCAGAACCTGGAACGGCTGCTCTTGCCGACAAATTTCGACCCGCTGCACCGAGACGCGGCCGAGGCCCGGGTCGAGATCGAGGATCTCCTGCCAGTCGATATGGTGGCCCGGTTCTACGCCGCGCACGAATCGCTCTCGCCGGAAGAGAAGCACTGGCGCCTGGGCGACTGGCGTATCGTCCCTCGGGGCGTAGACAAGCACACGCTGGCCACTTGGGTATCTGAAGTGGCCGGCTTCGAAGACATGGAGCGCTTCATTTACGTTCTCGGTCAGGTCCGCCACAGGCTGAAACTGCCTTGCCCAGAAGGCGTGCTGGCCAAGTCGGCGCTCGCGAGACTCGCGCACCGATCGCCTAGCGAGTGGCTCGACGTCAACCTGCCCTGAGCACGAGCGCGGAGACACTCTCTAGGGTCATTGATTGATTGATTCATTCATTTGTTGATGCGGATTCGAACCTGTAGTACAGGCCCAGGCCCGGTAGCCGATGTGAGCGGGTACCGCCTTGGACGTGGTAAATCCTGGACGTGGTAAATCGAAGGTCTCGCTCGGCTTAGCGAGATACTCTTACCTAGCGGCCAAGCATCTGCCATCGATCCGCATCCTGCAATGGCTAATTGGCGTATACTCTCTATACGCCGGGCCCTGATGAGGCGCTCAATCCACTCCTGCTGGGCGTTTCCTCAGCCTTCCTATTTCTTGCCAGCAGGAGCACTCGGCTTGATTGGCAATTTGGATTTGCTACCGTATTCGTAACAGCAGCCCTGTACGGACTCTTTAAAATAAGAGAACGGTTTAAGCTGGCTGACGATGAAGACCCGAACAGTGACGTTGCCAAGGGCAAAAGACCTCCTCGATAGCGGCAGTACCCAGCTGGCCGCGACCAAGTTTAGATGTATCAGGCGGCTGACTAATTCTCCTATCCCGGTACTATCCACCGCGCTGGAATGTCAGCTTGACGAGGCGTCGCCGGGGGTTGGATCGAGGTTGCCCACATCGTCCACCCACCGGCGAGGTCGTGGTCAGTATGCGCTCGGTCTGCGCGTTCGCCAACGGTCCAGGCGGTGAGATTTGTGCAGTTGCGGGTCAGCCTGCGGGGCCGGTGGCGGCAGGCGACGCGTGCGGTACTGCTTAGCTTGAACGCCGAATGGCGGTACTGGCTGTCATGGATCGGACCTCAAAGGCGCGGGTCGACCGTATAAGTATTCGCAAGGACCCCCGTCCAGGGAACGTACGGTTCTGCCGCTGGGAGCGCGATCAGATGTCGCGGATCTGTGCCCGGCTGTGTCCGTCCGGCGGGCGAGCGGGACCGTGCGCTGTACGGCTCGGTTCCGCGCGCTGCTGATCGGGGATCGCAGATGGATCCGGCCGGCGGACGTACACCCCGAGCAGGCGCCGGGCCAGCCTGGCAATCAGGCGCGGCACTTGCCCGGTCAGCTTCTCTGTCGGCGGCTCTTGCCTGATGCCGACGACGACGAGGGCGAGCACGACCAGGACGAGCCCCATGGCGGCGGCGGAGAGGATCAAGATGGCGGGCATCAGCGTTCAGCTCCCTTACTGATAGTGCGGAGCATGAACGAGGCCGCGAAAATACACGCCGGTCGCGGATATGTCAGTCAGCACGGCGCGCCGGGGTCGCCGGCTGGTGTGGCGGCGCCCGGCCAGGCGGGCGGAGCACGTGCGCGGCACGGCCATGCCGCGGGTAGGGCACCAGCCGGATCACCCTGGCCAGAGCACCACGTCCGTGACGTTTCCGCGGAAGCGCTTTGTGCAGAGTTTCACAAGCCGCCGGTCTCCGCGGAAACCAGCTCACATGCCGCTCTCCGGGAAACAGTGAGCTGCCGCAGCTGACCGGCAAGCCGGCTGATTCTCGCTCGCCGGGCGGCGCTCCCTTGCGGGGTGGTTGCCGCCGGTGCTGATCACCTACTGAGTGCGCAGTCCGGCGAGGAGAAGCCCGACCAGGTGGCGGGGGTTGTAGCGAGGGTCGCTGCCGGCCCCGGCGCAGAGATTCCCGACGCCACGGAGCAGTCCGCAGGCATCGATGCCGGGGCGGATCTCGCCTGCCGCGGCGGCAGCCTCAAGGAGCTGCCCGCACACGGGGACCAGGCGGTCGATGAAGTAGGCGTGCAGCGCCTGGACGGCGGCGCCGGGCCGTAGCACTTCCGCCAGGCCATGCTTGGTGACCAGGAAGCCGGCGGACATGCCGGCCAGCGCATGGTGCGGGCCGCGCGGTCCGCCAGCAAGAGGGGGCCGGCCTGGGCACCGGTCCGCTCTCGCCGCCGCCCATGCCCGGCTGCCTCCCTCGCGGCTTGCCAAGCGGAACAAAGTTCCGTATCGTACCTATCGGAACACGGTTCCGTTTCTTCAGGATGCCGGATCCGGCCAGCCGGCGCCAGGCCGGCATCCCCGGGCTCGCCTCACCTTCCGGAGAACTCCATGCCGCAACCGCCTGTGCCCAGCTTCGGAATCGTGACCGCCCCCATGCAGGTCCGCTACCAGGACATCCTGCAGGTCTGGCGCGAGGCGGACGCCATCGCGGACATCGGGCGCGCGTGGCTGTTCGATCACCTGAGGCACACGGCCTGCCCTACCACGACTTCCGTCACTCGGTGGAGGACCTCGCCGAAGCCTGCACCATCATCCGGCGGCTGTGGACACAGACCGAGCCGTTCGACTTCCACGGCACCCGCATCGACCTCACCGGCGCGTTCGGCAACCCCAAGCCCGTCCAGCACCCGCACCCGCCGA
>Ga0335069_10008600_pt1 | contig 14591 bp, 13 predicted proteins | sample Lox_Sample_11_FD_206714 | JGI IMG/M metagenome (GOLD analysis project Ga0335069, IMG submission 206714) | Soil microbial communities from Loxahatchee National Wildlife Refuge, Florida, United States - Lox_Sample_1.1 | ecosystem: Environmental > Terrestrial > Soil > Wetlands | place: USA... | reverse complement strand
AGGAAGCGCACCGAGACGTAGGCGCCGATGAAGGACAGCACGCTGCCGACCAGGATCTGGCCGTGAATCCCGTTGCCCAGCGGCCCAGTCAGGTCCGGCACCTTCAGCACCCCGGCCGCCAGGATGACCGGGGTGGCCAGCAGGAAGGCGAACCGGGCCGCGTCCTCCCGGGACAGGCCGCTGAACATGCCAGCCACCATGGTGACGCCGTCCCGGCTGATGCCGGCCAGCAGAGCCAGGATCTGCGCGGCGCCGATGAGGACCGCCTGCGGGTAGCCGACCCGGGACAGCCGCTCGTCGGCCCGCTCAGCCAGCGCCACCTCCTCCTGGCGCACGGCCTGGTGGGAAGGTGCCCTGGTCGCCGCCTGGTGGCGGCCGGGGGGCTGGCCCGGCCGGGTGGTCATGCCGGGTTCCGCGGAGCCGGCCGATACCAGTTGCTGCTCCTCCGCCCGCTGGGCGGCGGCAGCCCGGTCCGCCTGGACCGACCGGCTGGTGCGGAACTTCTCGCCGCAGTACAGGATCACCCCGTTGACGATCAGGAACACCGCGGCGTAGATCGGCTTGCCGAAGATGACCCGGAACGGGTGCTCGGCGAGCAGGCCGACAATGCCGACTGGGATGGTGGCCAGGATGATCATCCAGGCCAGCTTCTGGTCCCGGGTGTCCAGCCGCAGCCACGGGCGGGTGCGGCGCAGCCGCAGCGAGCTGAAGAAGCCGCCGATGATCCGCAGCCAGTCCTGCCAGAAGTAGACCAGCAGGGCCAGCGCGGTGGCCACGTGCAACCCGACGATGAACGCCAGGTACGGGGACTCCGGCCTGGCCACGTTCAGGTCGCTGGCCCAGCTGCCGCCGATCAGGGCGGGGATCAGCACGTTGTGCCCCAGGCTGGACACCGGGAAAAGCTCGGTTACCCCCTGCACCAGGCCGACGACCGCAGCCTCGAGATAGGTGATGTGGGACATGGCAGCCTTTCGGTCCGCTTCATCCGCGGGGTGTCACGACGCTCGGACAGCGCGGCTCGCGTAGGCGGCCCCCCGGTGCGCAGGTCACATCGTACGTGCTGGATCGCGGGACCGGGCAGGGCGGTCCGGCGGGTTGAACCAAATCTGAACGTTGCGAGACCCAGGCCTGACCGGACGGACGGCGGCAGCTGCCCGGCACGGGCGTTAAGCAGCTAGCTGTTTTTCTTGCCCGGCACCGCTGGGGTGTCGTGCCGCGGGCGGCGGCCAATCTTGCTGCCCAGCCAGACCAGCGGGTCGTACTTGCGGCTCATCACGCGCTCCTTCATCGGGATGAGCGCGTTGTCTGTGATGTGGATGCCCTCCGGGCAGACCTCGGTGCAGCACTTGGTGATGTTGCAGTAGCCGAGGCCGAAGTCGTCCTGGGCGATCTCCCGCCGGTCCGCCTCGTCGGCCGGGTGCATCTCGAGTTCGGCCCCCCGCATCAGGAATCGCGGGCCGGCGAAGGCGCGCTCGTTCTCCGGGTGATCCCGGATCACGTGGCAGGTGTTCTGGCACAGGTAGCACTCGATGCACTTGCGGAACTCCTGCGACCGGTTCACGTCCACCTGCTGCATCCGGAACTCGCCCAGGCCGATGGACGGGTCCGGGGTGAAGGACGGGATCTCCCGCGCTTTCTCGTAGTTGAACGCCACGTCGGTGACCAGGTCGCGGATCACCGGGAAGGTGCGCAGCGGGGTCAGCGTGATCGTCTCGTCCTCGGCGAATATGTTCATCCGCGTCATGCAGGCCAGCCGGGGCCGGCCATTGATCTCCATGGAGCAGGAACCGCACTTGCCGGCCTTGCAGTTCCACCGCACCGCGAGGTCGCCGACCTGGGTGGCCTGCAGCCGGTGCAGGATGTCCAGCACCACTTCGCCTTCGTTGACCTCGACCGAGTAGTCAGCCAGGCTGCCCTGGCCGCCGTCCCCGCGCCACACCCGCAGCTGTGCCTTGTAGCTCATCAGTGTGTCTCCTCTGCCGGGGCCTGGCTGGCTGGCTCGGCCGGCGCAGGCAGCGCGGCCATTTCCTCCTCGGTCAGGTACTTCTTCAGCTCGCCGCGGTCGAACAGGGAGATCAGGTCGTCACGCATGGGCGGGATGGGCTGCCGGGTGATCGACACCCGGTCGCCGTCCAGCTCGCAGATCAGGTTGATCTTCCGCCACTCCGGGTTCATCCCGGGGAAGTCGTCGCGGGTATGCCCGCCGCGGCTCTCCTGCCGTTCCAGCGCGGCCTGGGCTACGCAGTCCGCGATCAGCATGATGTTGCGCAGATCCAGGGCCAGGTGCCAGCCCGGGTTGTAGGCAGTGCCGCCCTCCGCGCTGGCATTGCCAGCCCGGGCGCGCAGCTTCTCCAGCTCGGCCAGCGCGGTCTTGATCTCCTCTTCCTTGCGGATGATGCCGACCAGATCGCTCATCGTCTGCTGGACCTCGGCGTGCACCGTGTACGGGTTCTCTCCGCCGGTCCGCTCCAGCGGGGCCAGCGCCTCGGCCTGCGCTGCGGCCAGGTCGGCGTCGGTGACGCCGGGCCGGGAACCGTCCAGGCTGGTCACGTACTGGGCCGCGCCCATCCCGGCCCGGCGGCCGAAGACCAGCAGGTCGGACAAGGAGTTGCCGCCCAGGCGGTTGGATCCATGCATGCCGCCGGACACCTCACCGGCCGCGTACAGCCCGGGCACGCAGGACGCCCCGGTGTCCGGGTCCACCTCCACGCCGCCCATCACATAGTGCTGGGCCGGGCCGACCTCCATCGGCTCCTTGGTGATGTCCACGTCGGCCAGCTCTTTGAACTGGTGGTACATGGACGGGAGGCGGCGCAGGATCTCATCGGCGGGCAGCCGGGAGGCGATGTCCAGGAACACCCCGCCGTGCGGTGACCCGCGGCCCGCCTTGACCTCGGCGTTGTTCGCCCGGGCCACCTCGTCACGGGGCAGCAGTTCGGGCGGCCGCCGGTTGTGGTCCGGGTCTTCGTACCAGCGGTCGGCCTCTTCCTCGGTCTCCGCGTACTGGGCCCGGAACACGTCGGGCACGTAGCCGAACATGTACCGCTTGCCCTCGGAGTTGCGCAGCACGCCGCCGTCGCCGCGCACGGACTCGGTGACCAGCAGCCCGCGGACCGAGATCGGCCACACCATGTGCGTGGGATGGAACTGGACGAACTCCATGTTCAGCAGCTTGGCCCCGGCCAGCAGGGCGAGCGCGTGCCCGTCCCCGGTGTACTCCCAGGAGTTCGAGCTGACCTTGAACGTCTTGCCGATCCCGCCGGTGGCCAGCACCACAGCCGGCGCCTCGAACACGACGAACTGGCCGCGATCACGGAAATAGCCGAACGCACCGGCGATCCGCTCGCCGTCCTTGAGCAGCTCGGTGATCGTGGTTTCGGCGAAGACCTTGATCATCGCCTCAGGGTCGCCGAGCTCCGTGGCGTCCTCCTGCTGCAGCGCGACCACCCGCTGCTGCAGCGTGCGGATCATCTCCAGGCCGGTGCGGTCGCCGACATGCGCCAGCCGCGGGTACTCGTGGCCGCCGAAGTTCCGCTGGCTGATCTTGCCGTCCTTGGTCCGGTCGAACAGCGCGCCCCAGGCCTCGAGTTCCCAGACCCGGTCCGGGGCCTCCTTGGCGTGCAGCTCGGCCATCCGCCAGTTGTTCAGGAACTTGCCACCGCGCATGGTGTCGCGGAAGTGCACCTGCCAGTTGTCTTTCGGGTTGACGTTGCCCATGGCCGCGGCGCAGCCGCCCTCGGCCATCACCGTGTGCGCCTTGCCGAACAGTGACTTGGAGATCACCGCGGTCTTCTTGCCCGCCTGGCGGGCCTCGATCGCCGCCCGCAAGCCTGAGCCGCCGGCGCCGATCACCACCACGTCGTAGGAGAGCCGTTCGATGTCAGTGTCACTCATAAGGGCCTACTTAGAAGAACCGCGGGTCGGAGATGGCGCCGCTGGCCACTAGGCGGATGTAGAGGTCGGTGAACAGCACCCAGAACAGCGAAACCCAGGCGAACTGCTGGTGCTTCGCGTTCAGCCTGGAGACCTGGGTCCACATCCAGTAGCGCGCCGGGTGCTTGGAGAAGTGCTTGAGCCGGCCGCCGACGGCGTGCCGGCAGGCGTGGCAGGACAGCGAGTACAGCCAGAGCAGGGCGGCGTTGACGATGAGGATCAGCGTGCCGAGGCCCATGTGGCCCCACTGGCCCTGGTGGTTGCGGAACGCGATCACCGCGTCGGCGCTCAGGATCACGTTGAACACGATCGCGATCCAGAAGAAGTAACGGTGCACGTTCTGCAGGATCAGCGGCAGCCGGGTCTCGCCGGTGTACTTGGCGTGCGGCTCGCGCACCGCGCAGGCGGCGGGCGCGCGCCAGAAGGCCCGGTAGTAGGCCTTGCGGTAGTAGTAGCAGGTCAGCCGGAAGCCCATCGGGCCGCCGATGATGATGATCGCCGGGGTGAGCCAGGTCAGCCACGGGATCCAGTTGAAGCCGGAGTCTGGGGCGCAGGTGGTGGCCAGGCAGGGGGAGTACAGCGGCGAGATGTACGGCTTCCAGAAGTAGTCCGCGTTGACCAGGGAGGCCCAGGTCAGGTACACGACCACCACAGTCAGCGCGGCGGCGTTGATGGCCGGCTGCCGCCACCACGGGTCCTTGCGCAGGGTGGCTTCTTTGATCTGCGCCCGGGTCTCGGCTGGCGCCTGACTTACCTGCGTCATCGGTGACGTCTCCGCCCTTGAAGCTCAGTGGGGTGGTCTCGCGCCGCAGCGGCAGCTCCCGGCCGCTCGCGTTCGCGGAAAGCGAAGCGAAACGCTAGTCAACTGAATACCACCACGGAGCGGGTCAGGGTGTTTCCATCCGTGTGACTCTCACTACATCGCCTGCTTACCATGGGCCGGCGTGTCGCCGGGGGCCCGGCTGAGGGCCTGATGGAGGAAGTCCACCTGCAGCAGCAGCAGGTTTTCCGCCACCTCTTCCTGCGGTGTCATGTGCGTCACGCCGGACAGCGGCAGCACGCTGTGCGGCCGCCCGGCGGCCAGCAGCGCCGCGGACAGCCGGAGCGTGTGCGCCACCACGACGTTGTCGTCGGCCAGGCCGTGGATCAGCAGCAGCGGGCGGCTCAGCTTGGCCGCGCCGGGGATCAGCGAGCAGGTGTCGTATGGCGTCTGGTCCTGGTTGGGGTCACCCAGGTAGCGCTCGGTGTAATGGGTGTCATACAGCGCCCAGTCGGTGACCGGGGCGCCCGCCACCGCGGCGTGGAACACGTCGGGGCGGCGCAGCACGGCCAGCGCGGCCAGGTAGCCGCCGAACGACCAGCCGCGGATGGCCACCCGGTCGAGGTCCAGGTCATCGCTGCGCGCGGCGGCCGCGTGCAGCGCGGTGATCTGGTCCTCGAGCACCGGGCCGGCCAGATCGTGCCAGACCGCCCGGTCCCACCCGGGGCCGCGGCCCGGGGTGCCCCGGCCGTCCGCGATCAGCACCGCGAAGCCCTGCTCGGCCAGCCACTGCGAGGTCTGGTAGGCGGCCTGGGCGGACAGGACGCGTTGCGAGTGCGGGCCGCCGTACGGGTCGAGCAGCACGGGCAGCCGGGCTGTGCCGGGGCGGTGCCAGGACGGGAACAGCAGCGCGGTGCGGATCTGGCTGGGGCCGGCCGGGAACAGGTCGGGCTGAGGGGCTGGCAGATTGGGCCGCTCGGCGTGGTTCGCGATCGTGATCCGGCTGGCCGCTTCCGTGTCCCGGAGTATCCCGATCTGCGCGCCGGGCTCGGCCAGGGTGCGGCTGACCAGGACGGTGCTGCCGCCGGACCGGGTGCCGCCGTGCACGCCGCCCGGCGGGCTCAGCTGCTCCAGGCGCCTGTCTGGCGTGGCCAGCCACAGGCCGATCTCAGTGGGCTCGCCGGCGGACGCGGTGAACAGGACGGTGTCCCCGTCGGTGCCGAGGACATCCCGGACCTGCATGGTGGCCGGGGTGACCGGCCTGGCCGTGCCGGCCCGGTGCTCGGCGGCGCTGCCCAGCAGCAGCCGGCGCGCGCCATCCTGGCCGGCCGTCCAGGCGATGGTCCCGTCGCTGGTCCGGGCGGGCACCCCGGACACGATGTCCACCCACTGCGGGTCGGTGTCCTCGCGGATCAGCGCGGTCTCCCCGGTGGCCGGGTCGGCCTGGAGCAGCCGCATCCGGCGCTGGTCCCGGCTCTGCACCACGAGCAGCGGGTCGGCCGCGTCCCAGGTCACCGCGGCCAGGTAGGGGAACGCGCCCCGGTCCCAGCTGACCTCGGCCTGGCTGCCGTCCAGCCGGGCGACCAGCAGGGACACGTCGGCGTTGGCGGTGCCCGCGGCCGGGTAGCCGACGTCCGTCACCGGGCGGCCGGGGTTGGCCGGGTCGGCGATGTGCCACCGCTGCACCGGGGTCTCGTCGACCCGGGCGGTGAGGATGGCCGAGCCGTCCGGCGCCCACCAGTACCCGCGCATCCGGCCCATCTCCTCGGCCGCGATGAACTCGGCCAGCCCGTACTGCACACCGGGCTGGCCGTCCGGGCTGGCCAGGACGCGGTCCGCGCCGGTCCGCGCGTCGAGCACGTGCAGCGCACCCGCGGACACGTACGCGATGTGCCGGCCGTCCGGGTCCGGCCGCAGGTCGTGCGCGGGGAAGTGCACGCCGAGTTCCTGCGGCGGGCCGGCCGGGCTGCCCAGGCCGGCCAGCTCGGTCAGGTAGCCGCGGCCGCCCAGGGTGAACACGGCGACCCGCAGGTCGCGGTTGGTGGCGTAGCTGACGATGCCGCCGGCCTGCTCGCGGGCTCGTTCCCGGCGCGCCTTCTCCGCCGCCGGCAGGTCGCCCTCGGCCGCGTCCAGGGCGGCCGGGTCGGCGACCAGTTCCTCCTGGCCGGTGGCCACGTGCAGCTGCCACAGGCAGGTCAGCGGGTCGGTGCCGGCCTTGCTGCGCAGGAAGGCCACCCGGCTGCCGTCCGGCGAGACGCGGAACGAGCGGGGCACGCCCAGGGTGAACCGCCGGGTCCTGGCCTGCTGCCGCGGGAAGCTCTCAGTCATGCCCCGATCTTGCCATCGGCGGCGGCACAGCTGGCGTCTGGTGCTGGCCCTGGTGCCCGCCCGGCCAGCCGGCCGCACGGCTCACCCCGCGGCCCGGCCTGAGCGGTAATAATGGCGCCCTGAAGGGGCGCAAATACGGCCCCCAGGCTGGCCCGCCTATCAGTAAAAATTATTCCCGCGGGTCCGGCCTGCAGGGCCGCAAATGCGTCAGACGGCGAGCTCGCCCTCGATTTTGCGCAGGGCGTGCCGGGCCAGTGCCAGATTGGACTTTGCCCGGTCGAGCACGAGATAGAGGAACAGTCCCGAGCCGGTCTCACTGCTCTTCAGCAGGCGGATCACGTGATATTGCTTGCTCAGCGTGATCAGGATGTCCTCGATCTGATCGTTAAGGCGGAGCGACTCCATCGTCCGCATCTTGGCCCGGATCACCTCGGTGTTGCCGGCCGCGGCCACCTCGAGGTCCAGGTACTTGCCGCCGCCGAGGGTGCCGAGCGTCAGCCCGCTCTCCCAGTCGACGAGCGCCACACCCAGCGCACCCTCGACGTTCATCGCCTCTTTGAGCGCAGTCTCAATGTTCATTGCGGTCCCCTCCCAGCCGCTGATTATCCGGCTGCCCACCATAGCGGACAGAGGTGTCCGGTGCGGTCAGAACTGTCCAAGGAAAGAGTTATTCACGTCAGGTAACGGCACTACTACGCTACGTCCATGCCATTGAACGGCGAATCTGTACTGGCGGAGTGACCGCCGCTGCGTATCATTTCGCCAGCTTGTTGCGACGCCCGGCCGGTAAATGTATCCTGCGGCAGTGTTTGCCAGTGGGGGGAAATGTGCCAGCCCTAATTGATTCACTTCGCAGCATTCTGGAGATCGAAGGCGCCCGGACGGCCGCCCTGGTCGATGCCGCGACCGGCATGGTGGTGCGGTCAGCCGGCGAGGAAGGCGCGGAGCTGCCGGCGGCCGGGGCCTGCCTGGCCGACGAGGCCCGGCTGGCCGCCGTCGCACTCGGCCCGACCAGCCCGGGCGGCGAGCTAGCGGAGGTCGCGGTGGTCACCTCCAGCCGGTTCCAGCTGCTCACGGTCCTGGACTCGCGGCCCGGCGAGGGCACCCTGCTGTTCGTCGACCTGGACCGGTCCAGGACCAACATGGCCCTGGCCACCTTGCAGGTCGGACGGTCCGCGCCGGACCTGCTGGCGTAGCCGTGAACGCACTCCGGCGTGGGGATACCGCAGCGGCTGACGGGGCCAGCGCCGGGCCGGCCGCTCCGGTGAGCCCGCCCAGCCTGCCCGGCCCGCTCTTCGAGGCGCTGCTGGACTGCGCGGCCCGCCGGGTGTCCGGCGTGCTCCGCGTGGCCGGCGATCCCGGCGGCACCATCCACCTGGCCGAGGGGGGCGTGACCGCCATCGAGACACCGGGCGCGCCCAGCCCCGAGGTGCTGCTGCTCCGGTCCGGCCGGATCCCGGAGCCGGGCTGGGCCGCGGCGTTCACCGCGGCCGCGCCGGACGGCGACCTGGCTGCCGAGCTGATCAAGCGGGACCTGGTCGGCGCCGGCGAGCTGGAAGTGCTGCTCCGGACGGCGCTGGCCGACGCGATGTTCGTGCTGGCCTGCGGGCAGGTGACCGGGTGTGAGCTGGACCAGCCATCCGTTGACTACCTGCTCCCGCTGATGCCGCCGGGCGGGGTCGGCTGGCTGCTGGCCGAGGCGTCCCGGCGGATCCAGGTGCTCGGCTCGCTGCCGTCCTTCATCACGCACGACCGGGACCGGGTGGCCCCGGCGTCCGGCCGGCTGGCCGGGACCATGCTGGGCGGTGGCCAGGACCAGGTGCTCGCCCTGGCCAACGGGCGGCGCACCCCCCGGGACATCGCCTTCGCCGTGGGCCGCGGCGTGTTCTCGGTCACCGTGCAGGTGGCCCGGATGCACGCCAGCGGCGTGCTGGTGATCGACTCGCGGCGCGCGGTCAGCCCGGCGGTGCCGGGGGCCGGGCCGGCCAGCCCGGGGCCGGCCGGCCGCCCGGACGGGACCGGGTCCGGCCCGGAGCGCGGTCAGCCTGGCCTGCTGCCGCGGCGCAAGCGGGCCGGTGGCCCAGGCCAGGGCCGCCCGGCGCAGAGCCGTCCGGTGGCCGGCCTGGCGGACCGGTCCGCCCTGCTCCGCCTGCTCCGCCCGGGCTCGGGCACTGACCAAGATCAAGGCGCTTGATGTAGTCGCGAGAAGGGGAGGGCTTCAGTGGCCGAGGATGCGCTGCTCACCGAGTTGCAGGCGCTGCGGGACCGGGTGGTGGGGATCACCGATACCGCACTGGCCAGCCGGGACGGCCTGATCATCCGGGCCGACACGGTGGATATCAACCCGGACAACCTGGCTGCCCTGGCTGCGGCGTCGCAGGGGCTGGCCCAGCGCATGGCGGCCGAGGCGGGCAAGGGCGCGCTGCGCGAGGCGCTGACCCGGGGCAGCGGCGGATGCGTCGCCGTCTACCCGGTGGGCATGGTCGCACTGCTCGCGGTGGTCGGCGACGAGGGCCTGGACACCGGCCGGCTGCACCGCGAGTCGCGGGTCACGGTGGAGAAGCTGGAAGGGCTGCTCGGGGGCTCCGGGCCGGGTCAGGCACACGCCGCCGCCAGCTAACCTGTCCGGATATGGGTGACCGACGTGGCGGGCTGCTGCTGGTGCATGCCCATCCTGATGATGAATCGATCCACACCGGCGCGACCATGGCCCGGTACGCGGCCGAGGGCGTTCCGGTCACGCTGGTCACCTGCACCCTCGGCGAACTGGGCGAGATCATCCCGGCCGGCCTCGGGCACCTGGCCGCGGACCGGGAGGACCGGCTGGGCCCGTACCGGATCGGCGAACTGGCCGCTGCCTGCGCCGCGCTCGGCGTGACCGATCACCGGTTCCTCGGCGGCCCCGGCCGGTGGCGGGACTCCGGGATGATGGGCCTGCCCAGCAACGCCGACCCAGGCTGCTTCTGGCAGGCCGACGTGGACGAGGCGGCGGCCGAACTGGCCGCCATCATCCGCGCGGTGCGGCCCCAGGTCATGATCACTTACGACGGCAACGGCTTCTACGGGCACCCCGACCATATTCAGGCACACCGGGTGGCCTGGCGGGCGTTCCAGCTGGCCGCTGATTGCTGTCCGGTCAGCAAGTTCTACGCCACCGCGCTGCCCAGGTCGGTGCTGGCCGCCGCGATCCGGCTGACCGGCCCGGATGCCGGGCCGGTGCCGCCGCCCGGCTTCACCGAGGCGGCCAGCGTGGACGAGCTGCCGTTCGGCATCGCGGACGGGCAGGTGACGACCGAGATCGACGGCACCGGGTACCTGGCGGCCAAGACAGCCGCACTGCGCGCGCACGCCACCCAGATCGCGGTGCACGAGCCGTTCTTCGCGCTGTCCAACGGCGTGGGCCAGCGCATCCTGGGCCACGAGTTCTACACGCTGCTGGCCGGGCCGCCGGGGGCGCCCGGGCCCGGCGGGCGGGAAGCCGATCTGTTCGCCGGGCTGCAGGATGCCTACGTATAACCTGCACTCCGTGGACAGCTTGCCGCAGCCGCGCCCGCAGCGGGACAGCCAGGCCTTCGTCACGGGCGGCGGGTACGCACTGCTGTTCCTGCTCGGCGCGCTGCAGGGGCTGATCGGCTGCTTCCAGTTCAGCCACACCGCCGGGCCGGTACCGGTGGCTTCCCTGCTGCTGGCCGCGCTGATCCTGGCCACCTGCGTGCTGGGCGCGGCGGGCATGGGCTCGGCGGCGGGTGCGTTGGTCCCGGCGCTCGGCTGGCTGCTGACGTCCGTGATCTTCACCCTGCCGACGCCCGGGGGCAGCGTGATCGTCACCAACACGGCCGCGGGTGCCTGGTATCTGTACGGCGGGTCGGTGTGCGCCGCGGCCGGTGTGGTGATCGCCTTCGTCACCCGGTCCCGGGCCCGGATGCAGCGCGGCCCAGGGGCCAGGCCGCCGCTGCCGCGGAACTTCGGTTCATGACGCCAGTCGACAGCGCCGACTTCCGGCGCGTGACCGGGCGGTTCGCCAGCGGCATCATGGTCGTCTCGACCAGGCTGGACGGCGCCGACCACGCGATGACCGTCACCGCGTTCTGCTCGGTGTCGCTGGAACCGCAGCGGGTGCTGTTCTGCGCGGAGAAGATCGCCCGTTTTCACGACACCGTGCTGCGCACCGGGACCTGGGCTGTGTCCGTACTGGACGAGGACGCGGAGAAGACCGCGCGGTGGCTGGCCACCCGGGGCCGCCCGCTCGATGGCCAGCTGGCCGGGATCGGGCACTTCCCGGGGCCGGTGACCGGCGCGCCGGTGCTGGCCGGCGCGCTGGGCGCGCTGGAATGCCGCACCACCGCGGTACACGACGGCGGTGACCACAGCATCGTGGTGGGCGAGGTCATCGGGGTCAGCGAGCCGAATCCGGACGGGCGGCCGCTGATCCACTACAGCGGCCGGTACCGCACGCTCGGCGGCCGCTGATCCCGGTCAGTCCCGGATCGCGGCTTCGAGCTGGTCGATGCCCCAGTCCAGGTCGGGCTCGCTGATCACCAGCGGCGGCGCGAGCCGGATCGCGGTGCCGTGGGTGTCCTTGGCCAGCACCCCGCGGGCGGCCAGCCGCTCGCAGGCGACCCGGCCGGACAGCGTGGCGAATTCGAGGCCCGCCCACAGGCCACGGCCACGCACCTCGCGGACCACATCCCGGGGCAGCCCGGCCAGCCGGCCGTGCAGGTGCTCGCCCAGCTTGGCCGACCGTTCCTGGTACTCGCCGGTGGCCAGCATGGCGATGACCTCGCGGCCCACCGCGCAGGCCAGCGGGTTGCCGCCGAACGTCGACCCGTGCTGGCCGGGCTGGAAGACACCCAGCACGTCCCGGGACGACACCACCGCAGAGACCGGCACGATGCCGCCGCCGAGCGCCTTGCCGAGCAGGTACATGTCCGGGACCACGCCCTCGGCCTCGCAGGCGAAGGTGGTCCCGGCCCGGCCCAGCCCCGACTGGATCTCGTCGGCGATCATCAGCGCCCCGTGCGCGGTGCACAGGTCGCGCACTGCGGCCAGGAATCCCGGCGGCGGCACCACCACGCCTGCCTCACCCTGGATGGGCTCGACCAGCACCCCGACCACGACCTCGTCCATGGCCGCGGCCAGCGCGTCAGCGTCCCCGTAGGGCACCACCCGGAAACCAGGGGTGTACGGGCCGAACGAGGCCCGGGCGTCCGGGTCGGTGGAGAAGCTGACGATGGTCGTGGTCCGGCCGTGGAAGTTGCCCTCGAAGGCCACGATGACCGCCTGCTCCGCGGGCACACCCTTGACCTCATAGCCCCACTTGCGCGCGGTCTTGATCGCCGTTTCCACCGCCTCCGCACCGGTGTTCATCGGCAGCACCATCTCCATGCCCGCCAGCTCGGCGAGCTCGGCGCAGAACGGGCCGAACTGATCGTGCTCGAACGCCCGGCTGACCAGCGTGACCCGGTCCAGCTGGCGCTGCGCGGCCGCGACCAGGGCCGGATGCCGGTGGCCGAAGTTGAGCGCCGAGTACGCCGCGAGCATGTCCAGGTAGCGGCGGCCCTCGGTGTCGGTCACCCAGGCGCCCTCGCCCTCGGCGATGACGACGGGCAGCGGGTGGTAGTTGTGCGCGCTGTGCGCTTCGGCCAGGGCGTGCAGGTCTGCTGCCGATGTGGCCACGGTGATTCCCCCTCGCACGGCCGTCCCCCCAGTCATGGCCGCAGTTCCAGTGTGCAGCACTTCGGTCCGCCTCCTGCTTTGCGAAACTCGGACATATTTACCGGGACCGGCTCGAAGCCGCGGGCGGCGAGGTCGGCGGCCAGCGCCACGGCCTGCGCGGGCAGGATGACGTGCCGGCCGTCGCTGACCGCGTTCAGGCCGAGCATCGCCGCGTCGGCGTCGCTGGCCTCGATCAGCTCCGGGAAGTGGGCGGCCAGGGCGGCCCGCCCGGCCGCGTCGAACGCCGCCGGGTAGTAGGCGGCGGTGTGCGCGTCGAGCACGCACAGCGCCGTGTCCAGGTGGTAGAACCGCGGGTCGACCAGGCGCAGGCTGATCACCGGCAGCCGGAACACCGCTTCGAGCTCGTGCCGGGCGCCCCGGTCGGTGCGGAAACCGTGCCCAGCCAGGATCACCCCGCCGGCCGCCACGATGTCGCCTTCGCCCTCGTTGACCCGGCGCGGTTCGTGCACCGGGTGATACCCGTGGCGGCGGAACCAGTCCAGGTAGGCCGGGCCCTCGGCGGCCCGCTCGGGGTGCCGGAACCGGGCGCCGAGCACGGTGCCGCCGATCACCGAGCCGCCGTTGGCCGCGAACACCATGTCGGGCAGGTCCGGGTGGCCGTTGATGAACTGCACCGTGTGGCCAAGGCTGGTGTAGGCGTCCCGCAGCGCGTGCCACTGGCGGACGGCCAGCGCCGTGTCGACCGCTTCCCCGCTGGCCATCCAGGGGTTGATGGCGTACCGCACGGTGAAGTGCTCCGGGCGGCACATCAGGTAGGACCTCGGCAGCGGCGTCCGGCCAGCCGGCTGGGCGGTCTGGCCGGTGCCGGGGACCGGCCCCGCTACGGCGGCAGGGTACGTAGCAGTCATCGGGCTCCCCTCGGTGCGGTCGGAACGGGCGGGCTGAAGTGATCAGCAAATCCAGCGTATGAGCTGCATCCGGCGGAATGAATGCGCGCGAGCTGCGTCTAGCCGTCGATTCGTTGCGAAAATCCGGCTGTAACGGCAAAACGTTGCGTACTGCGGCGTGGTCGGCCCGGCGCCGGGCCAGGGTGGCGGCGGGCCCGGTCAGGGCGTGGCGACCGCCCAGTCCTGGCCCGCCGGGGTGTCCCGGACCGTGACGCCCAGCGCAGCGAGGTCGGCGCGGAGCCGGTCCGCGGCCGGCCAGTCGGCCGCGGCGCGGGCCGCCGCCCGCGCCTGGAGCAGCTCGGCCGCCCCGGCGGGCAGCCGCGGCGTCGCGGGCACGCGGCCGATGTCCCGGGCCAGATCCAGGCCGAGTAGCTGGTCGGCGAAGGCGAACGTCTCGAACTTGGACCCGGGCGGGATCTCGCTGTCCTTCTCCAGCTCCCGCAGCACGCGCAGCGCGGCCGGGGTGTCCAGATCGTCGTCGAACGCCCCGGTAAAGCGGGCCACGTACTCCGCGCACATCGGCCGGCTGGGCGAGTTGGCCCACTCGGCCACCCGCTGCCGCCAGCGGCGCACCGTGGCGTCGGCGGCTTCCAGGGTGCTCCAGGTCAGGTTCATCTGCTGCCGGTACCGGTGCTCGGTGAAGGCGAGCCGGAGGGCCAGCGGGTCCAGCCCGCGCTCAGCCAGGTCGCCGAGCAGCACCACGTTCTGGGTGGACTTGGCCATCTTGCGCCCCTCGAACAGCAGGTGCTCGCCGTGCACCCAGTGCCGGACCACCTCGTGCCCGGTGACGCTGTCCGACTGGGCCCGCTCGTCCTCATGATGCGGGAAGCGCAGGTCGATCCCGCCGGTGTGCACATCGATGGTCTCGCCCAGGTAATGCAGGGACATCGCGGAGCACTCGGTGTGCCAGCCCGGGAACCCGGTGCCCCAGGGGGCTGCCCAGGTCA
>Ga0335069_10008599_pt1 | contig 14591 bp, 14 predicted proteins | sample Lox_Sample_11_FD_206714 | JGI IMG/M metagenome (GOLD analysis project Ga0335069, IMG submission 206714) | Soil microbial communities from Loxahatchee National Wildlife Refuge, Florida, United States - Lox_Sample_1.1 | ecosystem: Environmental > Terrestrial > Soil > Wetlands | place: USA... | reverse complement strand
ATTGCTTTGTAGAGTCCGAGTTTGTCGCCGATGACGACGAGCGCGGCGTGTATCGCGGCGCCCATGTCCAAGACGGCCTTGCCCATGAAGGCGTCGAGCTTCGATGGATCCATTTGGCGGGGGGCTGGAGAAGTGGCGGATGCCATAGAGACCTCCTTGAATTGGGGGCCCTGGGGAAGTCCCGATGGTAGCGCGAGGAGTATGCCATTTCAAGCAAAGAGTTCGTTGCGAATTGCAGCGCGCAATGGAACGATAGCTCCTGCGCCGTGGTGCAGACAGCGAGACCGCACTCAAGCCTTCATTTCGAGCACCACAACCCAATCCTGAAAAATCGGCACGGGAGCGATCGTCCACGCGCCGCTGGCATCGGGCGCAATTGTGCCGATCTCGGTCTCGGCACCGTCGGCGGGATTGAAGAAGAACGCGCGATAAGAACCGGGCTTGAGATTGCGGAATGTGGCCCCCGAATACGATGCCGGGGTGAACGCAAAAATGGCTTGTCCTGGAATCTCGGCGGCGAAGGGCTTCCAGTAGTCCCCTTTGCTCCAGTGCGGATCGATGAGGTCGGGACGCGCTTCAAGCTTCCACCAGTCGTAGCGCAGGAGCAACGCCTTCGACCTCCCAAGTTGCCCCGATCCCGGCAGAGCTGCGGCGATGTCCCATGCCGGGCCGCCCCAGGAATGCCCATGCGGCGAAAGGCCGTAGGGTTTTTCGCGGGTGTTGACCTGCCAGATGCCATTGGCGCCGTAGGTGTGGCCCGCGTTGCCGCTGAGCATGGCCGACCAGAACATGAAGCGCTGTATTTCCTGGCGGCTTGCCTCCATGATGCCTTCGTAGCAGACCTCTCCGATCAGTACGGGCATTTTGGGCGCAGCGGCAAGGCTGCGGTTCACGGTCTCGATGGTGCTGGGCACGCTGTCGCGGTCGTTGTGTCCCGTCTGCAGCATGTCGAAGTCGAGCACCGAGGGATCGTCGACGCATTCGCGAGCGCTGCTCGAGGGATGAATTGTGATGGGGTGGCGATGGGGATCGATTGAATGCACATAGCGGGCCAGCTCGGTGAGGCCGTGCTTCTGGGTCTCGGCATCTTCCTTCGGAGTCTTGGAGAGGTAGTAGGGCATGGTGCCTTCGCCGGCAAGGCACCAGACCACGGGGTAGGCACCCCACCGCGCGACGAGATAGCGCCAGTGCTTCTTTACCTTGTCCATGCCCATGCGCGGGATGAAGTAGCCCCAGAAGCCGACGATGCAGGCGGCGAGCCCATGATCGGCCAGGTACTGAATGCGCACATCGGCGGCGTCGAAGTAGGCGGGATTGATGCGCGCGAACTCGCGCTCCCACGGATACCCGGCTTCATTGAGCCCGCGCTCGTCGAATGGCTCCATGTCCGGGTAGAGGCCGGCGACGATCTGGACGATGGTGAAGCCTTTGTGGATGCGGTCGGCGGCGAGGGTTTCGAATCCGTCGGGCCAGCTGAGGCGCTTGCATAGGCCCATCCACCAGGTATCGCCGAGCCAGAAGAACGGCGTTCCATCCGCGTGCTGAAAGTGCCGGCCATCCGGCGCGATCTGCAACGGCCCGTGCCTGAAATGCGGATTGCTGCCGTTGTACGGCTCGACGTGGAGCGTCATAGTCTGTCCGTGCAGGTCGGCGTTGTTGACGTCGGTGCAGACGGAGCGAATGGTGTAGAGGCCGGGCAACTGCGGCGCGTAGCGCACACGCCAGGTGTTCTCACCTGCCCAGAACGCGGGCACGCGCTCTTCCCTTCCCGCGGGTGTGGTGACCACGGCGTCGACTTCGACTTCGTTGAAGGGATCGGGATACGACTTGCTACTGGAGTAGCTCCACTCAGTGGCCATGCCGGCGGTTGCGGTGCGGTCGGCGGCCAGAGCCGATCTTTCTGTTGACGTGAGGACTGCGGTGGCGGCAAGGGCTTTTACGAAGGTGCGTCTGGACACTTCGTCGGACATGAAAATTCTCCCCAGAGATGGCTAGTTCTCTGGGGGGTGAGGTGTCAAGTGCTTAGTGCACGGCGGGAGCGAACAGGTACGGCTAGCGTGGAGGCTCTCTGACGCACGACAGAATCCGGAAGTGCGAGTCTCTTGGCCAGCTTGGCGCCTGCTTGTCGGACTAGCTCGCCACCAACGTGGGCCGTTTGCGGCCGGCGAGCAGCGGCAACACTTCGGTGAGCGCGGCTTCGACGGTGAGGCCGTATTTGGCGCGGAGAGCGTCGACCTTGCCGTGCTCGATGAACTGATCGGGCCAGCCGATGCGGACCACCGGAACGGAGAGGCCCAGCTCGTCGAGCGCGTCGAGGACGGCGGAACCGAAGCCACCCATCTTGACGTGATCTTCGAAGGTGACGAAGGCAGCGACGCGGCGTGCGTAGCGGTCGAGCATCTCGCGGTCGATGGGCTTGATGAAGCGCGGATTGATGACGGCGGCGGAGAAGCCTTCGCGGTCGAGCCGGGCGCCCAGCTCCTGGGCGAGGGGCATCATGGTGCCGAGGCCTAGAATCGCAACGTCGGAGCCGTCGGCGATGACCTCGGCCTTACCTACGGGAATTGCTTCGGGCGTCGCCTTGCGTTGCACGCCGACGACCGCGCCGCGCGGGTAACGAATTGCGCTTGGGCCGGGAAGATCGAGCGCCGTTTTCATCATGTCGGCCATCTCGTCCTCGTCTTTCGGCGCCATCAAAACCATCTCGGGGATGCCGCGCAGGTAGGCGATGTCGAACAGGCCGTGATGTGTGGGGCCGTCGTCGCCGGAGAGGCCGGCGCGGTCCATGCAGAACAGGACAGGCAGCTTTTGCAGCGCCACGTCGTGCACGATCGGATCGAAGGCGCGCTGGAGGAACGTGGAGTAGATGGCGCAGACCGGGCGATAGCCGCGCGTTGCCATGCCGGCAGCGAAGACAACTGCGTGCTCTTCGGCGATGCCTACGTCGAAATAGCGGCGCGGATGCGCGGGACGGAAGAGATCGAGGCCGGTGCCGTTGGGCATGGCGGCTGTGATGGCTACGATGCGCGAATCGGTGTCGGCAAGCTGTGAAAGGGTTTTGGCAAACGACTCGGCGTAGGTGGGCTGTCCGGAGACGGTCTTGCCGGTCTCGGGATCGTAGGGGCCGAGTCCATGAAATTTCTTCTGGCCGTCGAGTGCGGGCTGGAAGCCGCGGCCTTTTTCCGTCAAGATGTGCAGCAGGACCGGGCGGTCTTCTTTCTTGAGGAACTGAAAGGTCTCGATCAGCAGCGGAATGTTGTGCCCATCGATGGGGCCGAAGTATTGCAGGCCGAACTCCTCGAAAAGAATGGAGGGCCAGAGCATGCTTTTAGCGGCTTCTTCGGCGCGGCGGACGACGGTCATGGCGGTTTTGCCGCCGAAGCGCTCGACCAGCTTTGCGGCTGACTCGTGGAAGCTGCGCACACGCTCGTTGGTGACGATGCGATGGAAGTAGCGGGCGATGGCGCCGACGTTGCGGTCGATGGACCACTCGTTGTCGTTGAGGATGACGATGAGGCGCTTGGTTTGTTCGGCGATGTTGTTGAGGGCTTCGAACGAGATGCCGTTGGTGAAGGCGGCATCTCCGGCGACGGCGACCACATGCTCTTTGCCGCCGGCGAGGTCGCGGGCCACGGCCATGCCTAAAGCGGCGGACAGTGCGGTGCCGGCGTGTCCTGCGCCGTAGCAGTCGTGCTCGGACTCAGTGCGCAGCATGAAGCCGTTCAACCCACCGGGCTGGCGGATAGTCTCGAAGCGCTCGCGGCGGCCGGTCAGGATCTTGTGGATATAGGCCTGGTGGCTGACGTCGAAGACGAACTTGTCCGTCGGAGTATCGAAGGCGTAGTGCAAAGCCAGGGTCAGTTCGACGACGCCGAGATTCGGGCCGAGATGCCCGCCGGTCTTCGAGAGCGTCTGGATCAGGAAGGCGCGAATCTGTTCGGCGAGCTCGTCCAGCTGCGTGTAGTTGAGTTTCTTTACGTCAGCGGGCGAGTCAATGGATTCCAGCAGCGATCCCATGAGCTTCCTTCCCCCGGGAGTGCCGGGCATCCAGTCAGGCCCCGGTTGGCCGATCTATGCACAACACTTTAAGCCTAGATAAAAACGAGGCGTCGGCATACGGCAAACCGGGCCAATGTATCTCATAAGTATAGCAATGTGTCAGATTCAAAAGGCATGCAGGAGTAGACGCCCAGGTACCCGCAAAGTTGCGGAAATTGTATGCGAAGGACTCTGAAGCCTTTCCGTCAGAGTGTGGTGGACGGGGGGAGAATTAGGATGACACATGGGGTCGGGAACAGGAGCGGGCGGTGCGCGGGACATTGAGAACGATTTGGTTTGGTTTGTGTGTGTTGGGGCTCGCGGGGGCGGAGTGGGCCTGGGGCCAGTTGCCTGAGCCGGGAACTCAGTCATCGACGCCGAATCCGCTGGTGGATACGACCATGGACGCGGGGAAGATGCTGCTGTTCGACCTGGAAGCGAAGTTCGCCAAGGATGTGGCCGCGCGAGGCGGGGCGGCGTTTGCCGACTGGTTTGCCCCGGAGGGTGTCACGCTGGGCAACGGCGCGATGCCGGTGGTCGGCAAGGTGGCGATTGCGAAGTCGACGACGTGGACGGCGAAGCAGTATCAGCTGACGTGGACGCCGACCGATGCGGTGATGGGGCCGTCGGGCGATATGGGCTACACCTGGGGCCACTACGAGGGGCACAGCAAGGATGCGAATGGGAATCCGGTGACCACTTCGGGACGGTACATCACGATCTGGCGCAAGCAGGCGGACGGAAGCTGGAAGGTGGTGCTGGATGCCGGGGCAAACGAGCCGGCTGAGGCTGGAGCGTGTTGCAAGCTGCCCGGGCCAGGCAACTGAGGCGCATTCAACGCACGAGACAATCTATAGTTCTAAGAGCTATACTAATTCCGAAATGCCGGGCCCTGGTCGCACGCTTCGCGTCTTTGCCACCAAGCCGTTTATGCGCTTTGCGCGGGCGTTTGGAATCGATGATTCCGAGTTGTGGCAAATGGCGACAGAGAAACATGACGCCGATCTGGGCGGAGGAGTCTTTAAGTTCCGGCTCGCCCGGCGTGGAGAAGGGACAAGCGGCGGGGCGCGAGCGATTGTCGCAATAAAGTTCGGCCAGCGAATCGTGCTGATGTTTGGCTTCGAGAAGAAGGACCGAGCGAACATCTCGGTCAGCGAGTTGCGTGCATTTCGCAAAGCCGCGGCTGTCTATCTCGGCTACAGCGACGCCGAGATGACCGTGATCGCGCAAGAAGGGGCGCTTCGGGAGCTCGCAGCCCCGAATCCTGGAAAAGGGGAAAAACATGGCAAGAGCGTATAAGAGCGAAGCGCTGGCCGCAGTTCACGAGAGCATGGTGGATCTGCACAAAATCGGAATGCTCGACGGCAAGACGATGCGGGAGTTCGATCGTACGTGCCTGACACCGGTGCTGAAGTTGTCGCCGGCCGCGATTCGCCGGATTCGCACCAAGGCTGCGGTGAGCCAGGCGGTTTTTGCCGCGCATTTGAACGTGACCACGGGCGTGGTGAGCAAGTGGGAGCGGGGCGAGAAGCAACCACGCGGGCCTGCGGCAAAGTTGCTGACCCTGGCCGCCAAGCGCGGACTTGAGGCAATCGCCTGAAGCGGGCGCCTGCTGCAAGCTGCCGGGGCCAGGCATGTGAGGGATTCCTGATGGCCGAAAAAACGACGACCCGGGCGCGGAGGGAGAAGCTACGTGCGATCTGCCTGGCCCTTCCGCAGGCCATGCTTGAGGCGATGGAAGAGCATGACGGATTCAAGGTTGGGGAGAAGGTCTTCGCGTATTTCCTCGACAACCATCACGGCGACGGCATCGTGGGATTGTGGTGCAAGGTGCTGCCAGGAGAGAATTCGCGGCTGATTGCGGCGAGTCCGCGGAAGTTTTATATGCCGGCATATGTCGGGCCGAGAGGATGGGTCGGATTGCGGCTCGACCGGCCGACGGTCGACTGGGCCGAGGTGAAGGAATTGGTCGTGGGGAGCTATCTGCAGGTTGCGCCGAAGAAGCTGGCGCGGCTGGTGGAGGAGATGGAGACTCGCTGAAGGCTCAAGAGACCTATTCAAGCGGCTCGCCGTCCCCTGAATCGACCCAACGTGCGCCACATGCCTCGCAATGCCAGGTCGTTTCCCGCGGTGGCACCGGAATCGACAGCACATAAAGCGCTACAAGTGACCGTCCCTGCTCTGTCCCGCTGCCAAGCGTAATCTCAGCCGATCTGCACTTTGGGCAGGTTGGCTGCGTGTAGACTTGTTTCTCGCCATACGCGATCGTCTCTGGAGTTCCTTCGTTCAGAATCTCCTGCGCAGTTGCCTCGTCGCGTTCGTCGACCTGCAATCGCATGCCACCAACCAAATTGGAATAGAACCAATCCATCCGCACGAGATGTTCATCTGCAATCCAGGACGGAATACCAGCCGATTCCAGCAGCGAACGTCCCACATATGCCTCCGCCAGATCCCGGTAACGCCGCACTGTCACTACGCGGCGGAGCTCCCATTCCTCCGGCTCTTCCACGAGCGGCGGCTCAAGTCCGCGCCGCGCAAACTCTGCTCGTAATGCCGACTGTGCAATTTCAACTAATCCATCGTAGGATTGCGCCAGCTCCATAAGCTCCGTCTCGCTCATCTGCGCGTACTGCGCCGCCAGATCTTCAGGACTGGGTGTCATGCCCTGGAATCCTATCAGGAATCGAAAGGCCAGGATTCGCAATCACCCAGAACGATCCTCACTCATTGGTTCTGGGTTGCCGGCGCGTTACCGCGAACCGCCAATCGCTTTTCAGTTAAGGCAATCGTGCTCGCATCGAGGTCCTTCACACGGCCGTGAGACAATGCCCTCGGCAGGCTTCTCCTCGAGACTCTTCCCTGCCGCACACTCTGCATGAGCGTTCCCACACGCATTCTCAATTTCCTGTTTGGGCGGCCGCTGGCCACGAGCGAAGAGCGCGCCGAGCACATCGGGCCCATCGCGGGCATCCCGATCTTTGGCCTCGACGCATTGAGCTCGGCGGCGTACGGACCGGAAGCCGCGCTGACGCTGCTGATTCCGCTGGGCGCAGCAGGCGTGGCGCATATCGTTCCGATCAGCATCGCCATCGTGGTCCTGCTGGGCATTGTGTATGCCAGCTACCGGCAGACAATCGAGGCTTACCCACGGGGCGGCGGGTCATACACCGTTGCCTCGGAGAACCTGGGCCGGCACGCGGGCCTGCTGGCTGCGGCCGCGCTAATGATCGACTACATTCTGACGGCGGCGGTGGGCATCTCGGCCGGCGTGGGCGCGCTGATTTCGGCGGTACCGAGCCTCCAGCCGCATACGCTGGGGCTTTGTCTCGGCGTGCTGCTGGTGCTGACCATCATCAACATGCGCGGCGTGCACGACACGGGCGTGGCCTTCATGATTCCGACGTATCTTTTCACGGGCACGCTGCTGATTGTAATTGTGGTGGGCGCGGTGAAGGTGCTGACCGGGCATGCGCAGCCTGTGACGCCGCTGCCGGCGATGCCGCCGGCGACCGAAGCGATCGGCCTGTGGCTGATGCTCAAGGTCTTCTCGTCGGGCTGCACGGCGATGACCGGCGTGGAAGCGGTGAGCAACGGGGTAATGGCGTTTCGCGACGATACGCGCAAGAACGCGAAGATCACGCTGACCATCATCATCGCGTTGCTGGCGATTTTGCTGCTGGGGATTGCGTTTCTATGCCGGGCCTACGGGGTGGGTGCAACTGATCCGGGCGGCGCGCACTACGAGAGCGTGCTGTCGATGCTGACGCGCGCGGTGATGGGGCATGGGGGGTTCTATTACCTGACGATTGGGTCGGTGCTGGTAGTGCTGGCGCTGTCGGCCAACACGGCGTTTGCGGACTTTCCTCGATTGACGCGGGCGATTGCCGGCAACAATTACCTGCCGCACATCTTTCTGCTGCGCGGGCGCCGGCTGCTCTACTCGTGGGGCATCTATGTGCTGGTAGCGCTGACGGCGACGCTGCTGATTCTGTTTGGCGGCGTCACCGACCGGTTGATTCCGCTCTACGCCATTGGGGCATTTCTGGCCTTCACGCTGTCGCAGGCCGGCATGGTGGTGCATTGGATCAAGAAGCGCGGCTCGCCGGTACGGATGACGCTGAATGGGCTGGGTGCGGTTGCCACCGGCATCACCACCCTGGTGGTGCTGGTGGCCAAGTTTGCCGAGGGCGCGTGGATCACGGTGCTGCTGGTGGCGGGGATGATCCTGGCCATGCGCGTGGTCAATCGCCACTACCGGCGCGTGGCGCGCGAGACCGATCTGCACCGGCCCATTGTGGCGGCGGATGTGACCGAGCCGATCGTGATTGTGCCGATCGATCGCTGGAGCCGCATCTCGGAAAAGGCCATGTCGTTTGCGCTGTCGATGTCGAACGACATTCGCTGCGTGCATGTACAGCTGACCGACGAACCGGACAAATTCTGCACCGAGTGGGACGAGATGATCGCGGAGCCGCTCAAAAAGGCCGGCAAGTGCGTACCGAAACTCATCATGCTCAAGTCGCCGTACCGCTACATTCTGCAGCCGGTGGTGGAGTATGTGCTCAGCGTGGAGAGGGAGACGGACTTTCACAAGGTATGCGTGCTGGTGCCGGAGCTAGTGGTGCGCCACTGGTGGGAGAGCTTTCTGCACAACCGGCGCGCCGACCTGTTGAAGGTGATTCTGCTGCTGCGCGGCAACCGCCGGATCATCGTCGTCAATATTCCCTGGTATCTGGAGCGGGCGTGAAGTGCACCTCCAGGGGCAGCCGGGCCTCGGGCTGAAGCTGAGGGACCTGCCGATTCAGCGCTCGGGTCGCTTTCTTCCCCGCGCGGCTTCCGTCACACTACAGAACAACCCTCAGGAGGCGGATCGGTCCAGTCTCTCGGAGGCGCAGGCTGCCCTAAGGGGCGCTTCGTCGAACAGGGGGGTAAACGGTACTCTATGGGGGTACCGGATTCAAAGGGAACGGCGTACCTGCAGCACGCGGCCGACGCGCGCCTTTGCGGGCGCCAGCAAGGCAGCGAGGAGAATCGCACATTGAAGAGGAAGCAGTCTTTTTGGATTTTGGCCGCGAGTGCGGTTGCTTTGATGCCGCTTGCGGCGATTGGCCAGATCGCTCCGGAGAAGACGCCCAGCCGCAGCTCGGACCAGGAGCATAAGTACACCGTTTTTGGGGGATTGGGCTATACCAGCTTGAACCAGGTGAACCAGTCGAACAGCGGTTTGACCGGAGTTACTGTTTCGGTGACGCGCAACTGGGGCAAGTATTTTGGCGTGGCTGTGCAAGGCGGCCACTATCAATGGACGGTCACCGCCTCGAACCCCCAAGCCGCATCGGTGAACATGTACCTGGCCGGTCCGGAGTTTCACGCCGACCTCTATGACAACATCGGCATCTTTATCCACGGGCTGATTGGCGCCGAACATACGGGCGGCGTCTCGATCCGTCCGGGCGAGTCGTTTGCCGGCGGAGTTGGCGTGGGCCTGAGCTACAAGCTGGGGGCGGGGTCGCGCTGGGGGTTGCGTGCCTGGGGCGACGACATTGGCTCGTCGTTCACGCTGGTTCCCTATCAAGCTGGGTTTTCGCCGCATCGGCGGTTTAATGCCCACGCCGCAATTGGCGTGACCTACAGCTTCTGAGATACGCATGCCCGCAGTCAGCGTGATTGCAACGGTTCTCAACGAGAAGGAGAACATTGCAGCGCTAGTGGAGAGCCTGCTGCGGCAGAGTCCGGCGGCCGCAGAGATCGTCATCGTCGACGGCGGATCGACGGATGGAACATGGGAGTGGCTGCGCGATGCCGCGACGCACCATACGACGTTGCGCCCGATTCGAGACGAAAGCTGCAGCTTGAAGTTCACGCCCGGCCCGGTCTCCCGTGGCCGTAATGTTGCGATCGAGGCGGCGCGCTCTGAGCTGATTGCCTGCGCCGATGCCGGATGCCGGTACGAGCCGGACTGGCTCGCGGAGCTGACCGGGCCTCTGATCAAAAAAGAGACGGAGTATGTGCTGGGCGGCGCGTGCCTCGATCTGACCGATGCGACGGTGTGGGATCTGGCGTCCGCTCCGTTTTTTGGCGTGAAGATGGCCGCCGATGCGCCGAGCAAGTCGTGCACGGCGCGCTCGATGGGCTTTACAAAAGATCTTTGGCGCAGGATCGGCGGATTTCCCGAATCAGTGCTGCTGGGCGACGACACCTGGTTCGATCTGGAGGCGCGCAAGCTTGCCGCTCCTGCATTTCCCCTGCTCGCAAAGGCCCATTACCGGCCGCGGAACACATTGCGCATGGCCTGCCGGCAGATGGCGCGCTACGCGGCCAGCGATGGCATCCTGAATGTGCGGAAGGCGCGGCTGATACGGAATGCGGCGCGGTGCGTTGTTGAGATCGCAGCGATCGCGTTGCTGCCGTGGACGTGGATTCCGCTGGCGCTGGTGGCGGCGATGATGCTGCACTTCGCGTTTGAGCCGGACTGGCGCTTTTTGCGCACGCAGAGACTGCGCGTGCTGGCGGCGCGGCTGGTGTTTTCCGTCGCGGTTCCGTGGATCGTCACCTTCTACCGGATGCGCGCCAGCGTGACCAGGAAAGAGCCCGGCAACACACAGAATGCGCAGGCGAACTCCTGACGAAAGTCATCGATGCGCGGGCCGCTTCTGATCAGGCGTTCACGCCGTATTTGAGTGTCAGGATGCCGCTGGGCAGCGTCTTGCTTTCCGACAGATGGAGTGTGTGGCGGCGGCCAACGGGAATGAGCGGCACTCCACCACCGAGCAGAACGGGACTGACCGCAACTTCGACCGAATCGACCAGGCCAGCATCGAGCATCGCGCGGAAGAGCGCGCCACCGCCCATGAGCCAGATGTCTTTTCCGGGGTTGGCGCCGGGGTCTGCTTTGAGCTTTGCGACGGCGTCGGCGAGGTTTCCGGCGAGGATCGTGATCTCCGGAACCTTCGCCGGATCGAGCGTGGTGGAGGCGACCACGATCTTTTTGCCCATGCTGGTCAGAAAATCCAGGCGTTGAATGGCGACTTCATAGGTGCGACGTCCCATCAGAAGCGTGTCGAAGCGTTCCCAGAGAGCGACAAAGTCGAAGGCCGGATCCTGGACGATCCAGTCGTACTCGCCCTTGGGCCCGGCGATGAAGCCGTCGAGGCTGGCGGCAACGGAATAGACGAGGCGGCGCATGGTGGCACCCAGTGTACGCGAGGAACGAATGCGCCGTCTGTCTCTTTTGCTGAGGTCCGCCGCTACTCGACGTAGTCCTTCAGCATTTGGACAATGAAGATCCAGCCGCTGTTGCGTTCGCGCAGGCGCGGCGTGTTGAGCCCGGAGTGGGTGACGCGCACGCGCGTGGCACCGCCCTCCTCCTGCAGTTCCCAGCGAACGATCGTCTCAGGATGATCCTGCTCCTCGCGGATCCAAGTGTATTCGAGAAGGTTTGGACGCAGGACGGTACGATAGACGCCGTGCACGATGGATTCGCCCTCTTCTCCGCTGTCGTTGGCGACCCGCATGGTCCACTTGCCGCCGGGGCGCACGTCGCACAAAGCGCGGATGAGATGGAACTGGTCCTCAATCTCCCACCACTCCAGCAGGTGATCCGGCTTGGTGAGGGCGTCGAAGATACGGGATGCGGAAGCGTCGATGGTGATTTCCTGAACGATCACATCACTGCCTGCGCGGTTCATTTTTTCTCCATATAGTTCTTAAGGCTATCGAGCGAGGCTTTCCAGAAGGACTCATAGTCGCCCAGCCAGTCATTGACCAGGCGCAGGGGTTGCGCGTTCAGTGTGCAGATGTTCGAGGTTCCGTGTGCGTGCGTTTCGACCAGGCCGGCACGATGGAGCAGGCGCAGGTGCTTGGAGATGGCGGGACGGCTCATGCGGAAGTTGCCCGCAATGCTGCCCACGGTCTGCTGGCCGTTGCGGAGGATGTGGAGGATCTCGCGGCGGGTGGGATCGGCCAGGGCACGGAAAATGGCATCGCGTTGTCGAGCCGATTTCGTAACCATGCGGTTACGTTTAAAATAGCCGGGCGGTTTCGGGGTGTCAAGGTGACCACTGGGGGATTGTGACGAGACATGACGGTGTGCCAATGCCGTCTGTGCCAATCACTGCATGCGCGAGACGCGCAGACGAATGACGCCGGTAACTTTTCCAGACAAGGGCCGTTCGATGCGGCCCACTGCCCGGGCCGCGGTGCCCAAGCAGGTAACAGACTGTCGCGCTCTTATTCAAAAGCAGCTGCGGACCGTGGTACACATGGTGCAACGAGTTCGTTTCAGGTTTGTTCTTCCTTCAAGGCGATGCGGGAATCATTCATTTGGGGCTCCTGAAGAATGAGGAGGAGCGTTGGTGCGATGATGATGGGCCTTGGTCACGAACGAATCAGGATGACGGTGGTCATCACGATCCTCGGCGCACTGATGGGAATGGCCGGCGGGAAGCTGGTGTTCCGGGCCTTGACACTTCATCTGGCGATGATGGAACTGGATGATCATGCATGGCGCTACATGCTGCGCGCCGAAGAGTCGTCGAGTGCGTCGGAGGAATTCCTGAACACAATGGCTGCAGCCAACCTGGCTCCGTGCTCCGACGCGGAGATCGCTCTAATGCACCATCTGCTCTTCGAGTCAGAGTATCTGAAAGACGGCGGGCGGATGCAGGACGGAAAGGTGGAGTGCGACGCACTCTTCCTTCGCTCCGATCTGACGCAGCGGGTCTTTACGCCCAATTTCCGGCTGCGGGACGGAACCGAGGTCTTCACCGACCTGAGAATGGTTCCCGGAGATCCGGAAGCCCGCGTGGGGGTGGAGCGCAACGGCTTCTTTGTCTCGTTCAGCCACTGGCGGCCCGACCGCATTGGAATTCTCCCTTTGAAGGTCACGCTGACCGAGGTGGACAACACGACCCGGCAGCCGGGCTGGCTGCACGGTGACAAACCGGAAGCCCCCTTCGCGGTTCTCTCCAGGGATGGCTGGGCAAGTGCGGGCGACAGCTTGTACGCGACCCACTGTTCCCTGCACTACTTCAATTGTTTTACCGCGTACGTGGATATGAACGCCGTGTTGGCCGCGCATACCCGCGAGTCGGCCGTGAGCGTGGGTCTTGGCGGCGCGGCGGGTGGCGTACTCGGTTTCCTGGGCGTGCTGATCTATCTCCGCAATCACAGCATGGTTTATCAGCTGCGCCGGGCCATTCGCGGCAAGAAACTGCGTATGACCTATCAGCCCATCGTGCATCTAGCCGACCGCAAGATTGTGGAAGCCGAAGCATTGGTACGGTGGACGGACGACGATGGCTTTGAGGTAAGCCCGGAGATCTTTGTGCCGGTTGCGGAAGGCACCGGCCTCATGAGCGAGTTGACGGAACTGGTGATTCGTCTTGTGCTACGCGATCTGGGCGAGTTTCTGCGCGGCCATCCCGACTTCAGCGTCAACATCAACGTGACCGCGACCGACCTGGCCGACCCCGCATTTCCACCGATGCTGGAGCGGTCCCTTGCTGCGGCTCAACTGTCGGCGTCGAGCCTGACCATGGAAGTCACCGAAAGCTCCACGGCGAAGAAAGAGTCGGTCGTGGAGACGATCCATCGGTTGAGACAGCGCGGACACAACATTCACATCGACGACTTTGGCACGGGCTACTCCAGCTTGTCTTACCTGCACTCGCTGGCCGTGGATGCCATCAAGATCGACAAATCCTTTACACATGCAATCGGCACAGAGGCCGTGACCGTCAGCATTCTTCCTCAGATCCTGGAGATGGCGAAGAAGCTGAACCTCGACATTATTGCCGAAGGAATTGAGACAGAGGATCAAGCCGCCTACTTTGCTGCTCAGGAACAGCGCATCCTGGGCCAAGGCTATCTCTTCGGAAGGCCAGGAACGCCAGAGCAATTAGAAGATCTGGTCAGCAAACAAAACCTGTCCGACCCGGCCGGTCTTCGAACAGGCTTTTGAGCATCTCCTTCCGAACGAAACGCGCGCGACGGGCACGGCATCATCGGTCACGCCAATCACGACTTTCATCACGAGCACAGCGCCGGATTCTCCAGACGCGGGCATCGCTAGAAATCAGACGAAGGAGGCTGGGCCAACTGAGAAAGGGTCGGCTCTCCTTCTAGCCCGCTGCGGGAATCACGCCAAGCTGCTGCATCATGCTCAGGGTGTCCATCAGGATGCGGCTGTCGGCCATCTTGCCCGATTCGAGGCGGTCGATGACGACGCCTTTGACTTTGACGCGGCGGCCTGTGGCGGGAATGCCGAGGAAGGCATCGCGCTGCGTGCCGGTCCACGTGAAGCGCGTAACCACCTTGTCGCCCTCGGCGATCTGCTCCGAGACAGTCCAGTGCATGTCGGGGAATGCGGTGCGCATGCCGACAAGGACAGCTTTCAATCCTTCCCTGCCCTGCTGCTGACCGGGAAGCGGGTCGAGTTCGATGAAGTTCTCGAGCACAAGATCGTTCATGCGCTCGAAGCGGCCTTGGTTGAGAACCTCTTCAATGAAAGCAAGGATCGTCTGCTGGTTGGTGATCGCCATGCGGTTCCT
>Ga0335069_10008598_pt1 | contig 14593 bp, 17 predicted proteins | sample Lox_Sample_11_FD_206714 | JGI IMG/M metagenome (GOLD analysis project Ga0335069, IMG submission 206714) | Soil microbial communities from Loxahatchee National Wildlife Refuge, Florida, United States - Lox_Sample_1.1 | ecosystem: Environmental > Terrestrial > Soil > Wetlands | place: USA... | reverse complement strand
GTCCACGGCAAGCCGCCGGTCAAGAAGACCGTCGACAAGAGCCTCAAGCCCGGCGAGAAGGTGATCGACGACCCCGGCGAGCCGGCGATGACGACGAGCGTCACCCGCGACGTCTACGCCGCCGACGGCAAGGTTCTCCACCACGACGTGTTCTACTCGTCGTACCGATCGTCGCCCGAGCTGATCCGCGTCGGGCCGAAGCCGAAGCCGAAGAAGAAGCCCGCGAAGCCGGGTCAGACGGCTACGACGGCGTCGCCGACGACGACTCAGCCCGCTCCATAGCCTCGACGAGCCATGCCGGGATCCGCGTCGGGCGCATCGTCGTCGCGTCGACGCACGCGTGCGACGTCCAGCCCTCGGCGAGCAGCTCGCCGTCGTCGCGGACGATGGCGTACTCGTAGCGGAAGCGTGCGCCGCGCACGTCGTGGCAACGAGTGTGGACGTGGAGGACGTCGTCGAACACGGCCGGCACGACGTAGCGGACGTGCGACTCGAGCACGAGCGCCTCGATTCCCTCGTCGCGCAGCGCCTGGTAGCCGCCGGCGAACGTGCGGAGGTACTCGACGCGCGCGACCTCGAACCAGACGACGTACGCCGAGTTGTGCGCGATCCCCTGCGCGTCCGTGTCCGCGAACCGGACGCGGACGCTCGTCGAGAACGTGAACCCCTGCACCACACAACTCTACGATGGCGGCGTGAGCGTCGAGCGCCTGACCGAGCTCGTCCGCGCGCGGCGGCCGTGCGTCGTGCTCACGGGCGCCGGCGTCTCGACCGAGTCGGGCATCCCGGACTTTCGCTCGCCGACGGGGATCTGGGCGCAGGTCGACCCGATGGAGGTCGCGTCGATCGACGCGTTCCTCGCCGACCCGGAACGGGTCTGGGAGTTCTACGGGCGGCGGCTCGAGGCCCTCTCCGAGGCGGAGCCGAACGACGGCCACCGCGCGCTCGCCGAGCTCGAGGAGCGCGGCTGGGTGCAGGCGGTGATCACGCAGAACATCGACCGGCTGCACGAGCGCGCGGGCTCGCGCGAGGTCGTCGAGGTGCACGGCTCGATCCGGACGGCGAGCTGCCTCGACTGCGGCGAGGTCGCGCCGTACGACGAGGTCGTGCGGCTCCTGCCTCTGCCGCGCTGCCCGCGCTGCGGGAGGATCCTCAAGCCCGACGTCGTCATGTTCGGCGAGCTCCTCGACGAGGCGACGATCGACCGCGCCGCCCGGCTCGCCTCGGGGGCGGGTGTCCTGCTCGTCGTCGGCTCCTCGCTCGAGGTCTATCCCGTCGCGGCGCTTCCCGCGGAGACGCTCGCAGCAGGCGGCAGCCTCGCGATCGTCAACCGAGACGACACGCAGTACGACGCGCGCGCGTCCGTGCGGATCCGCGCGGGCGCGGGGGAGACGCTCCGCGCGCTCGCGGACGCCCTGCGCTAGCCGGCGTTCGGCAGCGACGCCGCGAAGATCGCCTCGCGGAAGCGCCCGTGCAGCGGCGACGCCGCGAGCGCGAAGACCGGCACGACGCGGTCGCCGGCGAACGACGTCGAGAAGTAGTCGCCGACCATCCGGCCGCCCTCGGCCTTCGCGAGCCACGTCATCTGCATCGGCTGCGCGTCGAGCCGCTGCGGCGCCGTCCACGACGTGCCGCCGTCCGGCGAGGTCGTGAAGCCCATCTCGAGCGTGCACGCACCGCGCGCGCACGAGCCCGGCGTGAAGAACGCGTAGACGAGGCCGAGCCGGCCTGGGTGCGCCGGATCCGCGGCGAGCCCGGGGATGAACGCGTCGAAGGTCGAGGAGACGGGCGCGAGCGGGATCCGCGTCGGCGCGGTCCACGTCGAACCGTCCGTCGACGTCGACAGCACCAAGTCGTTCTCCGCGCAGACGGGACGGAAGCGGCAGTCGTGCCAGACGGCGTAGATCCTCCCGTTCGAGTCGACGTCGACCGATGGAAGCGCCGCCGAGCGCATCACGCCGTTCGCGGCCGCCGTCACCTGCCCGACCGTCGCGCGCGTGAACGTCGCGCCGCCGTCGGTCGAGCGCACGGCGGCGATCGACCCGTGCAGTGCCGCCTCGTCCGTGTAGTCCCCGGCGACGACGACGAGCGTCCCGTTCGGGAGGATCACGGGCTGCGTGCCGACGAGCAGCGACGTCGCGGTGACCGGCGCGGACCACGTGTTCCCGCCGTCGTCGCTCGACTCGCTGATCGTCGTGTTCCTGTCGTCGTCGGTGAGCTCCAGGTAGCAGCGTCCGCGGTACGGGCTGGCGGCGTTGTTGTCGCACGCGATCCAGTCCTTGTCGAGCACCGGGCCGGAGGCGGCGACGACCGGGGCCGACCAGTGCAGGCCGTCGGTCGAGCGCGCGACGTAGACGTGCGAGCTCGTCGCCTCGAGCGTCAGCGTGCCGACGAGCCAGACGCCGTGCACCGCGTCGTAGGCGACGGTCGGATCGGACGCGGACAGCTCCGGCCCCGGGGGCTGCGACTCGAGCGTCACGCCCGGCAGCGTCGTCCGCTGCCACGTGCGCCCGCCGTTGCGGGAGACCGAGACGCCGATGTTCGACGCCGCGCCGCTCTCGAAGCGGCCGAGCTGGTACGCGGCGACGACCGTCGAGCCCCACGAGAAGCTGTCCGGCTCGACCGCCGTCTCGTGCTGGCTCCGCGGGTTCCTCGACAGGTCGACCGAGAGCCGCCGCGAGACGACCTCGCAGTCGGCGGCGACGCGGTCGCTCTGGTCGGCGCTGACGACATCCTGTCCTGCGCCGCAGTCGACGCGGTCGACGCCGCCGAACGCCGCCTGGATCAGGTCGTTCCCGGCGCCCGCGGCGATCGTGTCGGCGGCCGCCGTCCCGACGATCGAGTCGGGACCGGTCGTACCGTGGATCGTCGCGGCGGCCGCGGCGGCGGGGACGGCGAGCGCGAGCGCGCCGAGGAACGGGACGAAGCGGCGCACGGCCGCCCAGCGTACCGGCGCCGCTCGGGCCGTCGTACGATCGACACGTGACAGGGGCCGCGACGGAACGCGACGTCGACGTGGTCGTGATCGGCAGCGGCTTCGGCGGCAGCGTGGCCGCGCTCCGGCTGACCGAGAAGGGCTACCGCGTCGCCGTGCTCGAGGCGGGCCGCCGCTTCGGCGCGGACGACTTCCCGCGGACGAACTGGGAGGTTCGCCGCTATCTCTACGCGCCGCGGCTCGGCTGTCACGGGATCCAGCGGCTGAGCATGCTCGACGACCTGCTCGTCCTCTCGGGGGCCGGCGTCGGCGGCGGCTCGCTCGTCTACGCGAACACGCTGTACGAGCCGCTCGATCCGTTCTACGACGACCCGCAGTGGCGCGGGATCGCCGACTGGCGCGAGGAGCTCCGGCGATATTACGCGCTCGCCCGCCGCATGCTCGGCGTCGTCGAGACGCCGTTCGAGACGGCGGCGGAAGCGGTCGTGCGCGAGGTCGCGCGGCGCATGGGCGTCGGCGACACGTTCCACCGCACGCCGGTCGGCGTCTACTTCGGCGACGACGACGGCGTCGACCCGTACTTCGGCGGCGCCGGCCCGCCGCGCAGCCCGTGCATCCGCTGCGGCGGCTGTATGGTGGGCTGCCGTCACGGCGCCAAGAACACGCTCGACCGGAACTACCTCTGGCTCGCGGAACGCAGCGGCGCGGCCGTCCATCCGGAGACGGAGGCGACGCTGCTCCGCCGCGCCGGCGGCCGCTGGGAGGTGGAGACGGCGCGACCCGGTCCGCGGCGGCGCGCCGCGGCGACGTTCCGCGCCGACCACGTCGTGCTCGCGGCCGGCGTGCTCGGGACGCTGCGGCTGTTGTTCTGCTCCGGGCTCGGCGGCCCGAACGTCGGCTCGCTCGTCCGCTCCAACTCCGAGGTGATCGTCGGCGCCGGCGCGCGCGACGCGTCCGTCGACTACTCGGAGGGAATCGCGATCGGCTCGTCGTTCCACCCGAGCGCGGAGACGCACATCGAGCCGGTGCGCTACCCGAAGGGCTCGAGCATGATGGGGCTGTTCTCCACGATCCTCGTCGACGGCGGCGGCTCGACGCCGCGGCCCGTCCGCTGGCTCGGCGAGGCCGCACGGCATCCCGGCGCGTTCCTCCGCGCCCACTGGGTGCGACGCTGGGCCGAGCGGACGGTGATCCTCCTCGTGATGCAGGCGCGCGACAACTCCGTGCGCGTCACCTGGAACGGGCGGCGGCTGCACTCCGGCCCCGGCCACGGCGAGCCGGCGCCGTCGTGGCTGCCGGAGGCGAACGTGGCGGCACGGCTCGCGGCCGGGGTGATGGGCGGCCTCCCCGGCTCCGGGCTGAACGAGGTGCTGCTGAACCGGCCGTTCACGGCACACATCCTCGGCGGCGCGGCGATCGGCGCGAGCGCGGACGACGGCGTGCTCGACGCGTGGCACCGCGTCTGGACCGAGCCTGGCCTCCACGTCGTCGACGGCTCCGCCGTCTGCGCCAACCTCGGCGCGAACCCGTCGCTGACGATCGCCGCGCAGGCGGAGCGCGCGCTTGCGTTCTGGCCGAACAAGGGCGAGCCGGATCCGCGCCCGCCGCTCGGCACCGCGTACGCGCCGGTCGAGCCGGTGCCCGCGCTCGCTCCGGCGATTCCCGTCTAGTTACGCGGCGGCGCGGCCGAGCTGCTTCTCGGCGAGCACGCGTGCGCAGTCGCCGCAGATCACGCGCTCGACGCGGTAGGGAACGCCGTCGCGCTGGACGAGCAGGTGCATGCTCACCGCGCGGTGCTTGTGGAGCAGATGGATCCGACGCCGCATGTCGAGCATCAGCCCTCTCACCGTAGTCAGAACGGTGGCGACGAAAAGAACCGGACGAGGGATTACGCGACGGGGCAGGCGGCGCCGGCGACGAGGCGCGGGGCGACGATCGGCTTCGCCGCGAGGTTCCGGTGGGAGAAGTCGAGCGCGGTCGCGAGGTTCGCCGCGGCCGCGTCGCGCACCGACAGCGGCTTCAGCCCCCAACGCCACTCGATCAGCTTGAGGATCGAGGTGTGGTCGTAGACGTCATGGGAGACGTGGCCGCGGCGCGCGTACGGCGAGACGAGCAGCGTCGGCACGCGGAAGCCGCGCTGCTCGTAGCGCGGGTCGACGTCGGGCGCGACTCCCGGCGGCACGTGGTCGTAGAAGCCGCCCCACTCGTCGAAGGTGACGACGAGGAGCGTCCGCGGCCACAGCGGCCCGCGCGTGACCGCGTTGAAGATCGTCGAGAGGAAGTACTCGCCCGCGCGGACGTCGGCGTGCGGATGATCGTCGTTCCAGATCCCGGACTGCGGGCCCTCGTCGACGAAGGTGAGGTTCGGCTCGACGAACGAGACCGCCGGCAGCTTCCCTGCCTTGCAGTCGGCGAAGAACTGCGACTGCGTCTTCGTGATCGACGCGTACCTGTTGTTCCAGAGGAGCAGGAAGCTGACGTTGCCGCAGTAGTAGCGCGCGGGGATCCTCTTCTCCGCGAGCCGGTCCCAGATCGTCGGCAGGTCGACGCGCGTGAACGAGTCGTCGAGCCGGTCGGTGACGCCGCTGTGGAGATAGATCCGGTTCGGGAACGTCGGCCCGAGGATGGCGGCGAAGTAGCGGTCGCACATCGTCCACGCAGGTGCCGCGGTGCCGAAGAAGGGGAGGTCCTGGCGGCGGTAGTAGCCGATCGGATAGACGTCGCCGGTCGGGAGCAGCCAGCCGTCGCAGGCGCCGTTGTTCCACTCGACGCGCGCGCCCTCGTACGAGTGGTCCGGGTCGAGGTAGCCGCAGCCCTGGAAGTCCGGCGCGAGCGGGAACGTCTGGTGCGGCGTGCCCTTCGCGTCGAGGTACGTCAGCCCGGCCTGCTTGCCGTCGGCGCCTGCGAGCCAGCCCGTGAAGTGGTCGAACGAGCGGTTCTCCATCATCACGACCACGACGTGGTCGATCCCCGAGCGCGCCGGGGACGGGAGCGCCGCCGGAGCCGCCGACGCCGCGCGTGTGAGGGCGCCGAGCGCGCCCGCGCCAGCGAGCGTGCCCGCGGCCGCAGCCGCCGTCGCGACGAACCCCCGGCGCGTCAGCGGCCGTTCCCAGCCGGCGTCCACGCCCTGACGATATCCCGTCGCGCCGCTAAGGTCTCGTCAGCGACGAAGGAGGGACGATGGCCGGAACGAGCAGCGGAACGAGCGGGAAGCACAAGGACCCGCTCGGCAAGGACGTGGTCGGCCGCCTCTCCGACCTCGGCGAGGACGCCATCCAGCGCTTCTCGGGCGCGCCCGGCGCCGACCGCCTCCTCGGCGCGTTGAACGTCACGCGCGAGCGGCTCGACGAGCTGCAGCGGCGGCTCCGTGGCATCGACGAGCTGGAGAAGCGGGTCGCCGTGCTCGAGCGAAAGGTCGACAAGCTCTCGAAGGGCGGCGCGGCGACGGCCCCGCGCAGCGCCGCGAAGACGAAGCCGAAGCCGAAGCCGAAGACGACGGCGAAGACTGCGTCCTAGCGTCCGGCCGCGAATGGGCCGGTTTCAGGGGTCTTCGTGCGTGCCGGAACTCGCGCGAGCGGACTCCGGCACCTGCGCCGACGAGTCCGTCCACCGCCGCGCGAGGTCGACCAGGAGCGCGGCGAGGACGAGGCCGCCGGCGACGTCCGACGGCGTGTGGAACCCGGCGAGCTCCGTCAGCAGGATCCCGACGCCGGCCCAGGCCGCGACCCAGACGCGCGCCGCGGGCCAGGCGACGGCGATCGTCGCCGCGACGAGCACCGTGCGGATCGTGTGCCCGCTCGGGAAGGCGTTGTCGAAGCCGGCGAGGTGGAGGCCGTCCGCATGGAGCGCCGGCCGAGTGATCGCCGCCTTGCACAGCACCTCGACGGCCGTCCCGGCGACCCAGGCGAGGGCCCACACGACCGCCGTGCGGCGCCGCCCGCGGCGCCGGAGGACGAGCCAGCCCGCGCCGGCGATCGCGAGCGAGGGCAGCACCGAGGCCGGCAGCGTCCAGATGTTCGCGGCCGCGTGCAGCCACGGGTGCCAGTGCGCGCCGAGCAGCGGCACGATCGACTCGACCGTCGTCTGCTTCGCCGCCGAGAAGCTCGCGCCCGGCATCAGGTGATCGACCGACCATTGGTCGATCCCGGTGAGCGAACCCGCCGCGACGAGCACCGCGAGCGCGGCGAACGCCGCGGCGAGGACGGCGACGCGGAGCCTCACGCGCGCGGAGGCACGCGCACGCGCAGCGCGCCCGGCACGATCTCGAACCGTGCCGGCGTCGTCCCGAGCTGCTCGCCGTCGAGCTCGATCGGCAGGTGCTCCGGCGCGTCCACGGTCACGACGCGCGTGCGGACGAGGTCGACCTTCGGATGCGAGAGGTGCGTGCCGCGGTAGATCTTCGGCGCGGTCGTGACGAAGTCGCGCTTCGTCACGTCGCCGATCAGCAGCACGTCGAAGAGCCCGTCGTCCGGCTGCGCGTCGGGTGCGAGCCACATCGCGCCGCCGTGGTACTGGCCGTTCGCGACGACGACGTCGTGCATCCGCCCCTCGCGGCGCTCGCCCCCGTCGAGCTCGACGGTGACGACGGTGTTCTCCCACTCGAGGAAGACGCGGACGAGCGCGTAGAAGAACGTCGCGCGGCCGCCCATCGCCTTCGACATGCCGTTCGCGCGCTGCGCGACGGCGGCGCTCATCCCGACGCTGCCGACGTTCGCGAGGTAGCGCTCAGCCTCCGCGCCGTCCCACGTCCTGTAGGTGACGCGGCCGACGTCGACGGTTCGCGCGACGCCGTCGCGCGCGGTGCCGACCGCCTCGGCGAACGTCGTCGAGATCCCGTGCGTGCGGACGAAGTCCATGCCCGTGCCGATCGGGATCGTCGCGAGCTCGCACGTCGCCCCGGCGCGCACGAGCCCGTTCACGACCTCGTTCAGCGTGCCGTCGCCGCCGACGGCGACGACGAGCGACGCGCCCTCGCCCGCCGCGCGCTCCGCCAGCTCGATCAGGTGACCCGGCCGCTCGGAGAAGAGCGTCTCGCCCTCGAGTCCGAGGTGCGCGGCGCGGTTCGCGAGCTCCGGCCAGCGCTTCCCGGTGACGCCGTTGTCGGCTGCGGGGTTGACGAGGAAGACGGTCCGCTCTCCGCTCTCGCGAGCAGAAAGCGCCGGTTCCTCTGTCGGTGACGTCATGGCTCGCGAGAGTCCCCTGGCGATTGACGCCGCCAGGCGTCAGTCGCCGGTGACGGTGGCGAGCGCGACGCGCGTCATCCGGTCGACCGCCGCCCGCAGCTCCTCGTCGGTGATCCGCGTGAACTCGCCCTCGACGACGATGTCGCTGACCGTGAGCAGGCACCCGGCCTGCACCTTGCGGAGCGCGCCGAGCGTGAACAGGATCGCCGCCTCCATCTCGACGCCGAGCACGCCGCGATCGGACCAGCGCTGGTACTGGCCGCCGTCCGGGTTGTAGAAGACGTCGCTCGAGACGACCGGCCCGACGTGGATCGGCTGGCCGATCTCCTTCGCCGCGTGCACGGCCGCGTGGACGAGCTCCCAGTCCGCGGTCGGGCAGTGCGGCTCGCGCACGTACGTGCTCGTCGTCCCGTCCTGCGGCACCGCGGTGATCGCGACGATCATGTCGCCGAGCCGGTGATGCGGCTGCAGCCCGCCGCAGGTGCCGACGCGGAGGAGCTTCTTGCAGCCGAGCTGGACGAGCTCCTCGATCACGATCGCCGCCGACGGGCAGCCCATTCCGGTCGCCTGCACCGACACCGGCTTCCCCTCCCAGGTGCCGCGGAAGCCGAGCATCCCGCGCTCCGAGTTCGTCTGCACGATCCCGTCGAGGTACGTCTCGGCGATGTACTTCGCCCGCAGCGGGTCGCCGGGAAGGAGGACGGACTCTGCGTAGTCGCCGGGCTCGGCGCGGACGTGGATCGGCATGGCCGAAGCCTATTGGCTTCGGCCCGGAAGCGGGGAGGAACAACGCTCGAGCCGGGAGATGCATGTTCCCGAGGACATAGGTTTCCCGCGTGAGCCGGAAACCGAGCGCACCGGCACTCGACGAGATCCTCGCCTTCTGCGAGGAGGATCCGATCGAGCGCGTGTTCCTCGAGGACATCGCGCTGCGCGGCCTCGGCCGCTTCTCCGCGCTCGAGCGCGACGGCGCGCTCGTCGCGCTCTGCCACGTCGGCGCGAACGTCGTCCCGTCGGGGGAGGGCTGCGCGGCGTTCGCCGACGCGACCGCCCGCGGGCAGGCCCGGATGATCATCGGCGAGGAGGAGGCGGTCGACGAGCTCTGGGACGCGGTGCGGCGGCGGATGCCCGAGCCGCGCGACGACCGTCCTGGCCAGCCGGTGTACGCGCTCGAGGAGCCGCCGCCGCCGGGGGAGACCGGGCTGCGGCTCGCGACGCCCGGCGACCTCGAGCGGCTCGTCCCGGCGTGCGCGGCCGCTCATCGCGAGGAGATCGGCATCGACCCGCTGCGCCGCGACCCGGACGGGTTCCGCTGGCGGACCCGCGCGCAGATCGAGGAGGGCCGCTCCTGGATCTGGCTCGAGGACGGCGTGATCGCGTTCAAGGCCGAGGCGTCCGCGTGGACGCCGTCGGCGGTGCAGCTCCAGCAGGTCTGGGTCGATCCGGAGCTGCGCAACCGCGGCTATGCGCAGCGGGCGATGCGCGACCTCTGCCGGCTGCTCCTCGAGCGCGCGCCGACCGTCTGCCTCTTCGTCCGGCCCGAGAACGCGCCCGCGATCCGCGTCTACGAGGCGATCGGCATGACACGGCGCCTCTCGTACCGCTCGCTCATCTTCTGACGGCCGCCGTCACCGTTCGGTGGCGTTTCCGTATTCGGGCCTGGCCCCGGTCTGACCACGTGAGGCGCGATGCCTCTTGGTGAGCTGGCATTGCCACCACGGCCGGGGCCAGGCCCCGTGACGGAACGGCTACCGAATCGTGACGGCGGGGCGGTTTACCTCGGCCTTACGTGCACGAGGTTCCCGCATTACGGAACCTGCCGACGTTGCGGAGGTGAAGGCCCACCTCCTGCTCGCGGCGGCGCTCGCGGCGGCCGTGCTCTCTCCCACGGCCGCCGCAGCGCCTGGGCTGCTGCTCGGCGTCGACGACGACTCGCTCAACTGGTACGCGCACACCGGGTCGCTGCTCTCGATCTACGGCGACCTCGGCGTCGGCGCCGTGCGCGTCAACGTCGCCTGGAGCCCGGGCGAGAGCTTCCCGGCGGGGACCGCGCGCACGGAGCTCGCCCGCGTCGGCGCCGCCTCGCGCCGCATCCGCGTCGTCCTCGCGGTGACAGGGCCGGCGACGGCGCCGCCGCTCGACGCCGCCGGCCGCGCCTCGTACTGCGGCTTCGTCGCGAACGTCCTCCGCGTCTATCCGGCGATCCGCGACGTCGCGATCTGGACGGAGCCGAACTCCGCGACGTTCTGGCAGCCGCAGCACGGCGCGCCCGCCGCGTACGAGGCGCTCCTCGCTGCGTGCTGGGACACGCTTCACGCGGCCGCGCCCGGCGTGAACGTCATCACCACGAGCTCCGGCCACGTGAAGCCGGCCACGTGGTTCGCCGGCCTCGGCGCCGCGTACCGCGCCTCGGGACGGACGCGCCCGATCTTCGACACCGTCGGCCACAACGTCTACCCGCAGACCTCGGCGGAGGCGCCCGACGCGATCCACGCGAAGGGCCCGATCGACGAGGGCGACCTCGACCGGCTCCTGGCCGCCCTGAAGAAGGCCTTCGGCGGAACGGCGCAGCCGCTCCCCGGCGAGGGCGGCGTCACCGTCTGGTACCTCGAGGACGGCTTCCAGAGCGTCCCCGGCGGCCCGCGCAGCGTCTACTCCGGCACCGAGACGGACCGGCGGCCGGTCTCGGAGGACGAGCAGGCCGCGCAGCTCGCCGCCGCCGTCGACCTGGCGTACTGCCAGCCCGCCGTCGGCGCGTTCTTCAACTTCGAGCTGCGGGACGACAGCTCGCTCGCCGGCTGGCAGTCCGGGCTCCTCCGGCCCGACTGGAGCGCGAAGCCCGCCTTCGTCGCGTACCTCCGGGCCGTCGCGGCCGCACGCGCAGGGACGATCGAATGCGCGCCCCGCTAGCGTTCGCCGCGTGGAGCGGCTGATCCTCGCGCGTCACGGCGAGTCGACGTACAGCGAGAGGGGTCTCGTCAACGGCGACGCGGCGGTCGGCGTCGGCCTGACCGCGGCCGGCGAGGAGCAGGCACGGGGGCTGGGCGGCGCGCTCGCCGGCGAGCCGATCGGGCTCTGCGTCGTCTCGAGGCTCCCGCGCACGCGTGCGACCGCGGAGCTCGCGCTCGCGCAGCGCGACGTCCCGATCGAGGCGCTGCCCGCCTTCGACGACCCGCGGGCGGGCCGGTTCGAGGGGCAGGCGCTCGACGACTACCGCAGCTGGGCCTGGTCCGCGGACTCTGCGGAGGACGCGCCCGGCGGCGGCGAGAGCCGCAGGGCGATCGTGGCCCGTTACGCGGCCGGCTACCGGAGCCTGCTCGGCCGCGCCGAGTCCGTCGTCCTCGCCGTGCTGCACGCGCTCCCGATCGCCTACGTCCTCGAGGCGCTCGACGGCTCGCCGCCGGCGCCGCGGATGACGCGGCCGATCCCGTACGCGCAGCCGTTCTCGCTCGCCGCCGACGAGCTCCGTCGGGCCCTCGACGTCATCGACGCATGGCAGGAGGCGCCGACGTGGTGAGGCGCCTGCTCAGGCTCGCAGTGCTCGCGTGGCTGCTCCGCTGGGCCGCGCTCGAGGCAGCCTCCGCGGCGGCCCGACGCCGCCCGCAGGGCGCGTCGCCGCTCGAGTCGACGCGGACTCCGGGCCGGATGCCGCGCCGGCACGAGCCCGAAGACCCGAACGGGTGATGGAGCGGTGCCCGAGCTGCGGCCGATTCCTGGACCACGGTGCCTCTGCGGCGGCTCACGGTGGCAACGCTCGTCTGCTCGGCGGCGGTGCTCGGGATCTCGTTCTTCCTGAGCAGCGGACACGCACAGGCGCGGCTGACGCATACCTGCTCGGCGGCCGACCACCAGTTCATCGACACGGTCAGCCAGAACATGTTCCAGCTCGGGTACTGGTCGGACTCGCTCGCGAGCGGGGACGCGGATGCGTCGCTCGTCGCCCGCCAGGCGCGCTCCGAGGCAGGCCAGGTCGACGCGACGCGGCCGACCGACCCGACCTTCTCCCAGGCGCGGACGCTCCTGAAGGGCATGTTCGTCCAATACGCGAGAGCCGTGGCCGCGCGGGACAGCGGCGACGGCAACGCCGGCGTCTACATGGGCCTCTCGTACACGCTCGCGAACGAGGTGCACGACCTGCTCGCGAAGGCGCAGCCGGCGCTCGCCGCGAAGGGCTGCGACCCGGCCCGGCTGCTCACGGGCGAATAGCTCCGGCAGCGGGCACAATCGATCCGTGGGAAGCGACGAGCTCCGCGCGCGGATCGAGGCGCACGTCCGGCGGCACGCGCTGATCGAGCCGGGCGGCGAGGTCTGCTGCCTCGTCTCCGGCGGCCCGGATTCGACCTGCCTCTGGCACGCGCTCGGCCGGCTCGGCTACCGGGTCTCCGCGCTCCACGTGAACCACCGGCTGCGCGGCGCCGACTCCGAGGAGGACGCGCGCTGGTGCGCCGAGGCGCTCGGCGCCGAGGTCGTCGAGCGCGACGGTGCGGGCCTCTCCGAGGCGGCGCTCCGCGAGCAGCGCTACGCGGTCGCGCGCGACCGCCTGCGCGCCACCGGCCACACGGCCTCGGACCAGGTGGAGACGATCCTCTACCGGCTCGCCTCGCGCGGCACCGTCACCGGGATCGAGCCGCGGCGCGAGGACGGCGTCGTCCGCCCGCTCCTCGCGATCTGGCGCGACGAGGCCGAGGCGTACTGCCGCGCCGAGGGGCTCGCCTTCCGCGTCGACGCGACGAACCCGGACACGAAGCGCGGGGTGATCCGCGAGCAGGTGCTGCCGCTGCTCCGACAGCTCCACCCGGCCGCGGACGAGAACATCCTGCGCGCGCTCGATCCCCGGGCGACGCTCCCGCCGGCGCTCGCCGAGCTGCTCGCCTCGCCGGCCGGCTCGAAGCGGGTCGACCTCGGCGGCGGGCTCCAGGCGGTGCGCGAGTACGACCGCCTCTGGCTCGAGCGCGGCCCGGTCGACCTCGACGGCGAGGTGCGCTGGGGCGCCTGGCGGATCAGCTCCGAGCTGGACGGCCTCAGGGTGCGCGGGTGGAGGCCGGGAGACCGGCTCGCCGGCCGCTCGAAGAAGATCCAGGACGTCTTCGTCGACGCGAAGGTGCCCCGGTCGGACCGCGAGGCGTGGCCGCTCGTCGTGCGCGGGGACGAGGTTGTCGCCGTGCCCGGAATCGTCGATCATCCAGGTGTGAGGGTCGAGCTCGTGGACGCGACGTGAACCAGGCGGAGCTCCAGCGAGCCGTCGGCGAGGTCCTGATCGAGGAGGACGCGCTCCAGCGCCGCATCGCGGAGCTGGGCGAGGAGATCTCGGCCGACTACGCCGGGCGCGACCTGCTCCTCGTCGGCGTGCTCAAGGGCGCGGTCTTCTTCATGGCCGACCTGATGCGCCACCTCGACATCCCGTGCGAGATCGACTTCATGGCGATCTCGAGCTACGGCGCCTCGACGGACTCCTCCGGGGTCGTCCGCATCCTCAAGGACCTCGATATCAACATCGAGGGCCGCGACGTCCTCGTCGTCGAGGACATCATCGACTCGGGCCTGACCCTCTCCTACCTGATGCGGAACCTGGAGGCCCGCGAGCCGGCCACGCTCGAGATCTGCGCCCTGCTGACGAAGCCGGAGCGGCGCGAGATCGACGTCCCCGTCCGCTACGTCGGCTTCGAGATCCCGAACCGGTTCGTGATCGGCTACGGGCTCGACTTCGCCGAGCGCTACCGCAACCTCCCCTATGTGGGTGTCCTGGATGCCGCCCTCATCCCCGAAGGGGCGTAGGCACCCCCGGCGAATTCCGGGTGAACCGCTATACCGCTGGTACCCTGAGGACACCCAGTGAACCGCTTCTTCCGTAGCGCGCTCTTCCCGCTGATCATCATCGCAGCGCTCGTCTGGCTGGCTCTCCAGACGCTGGGGAACCACGGCGCGAAGCAGGTCAAGATGACCTACTCGGACCTGTACAACCAGGTCCTCTCGCAGCCGAACACGATCGAGGGCGTCACCTTCGTCCCGACGAAGCAGGAGATCGACGCGACCCTGCAGACCGGGAAGAAGGTCGTCGTCCACTATCCGACCGACCAGGCGCAGATCCAGTTCCAGGACGCGCTGCAGAAGAGCAGCCTCACGTACGACTCGAAGGGCGTCGGCGGCTCGCCGTGGTGGTCGATCCTCACGAGCCTGCTCCCGTTCGTCCTCCTGTTCGGCTTCTGGATCTTCTTGATGAACCAGGTGCAGGGCGGCGGCTCGAAGGTGATGAGCTTCGGCAAGTCGCGCGCGAAGCGGATGACGCCGGACTCGCCGAAGATCGGCTTCAAGGACGTCGCCGGCGTGGACGAGGCGGTCGAGGAGCTCCAGGAGATCAAGGAGTTCCTCGAGAATCCGAAGAAGTTCCAGGCGCTCGGTGCGCGCATCCCGAAGGGTGTGCTGCTCTACGGGCCGCCGGGCACGGGCAAGACGCTGCTCGCGCGCGCGGTCGCCG
>Ga0335069_10008596_pt1 | contig 14594 bp, 13 predicted proteins | sample Lox_Sample_11_FD_206714 | JGI IMG/M metagenome (GOLD analysis project Ga0335069, IMG submission 206714) | Soil microbial communities from Loxahatchee National Wildlife Refuge, Florida, United States - Lox_Sample_1.1 | ecosystem: Environmental > Terrestrial > Soil > Wetlands | place: USA... | reverse complement strand
GCGTCGGGGCGGACCGCGCCGGCGGCGCCGACCGCCAGCCAGACGGCCTCGGCACCCTGGGCCTCCTCCAGCCAGCGCACCGAGTCCAGGACCGCGTGATGCTCGACCGAGGTGGTGAGCACGCGCTGCCGGTTTGCCTGGGCCCGGGAACCGTCCTGGCGGGCCCAGTACAAGCCCTTCACGGCGAGGTTGTCCGCCTCGGTCCCGCCGCTGGTGAAGACGACTTCGCTCGGCCGGGCCCCGAACACCTCGGCGAGCTGCTCCCGGGACTCCTCCACCACGCGGCGGGCGCGGCGGCCCGCGGCGTGCAGCGATGACGGGTTCCCGAGCCGGGCGAGCTCCTCGGTCATCGCGGCGATCGCCTCAGGCCGCATCGGCGTGGTCGCCGCGTGATCCAGGTACACCGGATCCGTGCTGTGCGAAGTCATGGCAGCGTACAGCCTAACCGCCGGGACGATACAGATGTAACGGGCAGGCTCCCGGCCTGCTGAGGCAGGGCCTACTTGCGCTTGGCGATCTCGTCCAGGAGCTGCGGGACCACCTTGAACAGGTCGCCGACCACCCCGAAGTCCGCCAGCTCGAAGATCGGCGCCTCCGGGTCCTTGTTGACGGCCACGATCGTCTTGGAGGTCTGCATCCCGGCCCGGTGCTGGATCGCCCCGGAGATGCCGATCGCCATGTACAGCTGCGGCGACACCGTCTTGCCCGTCTGGCCGACCTGGAACTGATGCGGGTACCAGCCGGCGTCGGTCACCGCGCGCGACGCGCCGACGGCGGCGCCGAGCGCGTCCGCAAGCTGCTCGATGACGCCGAAGCCCTCGGCCCCGCCGGTGCCGCGGCCGCCGGAGACCACGATCGTCGCCTCGGTCAGGTCCGGCCGCTCGCCGCGCTCGGCCATCACCCGTCCGGTGATCTTGGCGCCGGCGAAGTTCTCCTCCATCGAGACCGGCGAAAGCTCGGCCGCACCGGGCGCGGGCTCGGGCGCGACCGCATGGGGGCGCATCGCGACGATGGGCGTCCCCCGGGTGACCCGGGAGTGGACGATGATCGCGCCGCCGAAGTTCGGCTGCTCCGCGACCGGGCTCCCGTCGGGGCCCGGCGTCAGGTCCACCGCGTCGGTGAGCAGCCCGGAGCCCGACTTGATCGCCAGCCGGGCGGCGATCTCCTTGCCCTCGGCCGTGCCCGCCACCAGGACCAGGGCCGGGGACTTCTCCCGGATCAGCTGGGCGAGCAGTTCGGCCGCCGGCGCGACCACGTAGTCATCGAACCGCGTATCGCCGGCCACGTAGACGCGGGCCGCGCCGAACTCCGCACAGCCCGGCTGGCCTTCCTCGGCGCCCGGGCCGGTCCACACCACGGCGGGCTCACCGAACCTGCGGGCCAGCGTGATCAGCTCGTAGGTGACCTTCTTGACCTCGCCGCCCGCGTGCTCCGCGAGCACCAGGATCTCAGCCATACCGTCTCCCCTCCTTCAGGCTCAGATGAACTTCTGCGCGGCGAGGAACTCGGCGGCCTTGACGCCGCCGTCGCCATCGTCCTTGACGATCACGCCGACCTGCCGCGGCGGCCGCTGGGCGAAATCAACGACCTCGCTACCCGCTCCGGCCAGCCCGACCTGGCCGGGGGCAATCCCGACGTCGGCCAGGGTGAGCGTCTGGACCGGCTTCTTCTTGGCCGCCATGATGCCCTTGAACGAGGGGTACCGCGGCTCGTTGATCTTCTCGACCACGCTGATCACCGCGGGCAGCGAGGTCTCCACCTCGTGGTAGCCGTCGTCGGAGACGCGGCGGATCCGGAGGGTGGATCCATCGATGTCGACCTTGCTGGCCAGCGAGGCCTGCGGGACGGTCAGGCGCTCGGCCAGCATGGCGGCCATCACCCCCATCCTGGCGTCGGTCGACTCTGACCCGCAGATCACCAGGTCGAAGCCGATCTGGCCGAGTACCAGGGCGAGGGCGTAGGAGGTTGACAGGGCATCTGAGCCCGCCAGCCCGTCGTCCAGCAGGTGCACGGCCTTGTCCGCGCCCATGGACAGCGCCTTGCGGATCGACTCGGTCGCCTTCTCCGGGCCCATCGACAAGATCGTGACCTCGGCCTCGTTACCTGCCTCGCGCTGTGCCTCGGCGATCAGCAGGCCCTCCTCGATGGCATATTCGTCAATCTCGTTGATGAGCCCGTCCACCGCCGCGCGGTCCAGGGTGGAATCCGAGGGCCTGAGCGTGCGTTCGGCCGCGGTATCTGGCACCTGCTTGACGCAGACAACGATGTTCATGGACTACACCGACCTCCTTGATCTAGTCGGGGGCGTCCCCCCGGAGGCAGCGGAGCTGCTGGCATACAGCCTGCCAAACCCCGGAGCGCCCTCCGGCACCGGGTCCACGAGCGACATGTTACTCGCCAGTAAATTCAATGGCCAAACGGCGGTTACGCCTGTTTCACGCGCCGGCAAGCTCCCGGCCACCGTCGCGCCGGCGCCTGGTGTTGCCGGTGAGTAAGTATCGTCAGGGAAGCATCCACGGGGAGGAGGGTCAGTTGCCTCGGGTCAGCGTGATCGGGACCGGATACCTCGGGCTCACCCTGCCTGGACGCCGCCCTCTGGCGCGAGGCCGACTGGACGGTACACGTCCTAGGTCGACCGTAGTCGAGCAATAAGGTGCAGGCTCGGCCGGTTGTGCGGCTCGGCTCGGCGGCCGCTGGCGCTAGGCCGTTGCTTCGGCGGCTTCGACGACGTTGGTCAGGAGCATGGCGCGGGTCATCGGGCCGACTCCGCCGGGCATGGGAGCCAGCCAGCCGGCCACCTCCGCCACGTCGGCGGCGACGTCGCCGGTCAGGCCGGCGTCGGTCCGGGTGATGCCCACGTCCACCACGGCCGCGCCGGGCTTGACCATGTCCGCGGTCAGCAGGCCGGGCCGTCCCGCGGCCACCACCACGATGTCCGCGGTCCTGGTGTGGGCGGCCAGGTCCTTGGTCCCGGTATGGCACTGCGTCACCGTGGCGTTCTCGGTGCGCCTGGTCAGCAGCAGGCCCAGCGCGCGGCCGACGGTGATCCCGCGGCCGATGACCGTGACGTCGGCGCCGGCCACGGCCACCCCGTGGCGGCGCAGCAGCTCGACGATGCCGCGCGGGGTGCACGGCAGCGGGCCATGCTCGCCCAGGACCAGCTTGCCGAGGTTGACCGGGTGCAGGCCGTCCGCGTCCTTGGCCGGGTCCATCCGGCTGAGCACGGCGTGCGCGTCGAGCCCGCCGGGCAGCGGCAGCTGGACGATGTACCCGGTGCAGGCCGGGTCGGCGTTCAGCTCGTCGACCACCGCCGCCACCTGCGCCTGGGTGGCGTCGGCCGGCAGCTCCCGGCGGATGGACGCGATCCCGACCTGGGCGCAGTCCCGGTGCTTGCCGTTCACGTAGGCGCGGCTGCCGGGATCGTCGCCGACCAGGACCGTGCCGAGCCCGGGCACGATACCGCGCTCGGCCAGCACGGCCACCCGCTCCTTCAGGCGAACCCGTATCTCCGCGGCGGCAGCCTTGCCGTCGAGCAGTTGTGCAGTCACGTTACTCGTCTTCCTCAGGAGCTCAGTGGTAGAAGTGCCGGACGCCGGTGAAGTACAGCGGGATGCCCGCGGCTTCGGCGGCGGTGACGGTGAGGTGGTCGCGGATCGAGCCGCCCGGCTCGACCACCGCCCGCACCCCCGCCTCGGCCAGGATCTCGAAGCCGTCGGGGAACGGGAAGTAGGCGTCGCTGGCCGCGACCGAGCCGGCCGCCCGGTGCCCCGCGCGCAGCACCGCCAGCCGGGCCGAGTCCACCCGGTTGACCTGGCCCATGCCCACACCGACCGAGGCCCCGCCCGACGCGAGCAAGATGGCGTTGGATTTGACCGAACGGCATGCCTTCCACGCGAAGGCCAGATCAGCGAGCATCTCCGGGCCGACCGGAAGGCCGGCCTTGAGCTGCCAGTTCGCCGGGTCGTCGCCCGGCTCGCGGACGCGATCCGGCGACTGCAGCAAGATCCCGCCGGATACCTGCCGCCATTCCACCGTACTGAGCAGGACCCCCGGGGGGCCGGCTGCCCCCCCGAGGGGCGTCCGGGGGGGATGGAATCCCCCCCGGAGCGGGGGGTTCCGGGGGGTCGTCCCCCCGGGTCGGCACCTCAGCAGCCGGACGTTCTTGCTCGCGGACAGGATGTCCAGCGCCTCGGCGTCGAAGCCGGGGGCGATCACCACCTCGGTGAACACGTCCGCGATCTGCCGGGCCAGTTCGGCCGTCACCGGCCCGTTGGCCGCGATCACCCCGCCGAACGCCGAGACCGGGTCGCAGGCGTTCGCCTTGGCGTGCGCCTCGGCCAGGTCGGCGCCGATGGCGATCCCGCACGGGTTGGAGTGCTTGATGATGGCCACGCACGGCTCAGCGAAGTCGTACGCCGCCCGCCGCGCCGCGTCGGCGTCCACGTAGTTGTTGTACGACATCGGCTTGCCGTGGAGCAGCTCCGCGGCCGCGACGCCCCCGGGGTCGCGGGAGCCGTCGAGCCGTCCTCGTTCGGCAGAAAGATCTTTATAAAGTGCGGCGCGCTGGTGCGGGTTCTCGCCGTAGCGGAGCACGTCGGACCGCCGCCACAGGGCCCCGGCCACCCGGGGCCAGCCGCCGTCCCTGGCGATCTCGTCGGGCGCGTAGGCGGACGCGAACCAGGACGCCACCGCGACGTCGTAGGCGGCGGTGTGCGCGAACGCCTCGGCGGCCAGCTGGCGGCGCTGGTCCAGGGTGAAGCCGCCGTCGGCCACCGCGGCGAGCACGTCGGCGTACCGGGACGGCTCGGTGATGACGGCCACCGAGCCGTGGTTCTTGGCGGCGGCCCGCGCCATCGCGGGGCCGCCGATGTCGATCTGCTCCACGCACTGCTCCGGCGAGGCCCCCGACGCGACCGTGGCCTCGAACGGGTACAGGTTGGAGACGAGCAGCTGGAACGGCTCGATGCGGAGCTCGGCCAGCTGCGCCTCGTGCGCGGGGTTCGCGGTGTCCGCGAGCAGGCCCGCGTGCACCTTCGGGTGCAGCGTCTTGACCCGCCCGCCGAGGCACTCGGGGAAGCCGGTCAGCTCCTCCACCGGGGTGACCGGCACCCCGGCGGCGGTGATCCTGGCCGCGGTGCTGCCGGTGGAGACGATCTCGACGCCGGCCGCGTGCAGCCCGGACGCCAGGTCCTCCAGACCGGTCTTGTCGTAGACGCTGATCAGCGCCCGCCTGATCGGGATCCTGGTCACAGTATCTCCTTACATGTTCGCGCCATCCGGAGAGCCCTGCGGGCCACCGGCCGCTCGCACGGGCCACAAGGACGCGTGCTCGCTAGCCGGTACCGGATGGCACTCACGGGCCGATCCTCACCTTCCTGCCGCGGACGGACCAGCCTTCGCGGACCATCCTGCCCACGGTGGCGACGAGCAGCGCCCGCTCGGCCACCTTGATCCGCTCGTGCAGCGTCGCCTCGTCATCCTCGTCCGCCACCGGCACGCTGGCCTGCGCCACGATCGGGCCCGCGTCCATGCCCTCGTCGACGAGGAAGACGGTGCAGCCGGTGACCTTCACCCCATGGTCCAGCGCGTCCCGCACGCCGTGCGTCCCGGGAAACGACGGTAGCAGCGCCGGGTGCGTGTTCAGGCAGCGGCCGCCGAACGCGTCGAGGAACGGCTTGCCGACGAGCTTCATGAACCCGGCCAGGATGATCAGGTCGGGCTGGTAGCCGGCGCAGGTGCGGGCGAGCGCCGCGTCCCACTCCTCGCGATCGGCATAGTCGGCCAGGCGGACGACGAAGGAGGGAATGCCGGCTTGTCCGGCCCGGGCCAGCGCGTTGACCGAGCCGCGGTCCGCGCCCACCGCGACCACCCGCGCCCCGTAGGCCTCGTCGCGGCACGCGTCGATCAGGGCCTGAAGATTGGTCCCCTCCCCCGAGACGAGCACCACCAGCCGCGAGGTCACGGGGCCACCCTACGGCACGGGACCGGCAGGTCTGGTACGGGACTCGGAAGGTCCGGCATGGGACCCCGAAGGTCCGCGGAGAAGGCAGAATAGGTAGCGATGGCCAGATATCAGCCTCCTGGCGGGCGCGGGTCCGCACCGAGAGGAATGCTCCCGGCCCGCCGGCCGCTGCCGCCTCCCGACCCCGCCTTGCGCCAGCGGGCGCTGGCGGCGCTGGCGCTGGGCGCGCTCAGCCTGATCGGCCTGCTGCTCGGGCTCGGCAACCTGCACCGCGGGATCTACGTGACCATCCTCACCCTGCTGTTCGCGGTGGCCGCGGTCTGGCTCGGCGTCACCGCGAGCAAGAAGGCGCGGCGCAGCGGCACCGCCCGGCCGCGCTGGGCCATCGGCGGTGTCGTGCTCGGCGGGTTCGGCCTGGCGTTCAGCGCGCTGTGGCTGCTGGTCCTGGCGGTGTTCTGGCCGCAGCTGAACGCGTACTACAACTGCCTGAGCGGCGCGAACACCGTGACAGCCCAGCAGGCGTGCCACACCCAGTTCACCAACTCGGTGGGCGGCGAGCTCAGCGTCCTGCAGAACGGCCGGTAGCCCGCCTACCGGCTGGCCCGGCTGACCCGGCTGGCCGCGTGCCCGGTCAGCACTCCAGCAGCACTGGCCGGGCCGCTCCGCGCTCCGGGACGGCGGGACGGCGGGTTCCCATGATGGCGAAGGATCTGGTACTCGTAGCCGGACCAGATCCTTCGGGATCATGAAAATCTGTGCTTACCGCTCGCTGGGATACTCCTCGATCAGGCCGAGTGATATCTCCTCGTCCGGGTCGCCCTCTTCCTCGGCGGCCCACGGGTTGACGTAGATCCGGTGCCCGCCGGCGTCGTCGGTCTCATCTACCACCGCCGGCCCGGCCGATGCCCGCGGCTGCGTGGCATGCTCGTGCGGCGCGGTCGGGGGGCCGGTCCCGCGTCTGGTCCCGCGGCGGAGGACGAGCCAGTTCACGGCGGCGGCGGTCAGCGCGGCCGTGATGCCGATCTCCAGGATCGCCACCAGGCCCACCTGGAAGCCGGACGGGCCGACCGAGGCCAGGCGGCCGCTGCCGAGCGGGCCGCCGGCGAACGCCGCCGCCAGGCCGGCCAGGACGCCGGTCGCCGTCCCCGCGGCGAACCCCCAGAGCGGGGCCGCCTCGAGCACCGGCGTCGGCGCGATCCGCACCGTGACGATCCCGGCGAAGACGCCGGCCAGGTAAGGCACGGCGAGCACCGCGACCGGAACCCAGGGCGGGCCGCCTGGCCGGGTGCCCGAGGGCAGGGCCGCCAGCATCGGGAACAGGGGAAGCGCGCCGAGAACCGAGCCGGTCGGGGCGACCACGGTACCGGTGCCGAACACGAAACCCGGGCCGAGGCTGTAGGCGACCGCCCAGATGATCGCGTTCGGCACGTAGGCCAGCTGGGCCAATAGCAGCAGCGCCGCGCCGCCCGCGCCGGGTGAGAGCGCGTCGCTGGCCACCTTGACCTCGGGCAGGTGCACCGCCAGCGAGGCACCGGCCAGCACCGCGCCCGCCGCGGCGAGGATGGCGGCCGAGCCGAGCATGCCCATGACGATCGACCGTGGCCGGACCGGCATCAGGCTGGCCAGCCGCGGCCACGGCGCCAGCCCGCGGGCGGCGCCCAGCCCGCCCGCCACCAGGGCCAGCAGGAACGACGCGACCACCGCCTGCAGCGGCGAGGGCGCGGCGACGGCCGTACCGCTCGCCACCGCCAGCGCGCCGGCCAGCAGCGCGTACGGCAGCGCCAGCGCGACCGCGGCGTAGCCCACGTGGCGCAGCCGGGTGACCGCGCCGGCCCGCACCACCCACCGTCCGGCGATGGCCAGCAGCGTGCCCGGCAGCAGCACCAGCCCGAGCGGGAGCAGGCCGATCTGCCCGGCGCCGCGGACCGTGAAGCCGACGTGGTGCGCCACCAGCCAGAGCATGGCCGCGGTGCGCAGCACCCCGCCGAGGCCGCGGCCGATGCCGACGTGCGGCGCGGTGATCCAGCCGATCGCGGTGAGCGTGGTGAGCACGGCCAGCCCGCTGGCCGCCGCCGCGCAGGCGGCGATGCCGCCCGTGACGACCAGCGGCCGTCCCGGCGGCGCTGGGACGGAAGCACTCACACCACCGATCCTGGCAACGATCGCCTCCCGACCCGGGGAGGCGCGCCGGTCGGATCAGCGCGTTCGCATGATGTCGCGGACGAGGGCGGCGGTCTCGCTCGGGGTCTTGCCCACCCGGACGCCCGCCTTCTCCAGGGCTTCCTTCTTGGCCTGCGCCGTGCCCGAGGAGCCCGAGATGATCGCGCCGGCGTGTCCCATCGTCTTGCCTTCCGGCGCGGTGAACCCGGCCACGTAACCGACGACCGGCTTGGTCACGTGCTGCTCGATGAAGGCACCGGCCCGCTCCTCGGCGTCGCCGCCGATCTCGCCGATCATGACGATGGCGTCGGTCTCCGGGTCTTCGGCGAACGCCTGAAGGCAGTCGATATGCGTGGTCCCGATCACCGGGTCGCCGCCGATGCCGACCGCGGTGGAGAAGCCGATGTCGCGCAGCTCGTACATCATCTGGTAGGTCAGCGTGCCCGACTTGGAGACGAGCCCGACCCGCCCCTCGCTGGTGATGTCGGCCGGGATGATGCCCGCGTTGGACTTGCCGGGAGAGGCGACGCCCGGGCAGTTCGGCCCGATGATGCGGGTCTTGTTGCCCGCCGCGCTGGCCCGCGCCCAGAACTCGGCGGTGTCGTGCACCGGGATGCCTTCGGTGATCACGATGCAGAGCGGGATCTGCGCCTCGATCGCCTCGATGACCGCGTCCTTGGTGCCGGACGCGGGCACGAAGATCACCGACACGTCGGCCCCGGTCGCCGCCATGGTGTCGGCCACCGTGCCGAAGACGGGGACGTCGGTGCCGTTCAGCTCGACGGTCTGGCCCGCCTTGCGGGGGTTGGTGCCGCCGACGATCATGGTGCCCGCGGCGAGCATCCGCGCGCCGTGCCTGCGCCCCTCCGAGCCGGTGATGCCCTGGATCATGACCCGGCTCTGGCCGGTCAGGAAGATGGCCATCTCATGCTCCCTTCGCGGCGCTGGCCAGTTCGGCGGCCCGGCGGGCCGCGCCGTCCATCGTGTCCACCTGCTCGACCACCTTGATGCCGGCGTCGGCGAGGATGCGCCGGCCCTCGGCGGCGTTGTTGCCGTCCAGCCGGACCACGATCGGGAGGTCCACGTGCTCGCCGCGCTCGGCGAGCATGCTGATCGCCGAGACGATCCCGTTGGCCACCGCGTCGCAGGAGGTGATCCCGCCGAAGACGTTGACCAGGACGGCCCGCACGCTCGGGTCGGACAGCACGATCTCCAGGCCGTTGGCCATCACCTCGGCGGACGCCCCGCCGCCGATGTCGAGGAAGTTGGCCGGCCTGATCCCGCCGAACGACTGGCCCGCCTGCGCCACCACGTCCAGGGTGGACATCACCAGGCCCGCGCCGTTGCCGATGATGCCGACCTCGCCGTCGAGCTTGACGTAGTTGAGGTGCTTCTCCTTGGCCCGGGCCTCGATCGGGTCGGTGCTGCTGGTGTCGGCGAACCGCGCGTGGTCCTGCCGGAACGCGGCATTGTCGTCCAGCGTCACCTTGCCGTCGACCGCGAGCACCTGCCCGTCCTCGGTGAGGGCGATCGGGTTGACCTCGGCCAGCGTGGCGTCTTCGTCGGTGAACATGGCCCAGAGCCGTTCGGCCAGCAGCGCGGCGCCCTCGGCGGCTTCCGCCGGGATGCGCCCGGCCACGACGATCTCCCTGGCCTTGGCGGCATCCACGCCGGTCAGCGGGGACACCGGGATCCGGGCCACCGCCTCGGGGCTGCTGTGCGCGACTTCCTCGATCTCCATGCCGCCCTGCACCGAGCAGATCGACAGGAACGTCCGGTTGGCCCTGTCCAGCAGGAAGGACAGGTAGTACTCGGCCGCGATGTCGACGGCCTGGGCGATGAGCACCGTGTGCACGGTGTGGCCCTTGATGTCCATGCCGAGGATCTGGCTGGCCTTGGCGTAAGCCTCCTCCGGGCCGTTCGCCAGCTTCACGCCGCCGGCCTTGCCGCGCCCGCCGGTCTTCACCTGGGCCTTCACCACCACGAGCGGGTGGCCGTCCGCGGCGAACTCCGCGGCGATGTCCCGCGCCTCCTCGGCCGTGTGCGCGACCTTGCCCGGCTGGGTGGGGACGCCGTACTCGGCGAACAGCTCTTTCGCCTGATACTCAAACAGGTCCACTCTCAGTCTCCACTATTTCCGCTGCTCATAAGCCTGTCTCTGGTATTGATCGTGGTCTTGGCAGCCTAACTGGTAGCCTAACGGTTCAGTTTTGGCTTCCGTTGCTCTTTCCTCTGCCCTCGAACAGCGGCCCAGCGCGGCGGCCGCGGTACGGGTCACCGGCCGGAGCTGGCGCCGGTACACGACCCCGGTGGTCCGGGTGGTTGAGCGGCCCACCGCGTCCGCGATCTGCTCCAGCCAGTCCTTCAGGCATTGCGGGACGGTGTAATGGGCGGGTGTGCGGACGCCTGCGGCAAGTTCTTGGTGTTTGGCGCGCAGCTTGTCCTTGACCTCGGTCTTGGTCCTGCCGCGGACGATGATCCGGTCCCGGCGGCCATCTGGCTTCCAGCCGACGGTGATCGTCCCGGCCCAGCGGTTCCGGCTCCGCTCGTAGTAGATCGAATCCTCACCCCGTGCGCGGCGCTTGGTCTCTGCCATGGCTCCCTCTCCTCGCTGGGGTCATCGATCACCCGCACTGCGCAGGCACAGAGCGGCTACCGGGCTGGGGCCCGCGCGCGGCCTCACTACGCCATGTTTCGATGCGGCTACAAGACAGCCATACCGGCATTATTACGCTGGCTACCGACAGTCTTACCGTCATCGTTGAAAGGTCGGCTGGCTCGCTGACCTTGCTCAGCCAGACCTGTCAAGCCATCGGAGACTGTCCGCTATTTTTCTCTGATAAGTGGCAGGCCGTCCGGGACGGCTGCGCTGCTGCGCTGGCCAGCCGACTCGCCGGCCAAGAGGTCTGCGCCGGGCCGGCCGCAGCCTGCCGCGACCATGACCTCAGCCGGCATGACCTGGACGTGGCCGAGAGGCATGGGAGCAATACTGGACCTCGGACGCCCTGTCGAACTCACCGCAGCCGTCGAACGCCGAGCCGGGCAGCTAGCCCGCACACACGCCCTGCGCTGAAGGCCGCGTTGCCATGCGGGGGTGCCAAGGGACCTGCGAGCAGGGCACACTGAATGAAACCGCCCGGCCAAGGCCAATTGCGCGAGCTTCGCTGGGCCTGTCGGCGTGACGGGGCGCAGGCTGTGTCTGCCTCTGGAACGGGCCAGCGAGGTAGAAGCCGCACACCTGGGCTCGGGATCAGTTGTGACGAGCCCGGGGACCTGGGCCCTCCGGGCGGGATGCGGTCGCGATCTGAGGGGGCGCCACGTGAGCGAGTGGCCGACCGGCTGGGTCCGCGGTGACAAGGGCACGGTGGGCGGTGTGAATGGCGCGCCGGCTGAGGCGCCAACGTCACTGTCCGGGCCGTCCGATGCCCGGGTCAGGGAACTCGCCGCCAACCCGCTCGACGTCCAGCGACGCCGCCACCCAGGCCAGTGGGTCTCAGCCGCCATCGTGATCGGGTTCGTCGCCTGGCTGATCAAGACCTTGGCGGATAACAAGCTGACCAGCTGGCCCGCCGTCGGCCACTACCTGTTCTCCCCGGACATCCTGCACGGGCTGCTCGGCACGCTTGAGCTCACCGGTGTCAGCATGGCCCTGGCGATTGTGCTCGGCTTCATACTCGCGGCTCTTGGCGCCTCCGCCAACCCGGTCCTCATCTGGTTCGTCCGGGGTTACGTGTGGATCTTCCGCAGCGTTCCGCTGATCGCGCAGCTCCTGGTCTGGTACAACCTGGCCCTGGTGTTCCCGGTGCTGGCCGTCGGGGTGCCATTCACCAGCTGGCACGTGCAGAGCGCCACCATTACCGTGGTCACCCCGTTCATGGCCGCGATCTTGGGTCTTGGCCTGCACGAGGCCGCGTACATGGCGGAGATCGTCCGGGCAGGGCTTGTCGCGGTGCCACAGGGCCAGACCGAGGCCGCGCTGAGCGTCGGCCTCACCCGGCGGCAGGCCATCCGGACCGTCGTGATACCGCAGACTCTGCGAGTGATCGTGCCACCGGCCGGCAACCAGCTGGTCGGCCTGCTGAAGGCCTCGGCGCTGGTCTACGTCATAGGCGGCGTCGAGCTGCTGACCACAGCGCAGCAGATCTACTCGGTGAACTTCGAAGTCATGGCGCTGCTCACCGTGGCATCGATCTGGTATCTCACCGTGGTCTCGATGCTGACCATCGCCCAGCATTTCCTGGAACGCCGGCTCAATCGCGACCGCATCGGCGGCGACCGGTCGGCCCGGCCGGTAGCGGATCCGGACTTCGCCAGAAGCGACCCCCAGTTGTGAACGCCACCACTGGACCGATGGTCGAGATCTTGGGCGTGCACAAGAACTTCGGCCAGACCAAGGTGCTCAAAGGCGTTGACCTGCAGGTGGGCGTGGGAGAGGTGATGTGTATCGTCGGGCCGTCCGGATCGGGAAAGAGCACCTTGCTCAGAACGATCAACCGGCTGGAGACGCCCGACCGAGGGCTGGTCCTGGTCGGCGGCGAGATCATCGGCTATGAGCTGAACGGGGACCGGCTGCGGGAGCGCAAAGAATCCGACATCGCCCGCCAGCGCAGCAAGATCGGCATGGTCTTCCAGCAGTTCAACCTGTTCGGTAACCGGACTGCGCTGGAGAATGTGATGCTCGGCCCGCTGCACACCGGCCGCGCGAATCGCGCTGCCGCAGAGGATGAGGCTCGGCGACTGCTGATTCATGTCGGCCTGGAGCATCGGCTGCACGCCTATCCCGGCAGCTTGTCCGGCGGGGAACAGCAGCGGGTCAGCATTGCCAGGGCGCTGGCGATGAAGCCTCAGCTGATGCTCTTCGACGAGCCCACCAGCGCGCTGGACCCCGAGCGGGCAGGCGAGGTGCTCGACGTCATGCGTTCCCTGGCAATGGAGGGGCTCACGATGATAGTGATCACACACGAGCTCGGCTTCGCCAGAGAGGCCGCCGACACGCTCGTTTTCTTTGAGGGCGGGCGTGTCGTCGAATCCGGGCCGTGCTGCACAGTCCTTACGCGACCAACCCAGCAACGGACGAGGGACTTTCTCGCCCGAGTCCTGTGAGCGCGCTCGGACCGGACGGCCCGCTGCCGCAGACCTGGCACGTCCTGAAATGAGGAAGCAGGCATGAGAATACGATCACGTGGCATCGGTTTCCTGACCGTGAGTGCCGCATTGGTGGTCACGATCGCCAGCTGCGGCTCCAGCAGCAGCTCGTCCTCCTCAGACGCAGGTACGGGTGCACATAGTTCGGCTCCGTTCTTCAACGATCTGCCGCCATCCATCCAGAAGGCCGGCGTGCTGACCGTGGGCACCTCGGCGGCGTTCCCGCCATACGACTACAACACTGCGGGGTCCAGCACGGTCATCGGATTCGAGCCCGACCTGGACAAGGCGATGACGGCGCTGCTCGGGGTTAAGCTCCGACTCGTTGTCGTGGGGTTCCCGGAGCTGATTCCAGGCGTGCAGGACAAGCGCTTCGATGTTGCCGTCGATGGCATTTCGGACACCAGGGCCAGGCAGAAGGTGGTCAACTTCGTGGACTACGCCGACGCTGGCCAGGTGATTCTCGCACCGACAGCAAAGGCCGACGGGGTCACGAACCTCCTCGATATCTGCGGGCATTCGCTTGCTTATGCCGTTGGCACCTTCGGGCAGCAGATCGCGAATGACGTTGCGGCGCTGTGCGCGAAGGCGCACAAGCCACTGCCCAGCCAGACCGCCTTCCCGGACGCGCCTTCGATCCAGCTGGCCATCGAATCCGGCCGGATCTCGTACGAGCTCGAATCCACCGCAACGGCGGGTTATGACGCCAAAGCGTCCAAGGGCAGGATCTCTGCCATTGCCGTACCCTCTTCTCAGGCCACGGGGGATTTCGCGTCCAGCTTGGAGGGCGTGGTGGTGCCGAAGGGCGTGCCGCAGCTCGCAGAGGCAATCCGGGATGCACTGACAAGGATGCTCCAGGACGGCACATACCTGTCGATCCTGAAAACGTGGGGCGTCCAAGGGCTGGCGGTTAAGGAGATCACGTACGACACACCCAGCTTCTAACACCCCGCTAAGGTTCTTAGCGGCTTCCGGAAACACTGGGGGGCGGCTCGACGGGCGGGGGGAAGTCCCGGGTCTGGTTTGCGGCTGAAGGGTGCGTGAGCGCTCGGCGGACTTGCCGTCGGCGGTGAGGTGGCGCCAGCTGGTCTGCCGGTCCGGCAGGCCGGGGCTGCCCTGGTCCCAGTCGACGAAGGTGGCCTCGTGGCAGTAATGATCCAGGCGCGCGCTGATGCCCAGGTGCGGCTCGCTGTCGACGAAGGACGGTCCGAGGCCGTCATTTCTGCGTGTGGTTCTGCGTATTCAACACGCGGCAAGGCTGCTTGGCTTGAACCCACCACCCCAACGGAACAGCTCCTGAGGGAGCGCTCACGAAAAGCCTCGTCAA
>Ga0335069_10008595_pt1 | contig 14594 bp, 15 predicted proteins | sample Lox_Sample_11_FD_206714 | JGI IMG/M metagenome (GOLD analysis project Ga0335069, IMG submission 206714) | Soil microbial communities from Loxahatchee National Wildlife Refuge, Florida, United States - Lox_Sample_1.1 | ecosystem: Environmental > Terrestrial > Soil > Wetlands | place: USA... | reverse complement strand
ACGAGTTCTGCCCAATCGGGTGCGGGCTGGGCGTTCACCGGCATAGTGCGGTCGCAGATCGGATGAAGCGCATCTTTGTGGTCGAGTGAGGGAGTGACGTGCACAAGAAAAACCGGCATCTGAAATTTCCGGAATGCGCGCGCGAGACTTGCGGCATGGGCAACGACATCGGCGGATGCATTTGGAAGCGCCGGAGCACCGACAATGCCTTTTTGAAGATCGATGACGACCAGCGCTGTTGTTTGTTTATCAATCATAGAAAAGTCCTTTCTCCCAACGTCTTGGAATTTCAAGTTTGTATATCGTAAAAAAAATTCATCGTTTCATTCAGCATCATGCAGTATTCCAACCGGCTGCTGCCGGAACGATGCCATCGTCGTGGAAAACGTCCGGGCATTCATTTCATCCAGCGGGAGTTTCGAAAGCGAACTGGAAATTATTTCGACTGCCCACGGTCCGGCATAGCCCATTGCCTGTATGCACTCGATAAAACCATAGAGGTCATATTCGCCGCCGCCGCAGAATGTTCTGTTGGATGGATCGTGATTTGGATTCGAAGGCAGCGTACCGTCGTTCAGTTCCACGCTGATAAGATGCTCCGGCGGAAGAGTACGGATTTCGTCGTACGTGATGCCGAGATTGGCGACTTGATAGATATCGAGAATGATGCCGCCGTTTTTTGCGCCCGCAGTTTTAACCATCGTTACTGCATCGTTGATATTGTTGATGACGGCGCAGCCCATCAGCTCGAACCCGACCGATGTGCCATGTTCTTCAGCTTCTTTGCATAGTGAAGCAAATGATTCAGCGAGGCGCGGTATTGCACAAGTTTCATTGTAAAAATCACCGACCTTGATGTGTTTGGCATGCAGTGCTTCGGCCGCGTGCAACAGTTTCCGCTTGCGGTTATCCGATTCGTTTTTTCTGCCGCCGGTAAGAAACCAATCGGTCAGGAACTCGAGTTCGAGATAGTCGATGCCGTAATCGGCAAGAATGGATTTCATGTCGTTCAACGAGTAATGCAGCAGAATGTGTTCCAGATCGGTATGCCAGATACCGATTCCCTTAAATCCGGCATGCGCAGCGGATTCGACACGATCTCGAAAATCGAAACGGCTCATTTCTCCTTCTCCCGGAACAATGCCGGCCGTCGTCCAAAAGAGATTCATCAATTCAATGTTTTTTTTCATTGCAATATCCTTTTGCGAAACCGATTCTTTCAACGCTTCTCTTTGAATCGAAATCATCGCCACTTAATATATCAAAAGTAAATCGTGCGTTCAATCGGCTTTACGTTAAACGCTGCGTAACAATATTTATCAACAGTGCTTTTGCATAGCTCTCAAAGTTTTTCTATTTTCCTTAAGAGCATAATATTCAGAAAGATGTTATCCGTTTTATAGTGGTTTTTTTATGTCGATTTTCGAGATACTGATCATCGCCTTCGGGCTTGCAGCGGATGCGTTTGCGGTATCCATCGGAGCAGGAGTCTCGGGCATACTGGAAGAACGGCGGTCGATGATTCGCCTTTCTTTTCACTTCGGCTTGTTTCAATTTCTCATGCCGGTGCTCGGATGGCTGGCGGGCACTGAAGTAGCGCAATGGATGGAGGCATACAATCATTGGATTGCATTTATCCTGCTTACTTGGGTGGGCGCAAGAATGATTCAAAGCGGATTGAAGAACGAATCACTGCATCAAGGGCGCGATCCAAGCCGTGGAATATTATTAGTGATACTTTCTCTTGCCACGAGCATCGATGCACTGGCCGTGGGATTCAGTCTTGCGCTGCTGAATATTTCGATCTGGTATCCGGCCGTGGTGATTGGCATCATTACCGGCGGCACATCATTTCTGGGAATTCTTCTCGGCCAAAAACTTTCCGGCCGCATTGGGAGAACCGCATCTATTATCGGGGGAATACTTTTGATTTTCATTGGCGGCCAAATTGTGGTATCGCATATTTTTCATTGAAAAATAATATTGATTGTCGCGGCTTCTTTTCATACTTTATATAGATATGGAAGAAGTATTAAGTCTCGAAAGGTATTTATGAACGAAGGAACAATCGTCCAGATTATTGGACCTGTAGTAGATATTGATTTTTCCGGCGGAAAATTGCCGGAGATTATGCATGCCGTTCGCATCCCCAGAAAAAATGCGGAAGGTGCAGATGAAGAATTGATTTGTGAAGTGCAACAGCAACTTGGCGAAGATCGGGTTCGTACCGTGGCGATGGATTCCACCGACGGTTTGACGAGAGGCATGAAGGCGATCGATACCGAAGCATCGATCAGCGTGCCTGTTGGGCCGGATGTTCTGGGACGCCTTATCAATGTTACAGGGCATGGTATTGATGGATTACCGGAAATAAAATCTAAAAAAACATATCCCATCCATCGTTCTGCACCGAAGTTTGATGATCTTGCGACGAAGAAAGAAATGTTCGAAACCGGAATCAAGGTTGTTGATTTGCTTGAACCGTACACCAAAGGCGGCAAGACCGGTTTGTTCGGCGGCGCCGGTGTCGGTAAAACGGTTATCATTCAAGAATTGATTCATAACATCGCCAAGCATCATGGCGGATATTCGGTATTTGCCGGTGTCGGGGAACGCACGCGTGAAGGCAATGACTTGTGGTTGGAAATGAAAGAATCCGGCGTGCTGCCGAAAACAGCATTGGTGTTCGGACAGATGAATGAACCGCCGGGTGCACGCCAGCGCGTTGCATTGACAGCGCTAACGATGGCAGAATATTTCCGCGATGATGAAGGAAAAGACGTTCTGTTGTTCGTCGATAACATTTTCCGTTTTGTGCAAGCAGGTTCTGAAGTTTCTGCATTGCTTGGACGCATGCCGTCGGCAGTCGGTTACCAACCGACGTTGTCCACCGAAATGGGCGAGTTGCAGGAACGTATCACTTCGACGAAAAAAGGATCGATCACTTCAGTGCAGGCAATTTATGTTCCTGCTGATGACTTAACTGATCCCGCGCCTGCGACGACATTCTCGCACCTCGATGCAACAACGGTGTTGAGCCGCCAGATTGTGGAAAAGGGAATTTATCCAGCCGTCGATCCATTAGATTCGACTTCGCGTATTCTTGATCCGCTGGTGGTCGGGGAAGAACATTACAATGTTGCGCGCCGTGTGAAAGAAATTTTACAAACGTACAAAGATTTACAAGACATTATCAGTATTCTTGGAATGGATGAATTATCCGACGACGATAAATTGACGGTAACACGCGCACGAAAGATCGAACGATTTTTGTCGCAGCCGTTCTTTGTGGCGGAACAGTTCACAGGCCAAGAAGGCCGGTATGTGAAAGTCGAAGATACCATTCGCGGTTTCAAAGGCATTGTCGAAGGCCAGTACGACGACTTGCCGGAAAATGCATTCTCGATGGTGGGAACCATTGAAGAAGCAGTTGAGAAAGCGAAAAAACTTCAAGCATAATTATGGCGGAAAAATCATTTTATCTCGAAATCATTACGCCGCGCCGTATTGTTTTTAAAGGCGAGGTGGTCAGCATCAGTGTGCCGGGTGTCGTCGGCGGTTTTCAAGTACTGAAAAACCACGCAGCATTGCTTTCTTCCCTTAACGTCGGTGAAGTGAAGCTGACCGACGGTTCTGGGAACGAATTTCATTTTGCAACTTCCGGCGGTTTTGTGGAAGTGCATGACAATTCTGCTGTGCTGCTGGCCGAGACTGCGGAACGTGCCGATGAAATCGATATTGAACGCGCAAAGTCGGCGCGTGAACGAGCCAAAAAACGTCTTGAAGAAAAAGAAGCAACACTCGATCCTGCGCGTGCAACATTGGCATTGCAGCGTGCACAAAACCGATTACACATTGCAGCAGTAAAATAATCGCGAAGCCCGCTTTTGGGCGGGCTTTGTTTTCATTCTATAGTCTTTTAATGTCAACGTGCGAGGCAAAATATCCTTGCCAAGAGTTTTGAACGCAACATCTTCCAAAACATTATCATCTGTGCAGCAACTGACGCAATCGACGTTTGCAGAAATCGATCTCAACGCAATTGCCTTCAACTTACGCGGCGTTCGAAAGCGCATCGGCAGAGGCGTGAAAATTCTCGCGGTTGTCAAAGCCAACGCGTACGGTCATGGAATTCAACAAGTCTCGAATTTTGTGATTCAACACAGCATCGCTGATTACCTCGGTGTCGCATTTCCTGAAGAAGGCTTACAAATTCGCGAAGCAGGAGTGAAGGCGCCGATCCATGCGTTTGCTCTTCCTTCGAAACGACAGGTCGAATTATTTTTCGATTATCATATCGAACCGACGATATCGACAGTCAACGAAATAAAATGGTTGAATACTTCGGCGCAGCGAAGAAAACAAATGATACCGGTCCATTTAAAAATCGATACCGGAATGAGTCGATTGGGTGTGACCGTGGAAACACTGCCGGAATTTTTAAAAATTCTATCGAAGCAATCGCGGCTTGAAATCAAAGGCGTCTTTACGCATTTTGCTACTGCCGACGAAACCGATAAAACCTTTGCAAAAAAACAATTGTCGGATTTTCACCGAGCGTTAGAAATTCTTTTTCAGCATGGCATCGAACCGGAACTGATTCATTGTGCGAACAGCGCGACAATTCTTGATTTACCAGAAACATATTTTTCGATGGTGCGCCCGGGTGTGATGATGTACGGATATTATCCGTCTCATGAAACAACGGAAAGTATTCCGCTTAAACCGGCAATGACGGTGAAGTCCCGCGTTGCGATGGTGAAACGGATTCACGCAGGCGACAGTGTCAGTTATGGACGCCGGTTCATTGCGCAGCAGCCCACGACAATTGCCAATATTCCGATTGGATATGCCGACGGCTATTTTCGCCTCTTGACGAATAGAACACGAGTGCTTATCGGTGGCAATGCGTATCCGGTTGTCGGTTCGATTTGTATGGATCAGATGATGGCAAACGTGGGCGATGCCGATATTCGTGTCGGCGATGAAGTCGTGATTTTGGGCAAACAAGGGAATATGGCAATTACCGCATTGCATCTTGCCGATATCCTTGGTACCATACCGTATGAAATTTGTTGTGCAATCTCAGCGCGTGTTCCACGAATCTATAAGGGACTATGACACGATCACAGGAGTTTCTGAGCACCATGCTCCATCGGCTTCCCAAATGGGAATTGAGTTCGTACGAGCATCAAACGACGCTCGATAAAATTCGAGAACGTCTTTCATCGACCGACAATCTTCAAGAAGAACTTCGCCGGCTTTACACGGTCAAAAATTATTCTGAGTTTGCCATGAGTTTAATGTGGATGGCAGAACGGGTCGAACGTAATGCAGAGAAGTACGATTCGACGCCGGAAGAAGACGAATTAGTTTTTTCGTTCTATCGAAAAGCGGTCGGCGAAAGTATTGCACCGACACTTCCGCCTTCGTTTGAATTTACTCCTCCATCTCAAGAACAAACAACGATACCTCCTGTTGCCGAACCGCCAGCAACCGATTCCATCTGGGGCGACTTTACCTCTTTTAGTAATACTGCCCAAGAGCTGCCGGCGCCACCGCCGGCTGGATCGACAGAATTTTCTCAAGTAAAAAAGTTTTCTGAGTCGCTGGATCAGGTATTGCAAGCAATACAAAGCGGCGCAGAAAGTCGGTTAAAGTCGGTGGATGCTCTTATTGCTGAATGTAACGCGATGCTTGCCGATGCAAACACACCGGAAGACTGCCGGTCATTTTGCCAGCCGCTGCAGGAGTTTTTAGATTTTGTTGTTTCGGGCGATTTGATCGATGATATTCGTGTCATGAATATTGTTTCCAACATTCAGGGACCGTTTGCTCAATGGGAACAAGCAGAGCCGGAAAATCGGTCCGGTATTTTGGATGGTGCCATCGAAATTCTTCACGATTTCAAAACGATGTTTGAGTGAACACATGAGTACACAAAAAATTTATGCCGTCATTATGGCGGGAGGATCCGGTACGAGGTTTTGGCCACGCAGCAGAGAAAAATCTCCAAAGCAAGTATTGGAAATTGTCGGTTCAGGGTCGATGATCTACAATACTGTTGCGCGTATTCAACCATTAGTGCCGTCTGAACAAACGTTGGTTGTCACCAATAAGCTCCAACAACACATCATTCAACAACAGCTTCCTCAATTGCCGAGCGAAAATATTTTAGTGGAGCCGGTGGGGAGAAACACGGCGCCGTGCATTGCACTCGCTGCGCAGTGGATTGCCCATCGCGATCCGGAAGCGATTATGGTCGTGCTGCCGGCAGACCATCTTATTCGAAAACCGGAAGAGTTTTTACGCGTGCTTCGCATGAGTATCGACGTTGCCACAACGCATGACGCATTAGTTACGATTGGCATTCAACCGACGCATCCTGAAACCGGTTACGGGTACATCCAGTATGACGATTCACCGAATCAAAATCCATACTATCGCGAAGGAGTTTATCGCGTAAAAACGTTTGCAGAAAAGCCGAATTTAGAAACCGCGCATAAATTTATCGACAGCGGCGATTTTGTCTGGAACAGCGGCATGTTTATCTGGAAAGCGCGCGTTGTGCTCAAAGAAATCGAACAGCATCTTCCGGAAGTCCATACACAGTTAACAAAGTTATTGCCGGTTCTCGGGACAGATAAATATCAAGCGACGCTGGACCATGTGTATGGTGTTATTCGCGGCGTCTCTATCGATTACGGTGTGATGGAAAAAGCAGAGAACGTGTTTGTGGCAAAAGGCGATTTCGGATGGAGCGATGTTGGTTCTTGGGATGAAGTTGTGCGATTGACGCCGGCAGATGCCGATGGTAATGCATTTCGCGGAACCGTGATTGCAAAAGACGCAACAAATACGTACGTCGATGCAGGCGGTCGTGCTGTGGGACTCATCGGGGTGGATGATTTGATCGTTGTCACGACAGACGATGCAGTGTTGATTTGCAAAAAAGATCGTTCGCAAGATGTGAAAGAAATTGTGGACTATCTGCGCCGCAAGCAGATGAATGAACTTCTGTAAGCACCATATCGGCATGATGATCTGGATGATCATCGCGTGTGGTTTCATTGGATGCGCTTCGACGCCGCGATTTGCAGAACGCAATGATAGTTCAAAGAAGGAGTCGTCTTCCAAAGAAAATGAATCTACGCCGTTGCCGTCTGAACGGTCGCCTTCGGATAAGCCATTGCTTACGCTCGAAGGTATTGCTTCGTACTATGCCGATGATTTTAACGGCAAGCAAACATCCAACGGCGAAAATTTCGATATGAATTCTCTCACAGCGGCGCATCGAACGTTTCCCTTCGGCACAAAAATTCGTGTTACCAATCTTGAAAATTCCAAAACAGTCATTGTCCGTGTAAATGACCGCGGGCCGTTTAAAGAAGGTCGAATGATCGATCTTTCTCGCGGCGCGGCACTTGCAATAGACCTGATTCGTACCGGAACAGCACGGGTTCGATTGGAAGTATTGGAATGGGGAAAAGGAAATTAATGCGGCGCACCCTTGCCAATGCTTTTTGATTCTATATCAAAAATGAAAATAAAAGTATTCATCAAACCCAACGCTAAAAAAAACGAAGTGCTCCTTCAATCGAATGGCACTTACATTGTGCGTGTTGCCGCCCCAGCGGTGGATGGAAAGGCAAACGCAAAATTGATCGAAGTTCTTGCCGAACATTTTGGAAAACCGAAGTCATCCGTTGTGCTGACAGTCGGTACTCGCGGCAGAAATAAGATTCTCGAAATTTTATAACCTATTTGAAATATTTTTGAGAACAATAATCGGCGATTTTAAGCTAAAATAGCTGCTTGAATGATAGCACAGCATTTTTTCATTGCTTCTTATTGGTTTCTTTGTTAATTTTGCAAAGTAATTCGCCGATTTTTCGGGCGTTATGTTGAACGGTTTTTGAGGTGAGATGAGGAGCGCGGAAAATATATTCGCGGTCAAAAAAGCGTTATCCATCATGCTTAGCAGTGGTTTGTTGGTTTTTTGTTTGGCAGGTTGTTCGGATTATTCGACATCAGAATTTATGAGCAGAAAATCGGGCGGTACTGAAAATCCGAGGGAAAACGCTGTTCTCTATGCTGGCGAAACGATTGCCTCATCGAATTTTCATGTTCACCATCCTTCCATTGCTCCATTAGTGCGAGCATATTCCCAGCAGTACGGAGTCGATTGGATTTTAACGCTTTCCGTGATGCGGCAGGAATCTCGATTTGATGATAATGCGATGAGCGATAAGGGCGCATACGGCTTAATGCAATTGATGCCGTTAACGCAATTAGAATTGGCCGAAAAACTTGATGTCGATGAAGCAGCGAGCCCCAAAAATAATCTTCGTGCAGGAATCTATCATCTAAAATCGCTGAAAAAAATTTTTGAAAAAGCATCGCCCAAAGATCAAACCTGTTTGGCGCTGGCAGCATACAATTGCGGACTGGGAAGAATTTTGGATGCCCAAAAAATTGCCGAGTATATGGGGAATAATCCATTAAAATGGGAATCGGTTCGAACGGCCTTAGTGTTCCTTTCCCGCAAATATTATACGCTTCATAAAAAAATTTGGGAAGAGGGCGTTCCTTCAAGCGGCTATTTTCGTGATTGGCGGCAGACGGTGACCTATGTAGATGAAGTGATGAAGCATTATGACGATTATAGTCTCGCGATGAAATAAATTCTTCCGATAGCAGTTCTTGAAAAATGAGAAGACGGCAGAGTTTGATTTTTCAATATTAAAACAGCATATTCTCCCTTGATTGTGAAAAGTATTTGTGGACTGCAAATACCGATAAACTCATTATTCACCAAATAAAAGGAGTCATCTATGAAAAACTTGTTTGTGCAACTCGTAATAGCCCTTCTGCTTACATCGATGATGCTGATGTCGGTTGGATGCTATGGATCTTTTGGTTTAACGAGCAAAGTGTATAAGTGGAATGACACGATGGAAGGCAAATGGGTAAAAGAATTGGTATTCCTCGTGATGAACATTGTACCCGTGTATAGCGTTGCAGTCGGGGTCGATGCAATCGTATTAAACAGCATCGAATTTTGGACAGGGAGCAATCCTATTTCATCGACGACTGCCACCAAGGACGGCGCTTCGGTAGCATTCAACGTAGAAAAGAAAGCGGTAACGATAAGCTATGGAACCACCTTCTTAACCTTGACGCAAGAAAATGGCAAAACAGTAGCAAAAGATAATCAGGGGAATGTTGTTGCGTATGCAGTTCCCGGCGAAAATAGTTCCATCAATATTGTTGACAAGGATGGCAAAATATTGCGAACTTATTCCCGCACTCAAGTAGATGCGATAGCGATCAATAAATAACCATCGCATGATCTTTATCAAAAGGAGAAATTCTGAAAAAGAGTTTCTCCTTTTTTACTTTCTCTCGGAAATTTTGTAACCGCGGACTTTTTTTCGTAACTTACTATCACTATGAGAGAATTTGCACACGCCGAAGGAAAACCGCGCTGCCATTGCGGAATTTTTGGAGTTTATGGCCACCCCGAAGCTTCCCTGCTTTCGTTTTACGGATTGCATGCGTTGCAGCATCGCGGGCAAGAGGCAACCGGCATTGTTTCCAGCGAATGGTTGCCCGAAGAAAAAAAATGGCGTTTCCACATTCACAAAAGTATCGGATTAGTTTCCGATGTTTTTAAAGACGATAAAATTTTATCGGATGAACTGAAGGGCACCGCAGCAATCGGGCATAATCGCTATTCAACCACCGGTGCATCGGATAACAAAACCAACATTCAGCCGTTTTGGGTGAACTATAAAGGTGGAAATCTTGCGCTTGGCCACAATGGCAATCTCACCAACTATCGCGTGCTGCGTCAGCGTTTGCAGGAAGAAGGAACAATTTTTCAATCCACGACCGACAGCGAAATTTTATTGCATCTCACAGCACGCAGCAAGCACAAAGATCAGATTCGACAAATTCAAGAAGCGTTAAATACCGTCGAAGGTGCATTCTCGTTTGTTATCTTGACAGATGTCGGCTTGATTGCAGCACGTGATCCGCACGGCTTTCGTCCGCTGGCGCTTGGAAAACTTGATGGTGCATTCGTTGTCGCGTCGGAAACATGCGCGTTCGATATTATTGGTGCAGAATATCTTCGGGATGTCGCGCCGGGCGAAATTGTTCTCATCGACAATGAAGTGTTGCAAACGAGCACCGTAAAATCTTTCTGGCTCGACAAAAAAACTAATCAATCGCATCATTGTATCTTCGAGTATATATATTTTTCTCGCCCCGACAGCAAAGTTTTCGGAGAGAATGTGGACCGTGTTCGCCGAAAACTCGGGAAATTATTAGCGAATGAATCGCCGGTCATACCGGAATCGAAAGATGATAAAGTGATTGTCATCAATGTGCCGGACTCCAGTAATACCGCGTCGCTTGGTTATGTTTCCGAAAGCAATAAAAAAGGGTACAATATCAAGTTGGAATTGGGATTGATCCGCAATCACTATGTGGGCAGAACGTTTATTCAACCGCAACAAACGCGCCGTGAAATGAAAGTAAAAACCAAATTCAATACCGTGAAAGGCGTTTTAAAAGACCGTAAAGTGATTGTCGTGGATGATTCCATTGTGCGCGGAACAACATCAAAACAATTGATCAAATTAATTCGCGAAGCGCAACCGAAAGAAGTTCATTTTCGAGTTTCGAGCCCACCGATTAAATTTCCTTGTCATTACGGCATGGATTTTCCGAGCCACGAAGAATTGATTGCCAACCGCTTTCAAGGCGACATCGAGGCGATGCGCCGTGAACTCGGCGTCGAAAGTTTAGTCTATCTTTCTATTGAAAAACTTCTTGAGGCAGCACCGAAAGAGGGCGGGCGTCATTATTGTACAGCATGCTTCGATGGAAAATATCCGGTGCCGGTCGATAGCGAAGCATCGAAAGACGCAAACGAACAGTGATGCCCGAAAAACGTTTTACTGTTTCCAACATCCTCAGCTTGAGCCGTATTGTTCTCATCATACCGATCGGTTATTGTTTGATCGCGAACTTTCCGCATCACCGTTGGTGGGCTGCCGCGGTGATCATCTTTGCTATTGCCACAGATTTTCTCGACGGATATTTTGCGCGCAAACTTCATGAGGTGACGGAACTGGGAAAATTTATCGACCCGCTTGCAGACAAAATTGCCATCGGATTGTATGCGCTGCTCATGGTGTGGACGGGCGATGTGCCGTTGTGGTTTATTGTATTTGTGATTGTGCGTGATGTATTGATCTTTCTGGGGGGAGTATATATTAAACAGCAAAAAGGAATTATCCCGCAATCCAATTGGCCGGGAAAAATTGCCGTCAGCTTTATTGCGCTCGTATTTTTCTTGAGCACCATTCACGTCGAATCATTGGAACGATTGCGAATGATTGCTGTCGGTGCAAGTGTCGTGATGATGACCTTCTCCTTGGTCAGTTATACACAGCGATTGTTTATCGGACGAAATGCTGGGAAATAACGACGATGGGATTGTTCGACTCGATATCGAAAATTAAAAATGGCCTTGCGAAAACGCGCGATTCCTTTGTTGCGAAAGTACAGCACCTTGTTGCCACGAAAAGCAGGATCGACGAAGACGTGTTGGAACAGCTGGAGGAAATTCTGATTGCAAGCGATGTCGGCGTCGAAACAGCGGGAGTTATTCTCGACGGTTTGCGAACGCGAGTGAAAGAAGAAAAATTTGAATCGACTGCCCAGCTGCTGGAATTACTGAAAAGCGAAATTTCCGATGTGCTTCATGTCGAAACCAGCACTGAACCATCGTTATCCAAGCTGCCCATCGATACACGTCCGTATGTGGTGATGGTCATCGGCGTCAATGGCGTTGGCAAGACCACAACGATTGGCAAGATGGCGTATCAATATCGTTTGGCGGGGCACCATGTGGTCATCGGTGCCGCAGATACCTTTCGCGCTGCAGCGAATGAACAGTTGGAAATTTGGGCGAAGCGTGCCGGCGTTGACATTATTCAACAAGCGCATGGCGCAGACCCCGCCGCGGTCGCGTTTGATGCGCTGAATTCTGCTATAGCAAAACATGCCGATGTCGTGATTATCGATACCGCCGGACGCTTGCATACAAAATCCAATTTGATGCAAGAGTTAAGAAAAATCAAACGCGTCATGGACAAACGATTGCCCGGCGCACCGCACGAAATTTTGTTAGCGCTCGATGCAACCACAGGGCAAAACGGTTTGCAACAGGTAAAACAATTTTCTGCCGCGGTCGATGTTACTGGATTGATACTGACAAAATTGGATGGAACAGCGAAGGGCGGTATTGTGCTTGCCATCAGTCACGAATTGAATGTACCGGTAAAATTTGTCGGCGTAGGAGAACATATCGACGATGTACAATTGTTTGATCGAAAAGTGTACGTGGATGCGCTGTTCGAAGGAACAGCATTCAAACCGTAGCGTTCAGTTCTCTTTTCCCGAAACAAAAATCATTATATTGTTGAAGAACACACGCAGTCAATAATCATGTCGAACAAAATTCACATATTATCTCCGGAGCTGGCAAATAAAATTGCTGCCGGCGAAGTGGTGCAGCGGCCGGCATCGGTCGTGAAAGAACTGGTTGAGAATGCGTTGGATGCACACGCAACGCGGATTGCGGTACTGGTCAACGATGCGGGCAAAGCGTTGATTCAAGTGGTGGATAACGGCGAAGGCATGTCGGAAATGGATGCGTCGCTGGCGTTCCGGCGGCATGCAACGAGTAAAATAAAATCACCCAGCGATCTTGAAGCGATTAAAACGCTGGGGTTCCGCGGTGAAGCCCTTGCCGCAATTTCGGCGGTTTCGCAAGTCGAAGTGAAAACAAAAACAGAATCGGATGAGCTTGCCACTTTGATTCGCATCGAAGGCGATGAAGTAAAAGAAAAATCGAAAACGGCATTTGAACGCGGCACGAGTATCACGATTCGCAATTTATTTTATAATACGCCGGCACGCCGCAATTTTTTAAAAACGCGTCAGACAGAACTTAAAAATATCACCGATGTCGTTGTGCGGATGGCGGTTGCCTACCCCGAGGTAGAATGGTTTTACGCCAGCGACGACGACACGTTGATCGATGTAAAAAAAGAACAAACCGAACAACGCATCAGCCATGTGTTTGGCAAAGCGCAGGGCGAAGGATTGATCCGGTTTGAAGAAAGAACCGATTTGATGCACGTGCACGGATTTTTGGCGAAACCGAATTTTGCCCGCAAGACGCGCGCCGAACAATATGTGTTTCTCAACGGACGATTTATCTTCAGCAAAATGATTAACCATGCCGTGTTTCAAGCGTATGAACATTTACTGGAAAAAGGTTCATTCCCATTTTTTTTATTGTTTCTCACGATCGATCCCAGCAAGGTCGATGTCAATGTGCACCCGACAAAGATGGAAGTAAAATTTGAAAACGATTCGAACATTTATAGACTTGTTCTTTCTGCCGTCCGCAAAGCGCTTGCCGCGAATGACCTTGTGCCGTTGATATCGATCCAGGATGGAAATGCAATTTCATCCGGCGATTCAAAATTACGATTTGAAGGAAGGCCGTGGGAAAAAATTGAAGGAACGATGCCGGCAGGCGCTCCGGTGTTTCCCTTGCCTCAGGATTTTCATACAACAGAATTGCGCCCAACATCGGCTCCCATTCTGGGAAAAGAAGAAGTGCTTTCGTCCTTGTCGGGTGCGCCCTCGTCGTTGCAGTTTCAAACACCACCAAGCGTGGGCCGCATTCTTGCCCAACGCCAACCGGAGGAATCGTCTCAAGAAAATAAGCCGGTGTGGCAATTGCACAATAAATATATCGTCTCGCAAATTCGCTCTGGACTGATGATTGTCGATCAACACGTTGCACACGAACGGATTTTGTACGAACGGGTTGTTGCAAATTTTGAAAACAGTTTGCCGTCGTCGCAGCAATTATTATTTCCTGAAACCGTAGAACTGCCTGCCAGCGATTATGCCTTAGTGAAAGAATTGCAGCCGCATTTAGAAAAATTGGGATTCGATCTGAAGCTGTTCGGTAAAAACACCATCGTGATTGAAGGAATTCCCGCCGATGTGCGCGTCGGCGGCGAAAAGAAAATATTGCAAGATGTTTTGGACGAATACAACAACAATGAACATGCCGGTATTTCCGATGTGCGCGATAATCTTGCCAAATCGTTTGCGTGTAAAGCCGCGATCAAAGCCGGCGATAAATTGAATACCACAGAAATGGTCGTTCTCATCGAACATTTATTTTTAACAAAAATGCCGTATGTCTGTCCGCACGGACGTCCGATTGTGGTGCGAATACCGCTTGAAGAATTAGATAAACGCTTTGGCAGAACTTGAACGTCGAAGGAGATTGCACGGTGCAGAAAATCATCGAGTGGGGAAGAATGTTCCGCCCATCGCAATGGGTGAAAAATATTTTTTTATTTGCGGCGCTCATCTTTTCAAAACATTTTTTTGAACCGGCATATTTACGTACGACAGCAACGGGATTTGTAGTTTTCTGTTTTATTTCCAGCGTCGTCTATATCTTAAATGACATCGTTGATCGCGAAACC
>Ga0335069_10008594_pt1 | contig 14595 bp, 8 predicted proteins | sample Lox_Sample_11_FD_206714 | JGI IMG/M metagenome (GOLD analysis project Ga0335069, IMG submission 206714) | Soil microbial communities from Loxahatchee National Wildlife Refuge, Florida, United States - Lox_Sample_1.1 | ecosystem: Environmental > Terrestrial > Soil > Wetlands | place: USA: Florida... | reverse complement strand
GATCCGCGCCTCGAGCGCGTCGACCACCGCCGCCGCCCGCACGGCGACGCCGAGCGCCGCGCCGACGCGGCGTACGTCGTCCAGGATGTCGGCGAGCGTGCGCGGATCCAGGCTCAGCACGCGCGGCCGTCCCGGAAGCCGGGCCGCCACCGCCGTCACGCTCGCGAGCGACGGCGCGCACACGTCGCAGAGCCCCTGCGTCAGCACGACGTCGGGCGCGAGCGCGCGCAGCAGCGGCTCGTCGAGCGTGTAGAGCGAGTCGGTGTCGCTGAGCCGGTCGCGGACCCAGCGGTCGACGTTCGCGCTCGGCAGCCCCGCGCCGTGGATCTCGCAGCGCGTGACGCGCGGCTTCGCGACCACCTCGGGCGGGCAGTCGCACTCGTGGCTGACGCCGACCAACGCGTCGACCAGGCCGAGCGCGGCCACGATCTCGGTCGCCGCCGGCAGGAGCGACGCGACGCGCATCAGCGCTTCGGCAGCCCGACCATCTCCTGCTCGACGAGCTGGCTCGCCCACTGCACCCGCACCGCCCGCTGGCGCGTCTTCGAGACCGCGTAGCTCGCCTGGTCGAGCGCCGCGAGCGGCGCCGCCGCCTGGAGCGCCACGTCGAGCACGCGCTCCGCCGGGCGCGCGACGCCGTGGATGATGCCGCGCTCGAGCGCCTCGTCCGGGAGGTACGGGCGCGCGTGGAGCAGCGCCTCGGTGTGGTAGCGGGGCGGGATCGCGTTCTCGGCGATGACGATCGCCCAGGTCGGGAGCACGAGCCCGATCGCGATCTCGTTGGCGTGCGTCTTCCACGCGCCCTCGGCGACGAAGCGCAGGTCGCAGGCCATCATCAGGAAGGCGCCGCCCGCGATCGCATGGCCGGTGACGGCGGCAACCGTCGGGATCGGGAAGGTGAAGAACCGGAGCAGCGTGCGGCCGAAGGTGGTGAGCGTGGTCTTCAGCTCGTCGGGCGGCAGCGTCGGCAGCACCTTCAGGTTGAGCCCGGCCGAAAACGCGCCGGGACGTCCCGTGATCACGACCGCGCCCGGCTTCTCGCGCTCGGCGCGATCGAGCGCCGCGTTCAAGCCGTCGAAGAACGGCTGCGCCATCGCGTTCACCTTGCCGTCGTCCATCCGGATGACGGCGAGGGTGTCCCGGCTCTCGTAGGTGATCGTGCTCATGGGGCCCCCACTAGTGCCGCTCGGGATGCTGTCGCAAGCGGACGGGTTTCCGGTCAGGACTCGGGGGGCAGCGCGGTGCTGAAGAACCGGTAGGCGCTGAGACCGAGGACCATCTCCAGCTCGTCGGTGGTGAGGCCGCGGTCGTAGAGGAGCTGGGTCACCTTCGGCAGGTCGCGGACGTCGTGGAACTCGACCGGCAGCGTGACGAGGCCGTCCAGGTCGAGCCCGAGCGCCACGTGCGCGGCGCCGGCGACGCGCACCGCGTGCACGAGGTGGTCGGCGAGCGCCGCCAGGTGATCGCTGCCGATGAAGTTGGTGGCGATCATGATGCCGACGACCCCGTCGCGCGCCGCGACGGCCCGCAGCTGGTCGTCGGTCAGGTTGCGGGTGCCGGGATGGAGCGCGGCGGTCGCGGTGTGCGAGACCAGCACCGGCCCCGACCACGCCGCCAGGATGTCGTCGAACGTGCGCGGCGACGTGTGCGCCAGGTCGACGATGTAGCCGAGCTTCGCCATCTGGGCGAGCACGCTGCGCCCGGCGTCGGTGAGCCCGTGGTCGCCGCCCAGGTACCAGTCGACGCCCGGCACCGCGGGCGAGCCCGAGCCCCCGAGCACGTTGTCGCGGAGATGCGTGAGCCCGACGATCCGCACGCCGCGCGCGTAGAGCTGCGGGACGGTCGCCGGGTCGTCGGCGAACACCTTGGCGCCTTCCAGCAGCGCGACGATCCCGAGCTGGCTTGCGGCGCGCGCGGCGGCCAGGTCCTCGCGGGTCCGGACCGCGCGCACGGTCGCGTCGGACGCGACGAGCTGATCGAGCTCGTCGAGCTGCCCGAGCGCGCGCGCCAGCGGCGAGATGCGCTGTGCGCGCGGCCATCCCCAGAGCCAGGCTCCGAACCGGATGCCGAATTCCCCGAAGATCGGCACGGGCTCGGTCACGATCCCGAAGCCGGCGAGGTCGACGCCGGCCTGGCGGAGGCGTGGGACGTCGGTGTCGAGGTCGGGGGCGCCGTGCTGCAGGTCCCGGTGGTGCATCAACGGGTCCATGTGCAGGTCGGCGATGTAGGCGCGGTCGTGGAGCGTCTGGACGGCGGGCGAGATCGGAATCGGGTCCGGCTGGGGGCGATGACATCCGCTCCCGAGCGCGATCAGAGCGAGGAGCGCGACCCCACCGCCGCCCCCACACCACCATCTTGCTTGCACGACTCCAGGGTAACAGGGATGGCGCGCAGGTTCTAGACGGAAGCGGATGGCTCGCGTCGGGTCGCCAGCAACAGCACGGATCCCAGGATCAGGGCGCCGCCGGCCATCTGCGCCGGCGTGAGCGCCTCGCCGAGCGCGAGGAACGCGATCGCCGACGCCGCGACCGTCTCGCTGCTGGCTGCGATCGCCGCGCCGGTCGCCGACACGCGTGCGACGCCGGCGGTGAACAGCGGCATCGGCACCAGCATCGAGAGGCACGCGAACAGCACCGCCGGCCCGAGGAGCCCCAGCGTCGCGAGCTGCTGCACGGTCGCGGGCACGCTCTGCACGATCGCCCAGCACAGCCCGCCGACGATCCACCCGTACGCGACGACCGTGGTCACCGGGAGGCGCCGCGCGAGCCGGTGCGACACCACGACGCCGAACGCGAACAGCAGCGTCGACGCGAGCGCGCACGCGAGGCCGACGAGCGGCAGGCTCCCGAGCGCGGCCGGCGACCCGCCCACCATCAGGTTCGTTCCCACCATCGACAGCACCAGCGCCGCGGTCGTCGCGAGCCGCGGCCGCTCGCGCCCGGTGACGACGCCGTACGCGAACACCAGCGCCGGCGCCGTGAACTGGATGAAGACCGCCGTGGCGACCGGCAGCCACCGGATCGCCTCGTAGTAGCTGACGTTCACGCCGGCGAGCGAGACGCCGTAGACCGCGAGCAGCGGCAGGTCGCGGACCGACACGCGCAGCCGGGCCGGCGACCGGAGCGCGAGCGCACCGACCAGCACGCCGCCCGACACCAGCGTGCGCACCTCCATGAGCATCATCGTCGGCACGCCCGCCTCGAGGAGCCGCTTCCCGAGGCTCGCCGATCCGCCCCAGAAGCAGGCGGCGAGCAGGATCGACGCGTAGCCGACGACGGTGCGGGACACGGGCCCCCGAGGGTGCCCGAAGTCGAGGGCCCTGGACAGCGCGCGCCGGGCGGCGGCACAGTGCGTCCGCGTGACGCGCACGGGACGGAAGGAGAGCGGAGTGCGGCTGGTGGTCGCCGCCGACGCCGGCGCGCGCCTCGCCGAGGCGGCGGCGTGGCTCGGGGCCCTCCCGGCCGACGCCGAGGTGCTGGTCCTCGCCGCCACGCGCACGGCCGCCGACGAGCTGGTGCGGGGCGTGGTCGCCGAGCGTGGCGCCCGCTTCGGCGTCGAGCGGTTGACGCTCGGTCACCTCGCGGCGCGGCTTGCCGTGCCGGCGCTGGCGGCCGCGGGTCGCGTGCCGGCGAGCCCGCTTGCCCTCGACGCGGTGGCGGCGCGCGCCGTCCACGCGCTCGTCGCCGGCGGCGAGCTCCGGTACTTCGCCGAGGTTGCGACCCGCCCGGGATTCCCGGCCGCTGTCGCGCGCACGCTCGCCGAGCTGCGCCTCGCCGACGTGCCGCAGCAGGCGCTCCACGCGCTGCCCGGGAGCGGCCCCGACCTGGCGGCGCTCGCCGCCACCTTCGCTCGCGAGCTCCTGGCCGCCGGCCTCGCCGATCGTGCGGAGGTCCTCGCGACCGCGCTCGACGCGACCGCCGCGGACCGCCCGCCGGTCGGCGTCCCGCTCCTGCTCCTCGACCTCCCGCCGCTCGCACCCCGCGAAGCCGCGCTCGTCGAGGCGCTCGCACGTCGCGCGCCGCAGGTGCTCGCGACCCAGCCCGCGGGCGACGAGCGCGCGATCACGACGCTCGCCGCGGCTCTCGGCCGTCCCGCCGCCACGCTGTCCGCGGTGACCGGCCCGCCGGCGCTCGCCGCCCTCAAGCGCCACCTCTTCACCGACACGCAGCCCGGCGCGCTCGACGCGAGCGTGTCGCTGCGCTCGTGGCCGGGCGAGGCGCGCGAGTGCGTCGAGATCGCGCGCGCGCTCCAGACCGAGGCGGTCCGCGGCGTTCGCTTCGACCGCATGGCGGTCCTCCTGCACGCGCCGGCGACCTACGCCGCGCACCTCGCGGAGGCGCTCGAGCGGGCGTCGATCCCGGCCTGGTTCGCGCGCGGCGCCACCCGCCCGCACCCGGCCGGGCGGGCGTTGCTGGCGCTGCTCGCGTGCGCCGCCGACGGGCTCTCCGCGCGCCGTTTCGCGGAGTACCTCTCGCTGGCGCAGGTGCCGGACCCGGACGCCTCGGCCGCCGAGGCGTGGGCGCCCCCCGCGAGCGACCTCGTCCCCGACGGCCTCGTCGCGGTACCGCCCGCGCCCGCCGACGAGGACGTCCGGCTGCGCGACCCGGAGGCGGCGGCGGTGATCGCCGGCACGCTCCAGCTGCCGTGGAGGTGGGAGGAGCTGCTCGTCGAGGCGGCGGTGATCGGCGGCGTCGCGCGGTGGGAGAAGCGGCTCGGCGGTCTCGAGCAGGAGCTGCGGAGGCAACGCGCGGACGCCGACGAGGAGGACGCGGCCGCCCGCGTCGAGCGGAAGCTCGCGAACCTGGAGCACCTCCGCACGTTCGCGCTTCCGATCGTCCGGCGCCTCGCGGCGCTGCCGGTGCGGGCGAGCTGGGGCGAATGGCTGGCGGCGCTCCGCGCACTCGCCGGGGCGGCTCTGCGCGAGCCTGCGCTCGTGCTGGCGACGCTCGCCGAGCTCGAGCCGATGGCGCCGGTCGGGCCGATCGGCCTCGACGAGGTACAGCTCGTGCTGGCGCCGCGCCTCCGCGACCTGCCGGTGGCGCCGCCGGCGCGTCGCCACGGGTGCGTCTTCGTCGCGCCCACCGAAGCGGCGCGCGGCCTCGCCTTCGACGTGGTGTTCGTGCCGGGCCTCGCGGAGAAGGTCTTCCCGCGGAAGATCATGGAGGACCCGCTGCTGCTCGACGCCGCGCGCACGGCGCTCGGCGACCTCGTCACGAAGCCCGACCGGGCGGCGGACGAGCGGCTCGCGCTCCGGATGGCGATCGGCGCGGCGCGCGAGCGCGTCGTGCTCTCGTATCCGCGCCTCGACGTCGAGCAGGCCCGACCACGCGTGCCGTCGTTCTACACGCTCGAGACGTGGAAGGCGGTGATGGGCGTGCTGCCCGGCGTCGACGAGCTGGTAGTGCATGCCGCCGCCGCGAGCGGACGCCTCGGCTGGCCCGCGCCCGGCGCGCCCGCCGACGCCGTCGACGAGGCGGAGTACGACCTGGCGCTGCTCGAGCCGCTTCTCGCGGCCGCGTCCGACGAGACCACGGGCGCCGCGCGCTTCCTGCTGTCGGCGAATCCACACCTCGGCCGCGCGCTGCGCGCCCGCGCCCGGCGCTGGCTCCGCAGCTGGACGGTCGCCGACGGCCTCGTGAACCCGCTCGACCCGGGACGCGACGCGCTCGCCGCCCATCAGATGACCGCGCGCGCGTTCTCGCCGACGGCGCTCCAGCACTTCGCCGCCTGCCCGTACCGCTTCTTCCTCCAGGCCGTGCACCGCCTCCAGCCCCGCGAGGAGCCGGTCGCGCTCGAGACCCTCGATCCGCTCACGCGCGGCGCGATCTTCCACGAGATCCAGTTCGAAGTGCTGACGCGGCTCCGCACGGAGAGGCGGCTCCCGATCCGGCGCGCGACGCTCGAGGCCGCCCGCGCCATGCTCGACGAGGTGGTCGACGACGTCGCCGGGACCTGGGAGGAGAAGCTCGCTCCGGCGATCGACCGCGTGTGGACGGACGCGGTCGGCGCGCTCCGCGCCGACCTGCGCGAGTGGCTGCGGCTCGGCGCGGAATCCGACGAGGGCTGGGTGCCGGACCGCTTCGAGCTGTCGTTCGGGCTCAGGGGCCGCGGGCGCGCGCAGGAGGATCCGGCGAGCGTGCCGGATCCCGTCCCGGTGATCGGCGCGCTCCGGCTCCGCGGCTCGATCGACCTCGTCGAGCGCCGCGCCGACGGCGCGCTCCGCGCCACCGACCACAAGACCGGCAAGGTGCGCGCGAAGGACGGCGTGATCGTCGGCGGCGGCGAGGTGCTGCAGCCGGTCCTGTACGCGCTCGCGGCGGAGCGTCTCCTCGGCGCGCCGGTCGAAGCCGGGCGCCTCTACTACTGCACGTCCGACGGCGGCTACGCCGAGCGCGTCGTGCCGCTCGACGGGCAGAGCCGCGCGGCCGCGGCGACCGTCGCCGAGGTCGTCGGCCGCGCGCTCGCCGACGGGTTCCTCCCGGCGGCGCCGGCGAAGGGGGCCTGCACGTGGTGCGACTACCGCCGCGTGTGCGGGCCGAACGAGGAGCTGCGGGTCAAGCGGAAGCCCGTGGCGCGCCTCGCCGACCTCGAGCGGCTGAGAGGGATGCCGTGAGCGAGCGGCTCGCCGACCAGCCGGTGCGCGACCGCATCGAGCAGGACCTCGACACGACGTTGGTCGTCGAGGCGGCGGCCGGCACCGGCAAGACGACCGCGCTCGTCCGCCGGATGGTGGCGGCGCTGACGGCGGGACGGGCCGAGCTGGGCCGCATGGTCGCGGTGACGTTCACCGACCTGGCGGCGGGCGAGCTGAAGCTCCGGCTGCGCGCGGGCATCGAGCGCGCCCGCCAGGACGCCGGCACGTCGCCCGAGGCTCGCAAGCGTCTCGAAGACGCGCTGCCGCAGCTCGAGGAGGCGCGCATCGGGACGATCCACTCGTTCTGCGCCGACCTGCTGCGCGAGCGTCCGGTCGAGGCGCACGTCGACCCGCTCTTCCAGGTGGCCGCGCAGGACGTGGCGCAGGACGTCTTCGGGCGCGCCTTCGAGCGCTGGTTCGAGGAGCAGCTGGCACGGCCGAGCGCGGCGGTGAATCGCGTGCTGTGCCGCCGGACCCGCGGCGACGACGGCCCGCGCGGCCTGCTCCGGCGCGCGGCGTGGGAGCTGGCCGAGCGGCGCGACTTCCCGGGCGCGTGGCGCCCCGAGCCCTTCGACCGCACCGCCGACGTCGACGCGATCCTCGAGGAGATGACCGCGCTCGGCGCCACCGCCGCCGACGGCGAGCCGCGCGACCCGTTCGTCGGCTACCTGCTCGAGATCGGGCGCTTCGCCGAGGAGGTCGAGCGCCGCGAGGCCGTCCACGGCGGTCGCGACTACGACGGGCTCGAGGCCGGGCTGGGGACGTTCCTCCGCAGCCATCGCTGGCAGAACACCGGCTTCAAGAAGGTGCCGAAGGGCTTCGACAAACCGGCGCTGCTCGCGCGGCGCGAGGCGCTCCGCGCGCGCCTCCAGCAGTTCGTCGACCGCGCCGGCGCCGACCTGGCGCCGCAGCTCCGCGACGAGCTGTGGCGCGTCGTCGAGCGCTACGAGGACCTCAAGCGCAGCGCCGGCTGTCTCGACTTCCTCGACCTGCTGCTCAGCGCGCGCGACCTGGTGCGCGGCGACGCGCGGCTCCGCGCCGAGCTCCAGCAGCGCTGGACGCACCTCTTCGTCGACGAGTTCCAGGACACGGATCCGCTCCAGGCCGAGCTGCTTTTGCTGCTCGCCGCCGACGACCCGGCCGAGACCGACTGGCGGCGGGTGCGGCCGGTCGCGGGGAAGCTGTTCATCGTCGGTGATCCGAAGCAGTCGATCTACCGCTTCCGGCGCGCCGACGTGGCGCTCTACGAGGACGTGAAGCGGCAGCTCGCCGGCGCGGGGGCGGCGGTCGTCGACCTCACGGTGAGCTTCCGCGCGGTGCCGGAGATCCAGTCGGCGGTGAACACGGCGTTCGCGCCGCTCATGGACGGCGGCGCGCCGAGCCGCCCGCGCTACGTGGCGCTGCAGCCGCGCCGCCCGTCGTTCGCGGCCCAGCCGGCGGTGGTGGCGCTGCCCGTGCCGGCGCCGTACGGCGACTTCCGGACGGTCGTCGACTGGCGGATCGAGGAGTCGCTGCCGGAGACGGTCGCGGCCTGGGTCCACTGGCTGGTGCGTGAGAGCAAGTGGAAGGTCACCGAGCGCGACCATCCCGAGCGGCGCGTGGACATCCACGAGCGGCACGTCTGCGTGCTGTTCAAGCGCTTCCGCTCCTGGCTGACCGACGTGACGCGGCCGTACGTCCGCGCGCTCGAGGCGCGCGGCCTCCGGCACGTGCTGGTCGGCGGCAGCGCCTTCCACACCCGCGAGGAGGTCGAGACGCTGCGCACCGCGCTCGCCGCCGTCGAGCGCCCCGACGACGCGCTCATGGTCTTCGCGACGCTCCGCGGCCCGCTGTTCGCGCTCGGCGACGACGTGCTGCTGGCGTTCCGCGAGCGATTCCGCACGCTGCACCCGTTCCGCGAGGTCCCCGCCGACCTGGCTGCGCCGCTTCGTGACGTCGCCGACGCGCTCGCGATCCTGCGCGACCTGCACCGCGGCCGGAACCACCGCCCGATCGCCGACACCATCTCTCGGCTGCTCGCCGCGACGCGCGCCCACGCCGGCCTCGCGATCTGGCCGACCGGCGAGCAGGCGCTCGCCAACGTGACGCGGTTGATGGACCTCGCGCGCCGGGCCGAGCGCACGACCGTGACGTCGTTCCGGGCGTTCGTCGACCGGCTGGAGGACGAGGCCGAGCACGGTGAAGCCAGCGAGGCGCCGATCGTCGAAGAGGGCACGGAGGGCGTCCGCCTGATGACGGTGCACCGTGCGAAAGGCCTCGAGTTTCCGGTGGTGATCCTCGCCGACCTGACGGCGAAGCCCGCCCCGCAGGAGCCGCAGCGCTGGGTCGACGTCGGACGCGGGGTGTGCGCGCAGCGCCTCGCGGGCTACGCGCCCGCCGAGTTGCTCGAGCACGCCGTCGAGGAGACCGCCCGCGAACGGGAGGAAGGCCTGCGCGTGCTCTACGTCGCCGCGACCCGGGCGCGCGATCTGCTGGTCGTGCCGGCGATCGGCGACGCCCGGCGGCCGGGCTGGCTGTCGGCGCTCGACCCGGTGATCTACCCCGACCCGGGCGAGGCGCGTCGCCCGGAGTCGCGACGGGCGGAGGGCTGTCCGGAGTTCGGCGACGACAGCGTGCCGCGGCGCCCCGAGAACGTCGAGCGCCCCGACGACTCCGTGATGCCGGGCCTGCACCGGCCGCAGGCGGGAAGCCACCGGGTCGTCTGGTGGGATCCGGCGACGCTCCGGCTCGACGTCCAGGAGTCGGTCGGGCTGCGGCAGCAGCGGCTCCTCGAAGCCGACGCCGGCGGCGTCCGCAGCGAGGCGGGCGAGCGCGCGCACGCCGCGTGGCGGGAGCGGCGCAGGCAGACGCGCGAGACCGCGAGCGTTCCCAGCCTGGGGGTGCGTACCGCGACCGAGCGCGCGGCGGCGGAGGAGGGCGACGCGGCCGAGATCGCGGTCGAGCGCGTCGCGATCGCCCCCGGACGCCCGCACGGGACGCGCTTCGGCACGCTCGTCCACGCGGTGCTGGCGGCGCTCGACCTCGACGCCGACCGGACGGCGGTCGCCCGCACGACCGCGCTCCAGGGGCGCGTCCTCGGCGCGCCGCCCGACGAGGTCGCAGCCGCGGGCGACGCGGTGGCGGCGGCGCTCGCGCATCCGCTGCTCCGGCGGGCTGCGGTTGCGCGGCGGCTCCGGCGCGAGACCGCGCTCGCCTGCCGGCTCGACGACGGGACGATCGTCGAAGGCGTCGTCGACGTGGCGTTCGAGGAGGACGGCGGCTGGACCGTCGTCGACTTCAAGACCGACGTCGAGCTGGAAGGGCGGCTGCCGGAGTACCGGCGGCAGGTGGCGCTGTACGCGCGCGCGATCGCGGCGTCGGTGGGCGCGCCGGTCGGCGGCGCGGTGCTGCGGGTATGAGCGTCGAGCGCTGGCTGATGCCGATCGGCGTGGTGACGCTCCTCGCCGCCGCGATCTTCCTCGGCTACGGCACGTGGGCCGGGCTGGTGCAGCGGCGCATCCTCGCGCGCGCGCACGGCACCTACAACACGGGGCGGCGCGCGGTGCTCCAGGGGCTGGTCTACGTCGTGATCGGGCTCTGGTTCCTGGTGGGCGGGCTGCTCGAGATCGCCGCCGGCCTGGCGGCGGTCGAAGAGGGGATGCCGCCGCCGCTCCGGCCGCTCCAGCGCCGCGTCCTGCGGGCGGCGATCGAGCGTCCGGTCGTCCCGACCGCCGCGATCCGTCGCCACGGTTGAAGCGCGCGACGTTCCCGGATACTCGACGCCGGTCGGCATGACGGACGGCGTCGCGATCCCGCACACGACCTGGCTCGAGTCGCTCGAGCTGGCGCTCCAGTATCGCCATCGGACCCTCGCGCTGCTGCGCCGCACGTCGGCGCAGCACGGACCGATCGTGATGCACCGCACCGGGATCGGGCCGCCGCTCGTCTCGCTCTTCGGTCCCGACGCGAACCGGTTCGTGCTCCTCGACCAGGAGCAGCAGCTCTCCGCCAAGCGCGCCTGGGACTACATCATGGGGCGCATCTTCCCGAACGGCCTCCTGCTGCGCGACGGCGCCGACCACCGCCACCACCGGCGCATCATGCAGGTCGCCTTCCACCACGCGGCGCTGCGCGACTACGTCGAGCAGATGACGCCGCAGATCGAGGCGGTGGTCGACGGCTGGGACCGGCGGGCGGACGCGTTCCGCGCGTTCCCGGCGTTCAAGGCGCTCACGCTCGAGCTGGCGTGCTCGATCTTCCTCGGCGTCGAGCTGGGCGACGACACCGCGCGGCTCAACGCCGCCTTCGAGGCGACGGTGGCGGCGTCGATGTCGGTGGTGCGCCTCCGCATCCCGGGCCTCGAGTTCGACCGCGGGCTCCGCGGTCGCGAGTTCATGATGGACCTCTTCGGCGCGATGCTCCCCGCCCGGCGCGCGAGCGGCGACGCCGACATGTTCAGCCGGCTGACGCGCGCCGAGAGCGAGGAGGGCGAGCGCTTCGAGGACGCGGAGGTCGTCGACCACATGATCTTCCTCATGATGGCCGCGCACGACACGACCACCAGCACGCTGTCGTCGCTGATGTACGAGCTGGCGCGGAATCCCGAGTGGCAGGAGCACGTGCGCGCCGAGTGCCTCGAATCGGGCTTCGTGTCGCCCGGGTTCGAGGAGCTGGGCAAGCTCCCGCTCATGGACCGGGTCGTGAAGGAGACGCTGCGCCTCCACCCGCCGCTCTCGACGATCCCGCGCGTCGCGACCCGCGCGATCGAGTTCGGCGGCTACCGGATCCCGGAAGGCGCGATGGTGGCCGTCTACCCGCTCCACAGCCACTACCTCGACGACTGGTGGACCGCGCCCGGGCGCTTCGACCCCGAGCGCTTCGCGCCCGGCCGCGCCGAGCACGAGCGCCACACGTATCTCTTCGCGCCGTTCGGCGGCGGCGCGCACATGTGCATCGGCTACCGGTTCGCCGAGCTGCAGATCAAGGCGATCCTGTTCGCGCTCGTGCGACGCTACCGGTGGAGCGTGCCCGCCGGCTACACGCTCCCGGAGCAGCAGGCGCCGATCGCCAAGCCGACCGACGGCCTCCCCATCACGCTCGCCCGGCTCACGTGACGGCGCCCGAGCGCAGCGAGGAGCCCGCCCGCCTCTCGCCGCTCGAGCGCGCGCTGCGCCTCGTCACCGACGTCCGCCCGGGCGAGGGCGTGACGGCGGTCGTCATGTTCGCGAACGTCTTCCTGATCCTGTGCGCGTACTACTTCGTGAAGCCGCTGCGCGACGGCTGGATCGCGACCTCCAACGTCGGCGGGCTCTCGAAGCTCGAGATGAAGGCGTACACGAGCTTCGCGCAGAGCCTCTTGCTGGTGGGCGCGGTCGGTGCGTTCGCGCGCCTCGCGGGCCGCTGGCGGCGACGCACGCTGATCGTCCGCTCGACGTTGTTCTGCATGTCGAACCTGCTGGTGTTCTGGTTCCTCCGCCCGGGCGGCCTCGCCCACGACCCGCCGCTCGCGGGCGTCGCCTTCTACGTGTGGGTGGGGATGTTCGGCGTGTTCGTGGTCGCGCAGTTCTGGGCGTTCGCCGCCGACCTCTACACCGACGAGCGCGGCCGGCGGCTGATGCCGCTGATCGGCATCGGCGCGACGCTGGGCGCGGTGGCGGGGTCGTACCTCACCGAGAAGATCGTCGACGCGAGCGTGCTCGACAGCGGCTCGCTGCTGCTGGTGGCCAACGTGCCGCTCGCGATGTCGCTGCTGCTCACGGCGATCGCCGATCGCCGCGGCGCCACCGGCGCCGGCAACGACCCGGGCGCGCTCGGTCCGGCGACGTCGTCGGGCGGTGGCGACGTCGGCGAGGGACTCGCGATGGTCTGGCACGACCCGTACCTGGTCGCGGTCGCCGCGATGACGCTGGTCATGAGCTGGCTCAGCACCAACGGCGAGAACCTGCTGTTCAACGTCGTGCAGGAGGCCATCGCCAAGAACCTCACGAAGGCGGGCATCTCGGACCCGCGCGCGGTGAGCGCGTTCGTCCGGGAAGGGACGACCGCGTTCTATGGCAGCTTCTTCTTCTGGGTCAACACGTGCGCGCTCGGCCTCCAGGCGCTGCTCACCTCGCGGCTGCTGCGCTACGGCGGCTTCGCGCCGACGCTCCTCCTGCTGCCGACGGTGGCGCTCCTCACGTACACCGGCATGGCGCTGCTCCCCGTGCTGCTCGTCATCCGCGTGCTCAAGACCGCCGAGAACTCGATCAACTACTCGGTCAACAACACCGCCCGGCAGGTGCTCTGGCTGCCGACCACCGCCGAGATGAAGTACAAGGCCAAGCCCGCCATCGAGACCTTCTTCGTCCGCTTCGGCGACGGGCTCGCGGCCGCGACGGTGCTGTTCGTGGTCCAGCTCCAGGTGCTGACGCTCCGCTCGGCGCTGGTGCTGAACGTCGTGCTGGCGGTGGTCTGGCTGCTGATCGCGCAGGTGGTCATCCGCGAGCACCACCGGCTCACCACTCCCGCCCCGGGCTGATTCTCCGCCGGCGCGGTGATAGAGCGGGCGGGCCGTGTCTGCGGGACAGCGAGCGCTCGCGCGCGCCTTCGGGATCGAGCCCGACGAGGGGCTCGTGTTCGTGTGGGGCGCCGTCACCGTCTTCCTGATCGGCTGGGCGGCGGTGTCGCTGGCGAACGTGTCGGAGACGCTCTTCCTCAAGCGCATCGGCGTCGACTACGTGCCGTGGGTGTTCCTCGTGAACTCGGTGCTGCTGGTCGGGACGACGTACGCGGTCGGCCGGCTGGCGGCGCGCGTCGAGCGCCGCTGGCTGCTCGTCCGGACGTACTTCGGCCTGGCCGTGCTGCTCGTGCCGCTCTGGATCCTGGTCCGGGCCGACGTCCGCAGCGTCTTCGTGCTCCTCGTGATCGCCGCCAAGCAGCTCGACGCGATCGCGCTGATCGCGTTCTGGGTCGCGATCGGCGGCGTGCTGCACGGCCGCCAGGCGAAGCGGCTGTACGCGCCGATCCTCGCGGGCGGGACGCTCGGCATGATCGTCGGGAGCTTCGCGTCGGGGCCGATCGGGCGCGCCGTGGGGATCCCGGCGCTGCTCCTGGTCGCGGCGCTCACGTACGCGCTCGCGGGTGCGCTGGCGCTCCGGATCCGGGCGCCGCGGCGGATGCCGCTCCGCCGGACGCCGGGACCGGTGGCGCCGCCGGCCGACGCGCGGGTCTCGCTCCGCCCGCTGTGGCGCGACAGCCGGCTCTTCCAGGTGCTGGTGACGAGCGCGCTGCTCAGCGGCGTCCTCGGGCCGATGCTGTACTTCCAGTTCCTGTACGTCGCCGACCTGGCGACGCGCGGGGCCAACGGCGAGCAGCGGCTGCTCGACCTGTACGCGGCGTTCCGCGGCTGGCTCAACGTCGGCGTACTCGGCATCCAGCTGGTCGGGACGTCGCGCCTCTTCCGGCGGATGGGCGTGCCGCTCGCGTCGACGCTGTCGCCGCTGGTCTACTTCCTGGGCTTCTTCGGCCTGGGCGTGCGGCTCGACCTGCCGGCCGGCATCGGCGCGGTCGCGGGCGCGAACCTCCAGGACCACGCGATCTACGAGCCGGCGCAGAAGATGCTGGTCACGCTCTTCCCGGAGCCGGTGCGCTCGACCGCGATCGCCGCCATCGAGGGGCCGGTCCGGCGCCTCGGGGGCGCGATCGGCAACCTGCTGATCATCGTCGCGCTCGCCTTCGGCGTGCGGGGCTGGATCGGGTTCGCGGGGCTGCCGATCGCGGCCGTCTGGCTCGCGCTGACGGTGGTGCTCTGGCGCATTTACCCGACGCTGCTCCTCGAGCTGGCGACCGAGCGCCGCCGCGACGCCGAGACCGGTCCGCCGCTGCCCGAGCTGGTCGACGGCCGCACGCTCGGCCTCCTCGCCCGCCGTCTCGTGAGCCCGCTCCGCGAGCGCTGCCAGGCCGCCTGCGATCTCCTCTTCGACGTCCCGCGCGCGCGCGCCGCG
>Ga0335069_10008593_pt1 | contig 14596 bp, 13 predicted proteins | sample Lox_Sample_11_FD_206714 | JGI IMG/M metagenome (GOLD analysis project Ga0335069, IMG submission 206714) | Soil microbial communities from Loxahatchee National Wildlife Refuge, Florida, United States - Lox_Sample_1.1 | ecosystem: Environmental > Terrestrial > Soil > Wetlands | place: USA... | reverse complement strand
CAGAAGGCGGTCGACGCGCTGCTCCTCGCGAACCGGGTCGACCCCTTCGACCCCGAGATCCACGCCGGGCTCGCCCAGGCGGAGCGCGCGCTCGGCGACGAGAAAGCGGCCTCGCGCGAGGAGCGCTTCGCGAGGATACTGGCCGGGCACGAGCCGGCCCCATCCGGGGAGGGGCCCGCGGACCACTCCACCCCCCCCGGTCACCCCTAGAGGAGCCTCATGGAACCGCCCCCGCTCCCCACCGCCGCCCCGCCCCACGACGCCGACCTCACAGCCGTGCGCGAGCTCGCCGAGGCACGGCGGGCCATCCTCGGCGAGATCGAGAAGCGGATCGTCGGCCAGAAGGAGGTCGTCGACCACCTGCTCGTCGCGCTCTTCGCCCGGGGCCACTGCCTGTTCGTGGGCGTGCCCGGCCTCGCGAAGACGCTCCTCATCTCGACCGTCGCCGAGGTCCTGAACCTCTCCTTCAACCGGATCCAGTTCACGCCGGATCTCATGCCCTCCGACATCACGGGCACGGACGTCCTCGAGGAGGACCACACGACGGGCAAGCGGGCCTTCCGCTTCGTGCAGGGCCCGATATTCGCGAACCTGCTCCTCGCCGACGAGATCAACCGCACACCGCCGAAGACGCAGGCGGCGCTGCTCCAGGCGATGCAGGAGTACCGGGTCACGGCCGGCGGCGAGACCTACCCGCTCGAGCTCCCGTTCCTGGTCTTCGCGACCCAGAACCCGATCGAGCAGGAGGGGACCTACCCCTTGCCGGAGGCCCAGCTCGACCGCTTCATGTTCTACGTGACGGTGAACTACCCGTCGGCCGAGGAGGAGGTCCGGATCGTCCGCTCGACGACCTCCGCGGTCCGGCCGCTGCTCCACCGGGTGCTCTCGCCGGCCAAGATCCGGGAGCTCCAGGACCTGGTTCTGCGCGTTCCCGCCGCCGATCACGTCATCCGCTACGCTGTCGAGCTCGTCCGACACACGCGCCCCAAGGAGGCCGGGGTCCCGGATTTCGTCCGCGACTACGTCTCCTGGGGAGCCGGCCCGCGGGCGAGCCAGTACCTCGTCCTCGGTGCGAAGAGCCGGGCCATCCTGGACGGCCGCGTCGCGGCGTCCGTCGAGGACGTGCAAGCGCTCGCCCTGCCGGTCCTCACCCACCGGGTCATCGCCAACTTCCGGGCGGAGAGCGACGGCGTGACGAGCTCCGAGATCGTGAGCCGGCTCCTCGAGAAGGTGACCGCGTAGTTGGCCGACCAAGGAAAGAAGCTCCTCGACCCGGCGGTGCTCTCGCGCCTCGCGACGCTCAAGCTCCGCGTCCGCGCCGTCGCCGAGGGAGTCTTGACCGGTCTCCACCGCAGCCCCCACCGCGGGCAGTCGGTCGAGTTCGCCGAGCACAAGGAGTACACGCCCGGCGACGAGATCCGGCACATCGACTGGAAGGCCTACGGGAAGTTCGACAAGTACTACGTGAAGCGCTTCGAGCAGGAGACGAACCTCCGCGCCTGGCTGCTCGTCGACGCCTCCGGCTCCATGGGTTATCGGGGGGCGGAGGGAAGGCTCTCGAAGCTCGAGTACGCGAGCGCGCTCGCTGGCACCCTCGCCTACGTGCTCGTCCGCCAGCAGGACGCGGCGGGGCTGCTGGTCTTCGCGGGCGGGGTCGCGAAGGCCATCGCCCCCCGCGCCGAGCCCTCCCACGTCACCGCCATCCTGGAGACCCTCGAGGGGATCGAGCCCGCGGGCGAGACCAGGCTCGCCTCCGCGATCGACTTCCTCGTCGAGCGGGCGCAGCGCCGCTCCGGGGTCTTCGTGTTCTCGGACCTCATGGACAAGGAGGAGCGGGTCCTGAAGGTCGTCGGGGAGCTCCGGAAGCGACGCCACGAGGTGACGCTCTTCCACGTCCTCGACCCGGCGGAGCTCGAATTCCCCTTCGAGGACCCGACGATGTTCCTGTCCATGGAGGACGAGCGGAAGGTCGAGGCCCGCGGCCGCGACATCAAGAAGGGATACCTGGAACTCGTCCGGCGCTGGCTCGAGGAGACCCGCCGCGTCGCCTCCGAGGCGGATATCGACTACGTGCTCGCGCGAACGGACGTGCCCCTCGACGAGGTGCTCGTCCCCTTCCTCGCCCGGCGGGAGCGGAGCGCCGCTTGAACCTGTCGTTCACGAGCCCGGCGCTCCTGTGGGGGCTCGTCGCGGCGGCGCTCCCGCTCGTCGTCCACCTCTTCTTCCGGCGGCGGCCCCGCCCCACGCCGTTCCCGGCCATCGACTTCATCCTGCGCGCGCGGCAGGAGAACCAGAGGCGCCTGCGCTTGAAGCGCATCCTCCTCTTCGTCGCACGCACCGCGCTCCTCGCGGCCGTCGCGCTGGCCGTCGCAAGGCCGCGCCTCGTCGCGCCGGAGGCGAAGGCGGCGCAGGGGGCGGTGGGACCCGCTGCGGTGGCCATCGTCCTCGACGCGTCCGCGTCCATGGGCTACCGGCGGTTCGCCGGCACGCTCTTCGACCGCGCCAAGGCGGACGCGATCGAGGTCCTCACGGGCCTCAACTCCGACGAGCCGGCGACGCTCGTCGTTTGCGGAGGGCCTTCCGTCCCGCAGGCGGAGCGTCCCTCCTTCGACAAGGCCGAGCTGCGCCGGCGGATCGCCGCCGCGGAGCTCACCCACGGCCACGCGGACCTCACCTCCTGCGTGGGGGCGGCCGTGCAGGCGCTCGCCGAGAGCGCGGCCGGCCAGGCGCTCCGGCGGAAGCTCTTCGTCGCGACCGACATGACCGCCGTCTCCTGGAGGCTCGACGCGGCGCCGCCGGTCGTCGCGACGCCCTCGGGTCCGGTCCGGCCGGAGGTCACGCTCCTCGACGCGGCGCGCGGCGAGCGGCTCGAGAACGCCTGGCTCTCGAGCGTGGCGGCCGAGCCCGACCCCTCTGTCGGGCCCAGGGGCTACCGGATCACCGCCACCGTGAACGGCCAGCGCCGCGAGCTCGAGAAGGACGCCTCTCTCTCGCTGCGGGTCGGCGACGGGAAGCAGGAGCGGATGGCCATCCGGAGCTTCATCGAGGTGCCCCAGGCGGGGAGCACGAAGAAGACCCTCGCCTACGACTTCCCGACGGGTGGGCCGGCGGTGCTCTCGCTCTCGCTCCCGGAGGACGCCTATCCCGAGGACGACGCCCTCGCGCTCACCCTCCACGTCCCGCGCGAGGTGAAGGTCCTCGTCGTCGACGGCGCGCCCTCGCCCGTCCGGCAGAGGGACGCGGCCTTCTTCGTCGAGGCGGCGCTCTCGGGGAACAGCTCGCCGGTCCGGCCGACGGTCGTGGACCAGGACGGCCTTTCGAAGGTGAGGCTCTCCGACTACGACGTGGTCTTCCTCCTGAACGTCCGCTCGCTCGGCGAGAAGGCCCCGGAGCTCGTCGACTTCGTCGAGCGCGGGGGCGGGCTCTTCCTCGCCATGGGGGACGAGGTCGACCCCGACCGCTACGAGCTCGAGCTGCGGCGCATCCTCCCCGCACCTCTGCACGTCGTGAAGACGGCGGACCGCTCGGCGGCCCGATTCGCAGAGGTGGACTGGGACCACCCGGCCCTGGCGGTCTTCTCGGGTCCCGCCCGGGAGGGGCTCGAGTCGGTCCGGACGTTCCGGTACATGCTGCTCAAGCCCGAGCGGAAGGACGCGTCTTCCCGGGTGCTCGTGCGCTTCGAGGACGGGAGCCCCGCGCTCGTCGAGGCGCGCCGCGGCCAGGGGCGGGTGATGCTCTTCACCTCCACCGTCGACCGGGAGTGGTCCGACTGGAGCATCCGGACGAGCTTCCTCCCCGCCATGCAGCGCATCGCTGCCTTCCTGGCGGGCGGCCTCGAGGAGCGGCGGGACTGGCCGACCCCGGTGTTTGCGCCGCGGATCCTCCCCGCACCTGAGGGCATCCAGGTCGTCTCGCTCCTCGGGCCCGACGGCCGGGAGCGCAGGGTGGAGGCGACCTCAGGAGCCGCGAGCGTCACCCCCGACGTGCCCGGGCTCTGGCAGGTGAAGGTCCGCCGCGAAGGGAAGGAGGCGCTCGACCCCACGCTCGCCTTCGCCGTGTGGCCCGACCCGCGCGAGAGCGACATGCGCCGGCTCGAGCCGTCCGAGCTCACGGCGTGGTTCGGGGGCGAGAGCCACGCCCGGGTGGCGGGCGACCGTCCGGCCAGGGAGGGCCTGGACATCCCGCTCTGGTCCTGGCTGCTCGTCGTCGCCGTCGCCGCCTTCCTCGCCGAGGGCCTCCTCGTCGCCTGACGAAGAAGGCTTGGCGGAGCGTGGAGCCGTGCGCGATATTGCGGGCATGAGAGGCATCCGCGTTCCAGAGGACTTCGTTCCCGTCGCCCGATTCGAGAAGGAGTCGAGCCACTGGGTGGAGTGGGTCGAGGTGAGCGCCCGTCCCGTCGTCGTCACCCGTCGCGGACGAGCGGTTGCGGTTCTCGTCGCCCCGGACGATTACTTCGGTGCGAGCCAGAGTCTCGGCGTCCTGCAGAGCCTCGCTGCGGAGATGCAGGGGGCGGTGGCGAGGGTCCCGGGGCGGACTCCGCGGAAGGCGCCGCCGGCACGGAAGACGAGGCGGCGCGCGAAGCGCCGGCGGTAGGATCGGGCGGTTGCCATGGACCTCGACCGCGCGTGCGCCGGGCTCCTCTGCGTCGGGTTCGAGGGCACGTCGCCCTCGAAGGAGGTTCTCGCGCTCGTCCGCCGCGGCGTCTACGGGGTCATCCTCTTCGGCCGGAACGTCGAGAGTCCTCGCCAGATCGCCGAGCTCTCCGGCGCCCTCAAGCGCGCGGCCGGGCGCCCGCTCCTCGTCTCCATCGACCAGGAGGGGGGGCGAGTGGCCCGGCTCCGCGGCCGCCAGGGCTTCACGGAGATGCCCCCGATGCGGGCGCTGGGCGGGACCGGCGACGAGGCGCTCGCCCGGGAGGTCGGCGCGCTCTTCGGCCGGGAGCTCCGCGCCGTGGGGATCGACCAAGACTACGCTCCGGTCGTGGACGTCGACACGAACCCGGCGAACCCGGTCATCGGGGATCGGAGCTTCGGCTCCGACCCGGAGCTCGTCTCCCGGATGGGGGCGGCGCTCGCGGCGGGGCTCCAGTCGGAGGGGGTCGCCGCCTGCGCGAAGCACTTCCCGGGGCACGGCGACACGCGGCAGGACTCCCACCACGACCTGCCGCGCCTCCCGCACGGCCTCGAGCGTCTCGAGGCGGTGGAGCTCGTTCCCTTCCGGGCGCTCGCCAGGGCCGGGGTCGCGTCCGTGATGACCGCCCACGTCGTCTTTGAGGCGCTCGACCCGTCGCGCCCGGCCACGCTGTCGAGGCCGGTGATGAACCTGCTCCGTGGCTACTGCGGCTTCGACGGACCGGCCGTCTCCGACGACCTCGAGATGAGCGCGGTGTCGAGCTTCTTCACGCTCGAGGAGGGTGTCACGGGTGCGATCGCGGCGGGGGTCGACGGGCTGCTCGTCTGCCACACGGCCGAGCTCCAGCACGAGGCCATCGACATCCTGCGCCGCGCCGTCGAGGAAGGGCGCATCCCCGAGGCGAGGATCGCCGAAGCCCGCTCGCGCGTCGAGCGGCTTCTCCGCTGGGCCGGCCCGCCGCCCGATCCGAGGCTCGCCGCGGAGAAGGTCCGCACCCGCGACCACCTGGCGCTCGCCGGCCGCCTCCCCCACGTCCACCGCGGGCGGGACCCGACGGCTTGAAGCGGGGGTGCAGTGGGTTGTCTAGCCGGGGCGCTTCTCCAGGATGCGGAGCGCGACCATCGCGTACAGGAACGCGTGGACGACGTGGGCGGGCCGTCCGCTGCGGGCGACGAGCTCCGCCACCGGCCGGTTCCCGTCGACCAAGGGGAGGATCTCCGCCTCCCACTTCTCGATCTCCACGTCGTAGAGGTCGTAGGACGGCTGCGATGACGGCACGAGGTAGTCCTCGGGCGCGATGAGCCTCCGGAGGCGCTCGGGCTTGTAGAGCTTCTTCACCCCGCGGGCGATGAGGTTCGCCGGGTGGAGGTCGAGCTTCACCGACTCGCCCGCGGCCCGATCGGTGAAGTGGAGCCGGTACTCGCCGTCCTCCCAGGCGAAGATGGAATAGATGATCGCCTTCAGCTGCTGCGCGAGGTAGTAGAGGCGCTCCGCGTCCTTGAGCAGCCCCCGCTCGACGAGGAGGTCGCCGAGCCGCTTTCCGGAGCTCTTCGCCTCGTTTCCCAGCGAATCGAACTGGGCGGGGGTGATCTTCCCCACCCGGACGAGGAAGTGGCCGAAGCGGTCGTTGAGAAGGTTCGAGATCGCGAAGCAGGGGCGTCCCTTCTCGAAGTAGATGGTCTTCTTGACCTTCCCCTTCTGGACGGTGAGCTCCCCCGTCTGCTGGGCCTCGTAGAAGGCCGTGATGAGCTCGGGGAACTGCTCGCCGAGGCGGCCCTGGGCGGCGGGCATCCGGACCCGGGGCGCGGCGGGCTTCACCGGTGCGGCCTCCACCGGCTTCCCGTGCAGGACTCCCTGGACGACGCCACCCTCGCGGAAGGCGATCTTGCCGGTGAGCTCCATCCCGGGGACCGTGTCCTCGGTCTCGACCGCCACCTCGACGTCGAAGTCCGCCTCGTCGTCGGGCGGGCCCGGCGGCGGCGGCTCGGGGGCACCCTTCTCCGCGGGCTTGAGCGACCGGAGCATCTCCGCGAGGCGCTTCGCCTCGAAGGGCTTCTCGAAGTAGCCGAGGGCGCCGTGCTTCACGCGCGCCTCGGCAGCGGCCCGCGCCCCCTTGAAGACGCCGGTCATGAACACGAAGGGAACGTCGGCGCGGCGGAGCGCCTGGGCGACGTCGTAGCCCATCATGTCGGGCAGGAGGATGTCGACGGCCGCCGCGGCGGGCTTCTCCAGGGCGAGGATGTCGAGCGCCTGCCTGCCGCGCGAGGCCGTGACCGGTGCCCATCCCTCCGACTCGAGGAACCGGGCGAGCAGGTTCACGAACTCCGCGTTGTCGTCGACGAGCAGGATGCGCGGGCGCGACATGGAGAGTGGAGGAACATACCGGCTCGGGTCCCCGGCGACAATTCTCGCGAGGGGCCGCGCCCGAGCGTGAAGCCGCCGCTCGGGGCGCCTTCCCCGCCTCCCGCCATCGTGCTAAAAATCGGCGTTTTCCCGCTCCTTTTGCCGGGGAGGTTCGGATGCGCCTTGCACGTGTCGTCGCGGCCATGGCGGCCCTCGCCGCCGTCGCCTGCCAGACGAAGAAGCCCGAGGCCGAGGGCCAGGCCGGTCCCGCCCCTGCGGCCGCGCCGTCCGCGGAGCGCATCCTCGTCGGCCACATCGGGTCGATGACCGGGTCGGAGGCCACCTTCGGGCAGTCCACCGACAACGGCATCAAGCTCGCCATCGAGCAGTGGAACGCGAAGGGGGGCGTAAAGGGGCGCCAGCTCGCGCTCAAGACCTACGACGACCAGGGGAAGCCCGAGGAGGCGGCCGTGGCCGCCACGCGGCTCGTCGTGAACGACAAGGTGAACGTGCTCCTCGGCGAGGTGGCCTCGAGCCGCTCGCTCGCCATGGCGCCCATCGCCGACTCGAACAAGGTCCCGATGATCACCCCGTCGTCGACGAACCCCCGCGTGACGAAGGAGAAGGACCAGGTCCGGCCCTTCGTCTTCCGCGTGTGCTTCATCGACCCCTTCCAGGGTACCGTGATGGCGAAGTTCGCGCGCGATGACCTGAAGGTCACGCGGGTCGCGATCCTCCGCGACGTCGGAAATGATTACTCCATGGGGCTCGCCGACTACTTCCTCGCGAAGTTCAAGGAGCTCGGCGGGACCATCGTCGACGACCAGAGCTACAAGGCGGGCGACCAGGACTTCAAGGCGCAGCTCACGGCCATCAAGGGCAAGAACCCCGAGGCCATCTACGTGCCGGGGTACTACACGGACGTGGCGCTCATCGCGCGCCAGGCTCGCGAGCTCGGGATGAAGCAGCCGCTGCTCGGCGGCGACGGCTGGGACTCGGTGAAGCTCTACGAGATCGGCGGCAAGGCCATCGAGGGCTCCTATTACTCGAACCACTACGCCTCCGACGACCCGAGCCCGCGCATCCAGGACTTCGTGAAGGCCTACCAGGCCCGCTTCGGCTCGATCCCCGACGGCCTCGCCGCCATGGGCTACGACGCCGCCATGGTCGCCTTCGACGCGATGAGCCGCGCCTCCGAGCCCTCGGGCGTGCCGCTCCGCGACGCCATCGCCGCGACGAAGGACTACGCGGGAGTCACCGGAGTCATCACCATCGACTCGAACCACGACGCGAACAAGCCCGCCGTGGTCGTCGAGGTGAAGGGCGGGAAGTCCGTGTACGTGACGACCATCCGGCCGTAGAGTCCCGCGGCCGACAGCCCCGGTGGACGCGATCGCCCGACTCCCCGAAGCGCCCCGCGCCGAGCAAAGGGCCGACCCGTGACCGAGTTCCTGCAGCACGTGGTGAACGGGCTCTCCCTCGGCACCATCTACGCCCTCATCGCGCTCGGCTACACGATGGTGTACGGGGTGCTGAAGCTCATCAACTTCGCACACGGCGACGTCTACATGGTGGGTGCCTTCGCGGGCTACTACGTCGCGACCGCCCTCGACGTCGAGCGCTCTCCGTCGCTCGCGAAGGCGCTCGTCGTGTTCGTGGGGTCGATGGCGGTGTGCGGGGCGCTCGGCTTCGTCGTCGAGCGCTTCGCGTACCGGCCGCTCCGGAACCGGCCTCGGCTCGCCTCGCTCATCACCGCCATCGGGGTGAGCTTCCTCCTGGAGTTCGGGTTCCAGCTCCCGAGCCTCCGCTCGCAGGCGGAGTCGCTCGAGAGCGCGCTCTTTGGCTTCGGCCTCCGGCTCCCCGACTTCCTCCACCGTCTCGCGCTCGCCCTGCCGGACAGCTTCCCGCCGGGGCCCACGCCGCGCTTCTTCCCCGAGCCCTTCGAGCGGGTCGACTGGACGGTCCTCGGCGGCGTCCACGTTTCGAACTACGACGTCGTCTCCCTGGGCGTCGCCTTCGCCTTCATGGTCGGCCTCCAGCTCATCGTCTACCGCACCAAGTTCGGGACGGCGATGCGCGCCGTCTCCTTCGACGCCCGGACCGCGGGGCTCATGGGGATCCCGGTCGGCCGGGTCATCTCCGGGACGTTCGTCCTCGGGAGCGTCCTCGCAGCCGTGGCGGCGCTCCTCGTCGCCGGCTCCCGCCCCCGCATCGACCCGATCATGGGGCTCATGCCGGGCCTCAAGGCCTTCGTGGCGGCGGTCTTCGGGGGCATCGGCAGCGTCCCCGGCGCGATGGTGGGCGGGCTCGTTTTGGGGTTCTCGGAGGAGATGGTGGCGGGATACACGGTCTCGTCCTTCCGCGACGGGATCGCCTTCGCGATGCTGATCCTCGTGCTCCTCATCCGGCCCGAGGGGCTCTTCGGCCGCGTCACGGTGGAGAAGGTCTAGTGGGCACGGCGCGCCTCCTCCTCCGGGCGGTCCTGCCCTTCCTCGTCGCGCTCCCGCTGCTCGTGCTCGTCCAGGCCGTGTCGCCGCTCGACTGGGCGATCGTGCTCGTGGCGATGGGCGTGAACGTGATCCTCGCGGTGTCGCTGAACGTCGTGAACGGCTTCACCGGCCAGTTCTCCATCGGCCACGCGGCCTTCATGGCGGTCGGGGCGTACACGGCGGCGCTCGTCACGACGGGCTTTCGGGGCCTGGAGATCGGGTTTCTCCCTGCTGGGGTCGTCGAGGCGCTCGTCTTCGCCGCCGCGCTCGTCGCCGGGATGGCGACGGCGTCCGTCGCGGGGCTCGTCGTCGGCATCCCGTCGCTAAGGCTCCGGGGCGACTACCTCGCCATCGTGACGCTCGGGTTCGGGGAGATCATCCGCGTCGTCATCGAGAACACCAGGGTGCTCGGACAGGCGACCGGCATCTCCGGGCTCCCGCCCATGACGAACATCGTCTGGACCGGAATGGGCGTCGTCGCGACGGTGCTGATGGCGAGGCGACTGCTTTTGTCCACGCAGGGGAGGGCGCTGCTCGCCATCCGCGAGGACGAGGTGGCGGCGGAGGCCATGGGGATCGACACGGTGGGCTGGAAGGTCCGGGCCTTCGTCATCTCCGCCGCCTTCGCGGGCCTCGCGGGCGGCCTCCTCGTCCACAAGATCCTGCTCGTCACCCCGCGCATGTTCACCTTCGTGAAGTCCATGGAGGTGGTGGTGATGGTCGTGCTCGGCGGGATGGGCTCCATCACGGGCTCCGTCGTCGCCGCCACGGTCCTCACGCTCGCGCTCGAATGGCTGCGCGGGCTCGAGCAGTACCGGATGGTGATCTACTCCCTCTTGCTCATCGTCCTCATGCTCACCCGGCCGAGCGGGCTCTTCGGCACGAAGGAGGTCTGGGACACGCTCCCCCGCTGGCTGGGCGGCCGCCGCGCCGAGGGAGGGGCGCCGTGACCGCCCCGGTCCTCGAGGCGCGCAAGGTGAGCATGCGCTTCGGCGGCCTCCGGGCGCTCGCCGGCTTCGACCTAGCCATGCAGACGGGCGAGCTCGTGGGGCTCATCGGCCCGAACGGCGCCGGCAAGACGACCGCCTTCAACGCGATCACCGGCGTCTACGAGCCGACGGAGGGCGAGGTGCTGGTCGCGGGCGAGCGGGTGAACGGGATGCGCCCGCACCAGATCTGCGTCCGGGGGGTCGCACGGACCTTCCAGAACGTGCGGCTCTTCAGGGACCTGACGGCCCTCGACAACGTCCGCATCGCCTGCCACGCGGGCTCGGAGAGCGGTTTCACCTCCGCGTGGCTCCTCACGCCAAGGCACGAGCGGGAGGAGGAGCGCATACGGCAGCGAGCCGAGGAGTTCCTGCGGGTGATGGGGCTCTCGCAGCGGTCCGGCGAGCTCGCCCGGAACCTCCCCTACGGCGAGCAGCGGCGGCTCGAGATCGCGCGCGCGCTCGCGACGGGGCCGAAGCTCCTCTGCCTCGACGAGCCCGCCGCCGGCATGAACGCGTCCGAGAAGGTCGCGCTCATGGACCTCATCCGCCGGATCCGCGACGAGTTTGCGCTCGCCATCCTCGTCATCGAGCACGACATGCGACTCGTCATGGGCGTCTCGGAGCGGGTGCTGGTCTTCGACCACGGCGTCACCATCGCGCACGGGAAGCCCGAGGAGGTCCGGCGCGACCCGAAGGTCATCGAGGCCTACCTCGGCGACTCCTACCTCGCCGAGCACGACATCGCCGCGCCACCGGGGGAGGCGGGCCCTTGAGCGAGGCGGCCCCGCTCCTCTCGGTCGACGGGCTCGTCGTCCACTACGGTGTCATCCGCGCGCTCGCGGGCGTGTCGCTCCGGGTCGAGGAAGGGCAGTGCGTGGCCCTCATCGGGGCGAACGGTGCCGGGAAGACGACGACGCTCCGGGCCGTCTCGGGTCTCGTCCGCCCGACCGAGGGATCCATCCGCTTCCGGGGGGAGGAGCTCGTCGGGCTCCCGCCCCACGCCATCGTCGGCCGCGGGCTCGCGCAGGCGCCGGAGGGGCGCGGGATCTTCCTGAACCTCACCGTCCAGGAGAACCTGGACCTCGGCGCCTACCTGCGAGCCGACGCGGACGGCGTGGAGCGGGACAGGGAAAGGGCCTACGACCTCTTCCCCATCCTCCGGGAGCGCCGCTCCCAGGTCTCGGGGACGCTCTCGGGCGGGGAGCAGCAGATGCTCGCCGTCGCCCGGGCGCTCATGAGCCGACCGACGCTCCTCGTCCTCGACGAGCCGTCCCTCGGCCTCGCCCCGCAGGTCGTGGAGCGCATCTTCCAGGTGCTCCGGGACGTGAACCGCGACGGGGTTTCGCTCCTCCTCGTCGAGCAGAACGCCCACAAGGCGCTCCAGATCGCGGACCGGGCGTACGTCCTCGAGACCGGCGCCATCGTGATGGAGGGGACGGGGAAGGCGCTCCTCGCATCCCCCGAGGTCCGCAAGGCCTACCTCGGCGAGTAGCCGGCCGCGATCTCTCGGAGCCGCCGGTTTCGCGCCGGTCCGATGGCGACGTGTCCGGCCGCGACGGCGAGGCCGAGCACGAAGGAGCCGGCCCAGAGCGCCTCCGACCCGAAGCGCTGGATCACGCGCCCGCCCACGAGCGGTGAGGCGATGGCGGCGAGAGCCCAGGTCATGGAGTACGCGCCCTGATAGCGGCCCCGAAGCTCCGGCGGTGCGAGCTCGGCCGGGATGGCGGACGCGACGGGCAGCGTGCAGATCTCCCCGAAGGTCCACACCACGATTCCGGCCGCGTACCACGGCGCGGAGTGGCGGAGCGCGTTCATCCCGAAGCCCGTCCCGACGAGGACGGAGCCCAGCGCCATCACGCGGGCCGAGTCGAAGCGCGGGACCAGGCGCGCGGCCAGGGGCTGGAGGAGGACGATGAGGATGCCGTTCAGCGCGATGAGCGCGCCAAAGCCCGCCGTCGACACGCCGTGGGAGGTCATGTCGACCGGGAGCGCCAGGCTGAACTGCATGAATACGACCACGAGGAGGAGGTGGAGGGCGAAGAAGGGGGCGAAGGCCCTGTCCCGGAACGGCGCCAGGATCCCGAGCAGGGCCTCGCCGAGGGGCTCGGGCCGCTCGACCGGAGGCCGGGTCTCCGGGACGTTCTTCATCACGATGGCCGCGAAGGCGAGCGTGGTCAGCCCGTCCCCGACGAAGAGGAGGGCGTAGCTCACCTGGGAGATGAGGCCCGCGAGCGCGAGTCCGAGAGAGAAGCCGAGGTTCACGGCCCAGTAGAGGAACCCGAAGGCGCGCCGCCGATCCGCCGGCGGGACGACGTCCGCCACGACGGCCTGCGCCGGGGGGCGGTAGATCTCGCCCACGAACCCGGTCGCGAACACGAGCGCCGCCAGCCCGGAAGGCGCGGTCGTGAAGGCGATGCAGATGGTGAGGAGGCCGCCCCCGACGAGGGAGAACAGCAGTGTCGCGCGCCGTCCCAACCGGTCGGCGAGGAAGCCCGCGACCGGTCCCGCGAAGACCGACCCGAGGCCGAAGAGGGATACGACGACGCCGGCCTCCGCGACCGAGAGGCCGCGGCTTCGAGTGAGGTAGAGGCCGAGGAACGGGACGAGGAAGCCGCCGAGCCGGTTCACGAGCATGCCGGCCCAGAGTGCCCAGAAGGCGGGCGGAAGGCCGGCACCCACAGCCCGGAATCTGGCTACCGTCGCGGCGAGAGAGGAACGTGGCGTACGCGAGAGCGACTAGCGGACGAGGATGTCGGCCTTCGCGAGTGCCGTCACGATCGACGTCGCGAGCGGCGTGGCGGCTTCCTGGAACGTGAAGAAGTTGCGGGTGGTGGAGGCCCCGTTCCAGATCGTCGGGCCTGGATACGCCTTGCCGGCGAACGCCTCGCTCTGCGACGTGGCGACCCCCGGCTGGTCTGCGGTGGCCGCGCTGAAGGAGGTGAGGTGCAGGAAGAGCACGAGGTCCGCGTGCTGCGCCTTCACGTAGGCGACGAGCCCCGCCTCGCTGAACTGGCCCGGGGGAAACGTGGCGCTGGACGTGGCGACCTCGAAGCCGCGGCTCACGAGCGCCTGGGCGATCGCGTTCTCGAAGGTCACCCGGACCTCGGCGTCGTCGATCATCCCCACGACCATGATCCGGTGAAGCGGGACGGGCACGTAGTTCGGATCGCGCCAGACCTGAACGGTGTTCGTGCTGGCGCAGGCCGCGAGCGCCAGGGCGCCGAGGGCCGGGCCGATGAATCGGGTCGGTCGCGTCATGGATGTCTTCTCGCAGACTCCAGCCCGCAAGCGCAAGTCACGACTGGCTAGCCCAAGCGCGCCTCGCACGGACCGCGCACGCACCCCTGGCCGCTCGCTGCCATTTCCCGAGGCAGCACTCTCCCGCTTTCGCGACCGTGGGTCGCCGGGTCGTGCGGCGCTCGCTGGACCGTGTGAAACCTCCGGGATTCTCTGAAAGTCGACCGCGCCCGTCCAGAAGGTGCGGTCGTCGGGGGGCGTGAACGCGCACGATCGTCGCCTGCGTCGCCCATTCGGCGCCGAGAGCGCCGGACCGATACCAGGTCTGCCGTCTTCGCTGCCCCCAAAGTGCGCGGCCGCCCCGGAGGGCGGCCGCGCAACGAGCGGAGGGGCGTCGGCCTCCGCCGGACTGCGTGCTCCTAGGTGTCGAAGTAGAGGGCGAACTCGAGCGGGCTCGGCCGCATCCGGATCGGGTTCACTTCCTTGTCGTACTTGTACTGGATCCAGGTCTCGATGACGTCCTCGGTGAACACGTCGCCCTTCAGGAGGAAGGCGTGGTCCTTCCGGAGGTTCTCGAGCGCCTCGTCGAGCGAGCCCGGCATCTTCGGGATGTCGCGGAGCTCCTCCGGCGTCATGCCGTAGATGTCCTTGTCGAGCGGCTGGCCGGGGCTGAGCTTGTTCTCGATGCCGTCCAGGCCCGCCATGAGCATCGCGGCGAAGGCGATGTACCCGTTCGCGGCCGGGTCGGGCGAGCGGAACTCGATGCGCTTCGCCTTCGGTGACGGCGAGTACATGGGGATGCGGATCGACGCGGAGCGGTTCCGGGCCGAGTAGGCGAGGTTCACCGGGGCCTCGAAGCCCGGCACGAGCCGCTTGTAGCTGTTCGTGGTCGGGTTGCAGAAGGCC
>Ga0335069_10008592_pt1 | contig 14597 bp, 11 predicted proteins | sample Lox_Sample_11_FD_206714 | JGI IMG/M metagenome (GOLD analysis project Ga0335069, IMG submission 206714) | Soil microbial communities from Loxahatchee National Wildlife Refuge, Florida, United States - Lox_Sample_1.1 | ecosystem: Environmental > Terrestrial > Soil > Wetlands | place: USA... | reverse complement strand
TCCAGCTCGATGGACTGCGGCTCCAGCGGGAACACCCCCGCCCGGAGCCGGTTGAGATCCAGGATGCGTGTGACCAGGCTGAGCAGGCGGTCCACCCCGTGATCGATCGACTCGACCCAGTGGCGTGCCTTGGCATCGAGAGACTCCGCAGGCCGCCTCAGGAGAAGCTGGGCTGACGCGCGGATGGCGGTGAGCGGGTTACGGAGCTCGTGCGAGATCTGCGAGAAGAACTGCTGCTTGTGCGCTTCCACCTCTCGCAGCTCGGCGGCCATGTGATTGAAGGCGAGCGTGAGGTCGCCGATCTCGTCATTGGTCTGAACCTTCAGCGGCTCTCGGAAGCTGCCGTCTGCCACTCGGCCCGTCGCTGCCGAAAGCTGACGTACGGATCGCGTCAGTCGGAAGGCCACGAAGCCCGTGGCGCCGATTGCCGCGAGGAGGCTGCCACCCAGCAACCCGAGCACGGTGGTCCACGTGCGCGCTTCGAGCGCCCGCACGGCGGCCTGGGCCCGGTCCACGTTGACCGAGGTGGCTCCGCGCAATTGTGTCAGCGCGTGGTCGAGCGTCTCGGCGGCCTTTCGCGCCGGCCCTTCGGAAAGGCGCAGGGCCTGTGCCGCCTCGCCTTTGGTGAGCAGCGCGCGCTCTTTGTTGACGTGCTCCTGGTAGGCTGCCAGGGCATCGACGGCCTCGCGGTAGCTCTTCGCTTCCGCGGGCGAGGTGAGCAGATTGTCCAAACGCCCAAGATCCGCGACGGTGCGCGCCGTGCGCTCTCTCAGAAGCTCTCCGTAGGCGCGGTCTCGCAAGACGAGATAGCGCGCCTCGAGGCGCAGCATCCGGGGCACGGCCTCCTGGAGAGCCACTTCGAGCTGCAGGGCAGGGAGAGAGCGGTTCGTGATCTCGCGATGGGTGCGGACCAGATGATCCACCGCGAGCAGACTCCACGCCGCGACGCCCACCAGGACCAGGATGACCAGCGTCGTCGCAACGAAGAACTTGAACGCTAACCGCATACCGGCCCTCGCGACCTCCTTGGAGCCCGAACCGAGGCGCTCGATGGAGTGAGAGCAAGCTCTGAGCCAGAGAGCACATCAATGAAATCGAAGAGTTGGCTGGACTCTCGGCTCGGCCACGATCCCCAACAGCGTCAGCCGCTGCCGGAAATTGCCATGCCCAAGACCGTCACCAGCGGGCGGCCGCAGAGGCAGACAAGCGGGACTATCTCGTTGTCGACCTCTCCAGGGCACGGAGCTCACGTGCAGGATCGGCCTCGACGAGGCTGGAGAATCGCGCGCGGTGCTCGGTGACGGCAGAGTAGGGCAGCACGCGCAGGAGCTCTTCGAGCGTGGTGCCGCCGGCGAGGAGCCGCTCGTGAGCGTCCTGCGCCATGCTGAACGTGGTGCGCAGGGCGCTCTGGCGGACCTCGTTGAAGGGGGCCTGGCGGGTGATCAGCACGGCGTCCTGGTCGTCGGGCACCCAGAGATCGGCGACGATCATGCGGCCTTTGTAGCCGCTGAAGCTACAGTCGGCGCATCCGGCGCCCTGGTAGAACTTCAGACGGGCCGGCACGGTTTCGAAGAATTCGCCCACCACGGCGGGCGTCGGCGAGTACTCCTGCCGGCACGACGGGCAGACCCGGCGGACCAGCCGCTGGGACATGACCCCGATGAGCGACGAGGCGATGAGCGAGGACTCGATCTTGAGATCGAGCAGCCGCGGCAGCGACGCGATCGCGCTATTGGTGTGCAGCGTGCTGAGGAGCAGGTGGCCGGTCTGGGCGGCGCGGAACGCCATCTCCGCGGTTTCCTGGTCGCGGATCTCACCGACCATGATGATCTCCGGGTCATGCCGGAGAAATGCCCGGAGATAGCTCGCGAACGTGTTGCCGATGTCATCTTTCACTTCCGACTGGCTCAGCTCATCGTAGACGTACTCCACGGGATCCTCGGCGGTGAGGATGCGGATCTCCGGCCGGTGCAGCCTCATCAAACAGGCGTACAGCGTGGTCGACTTGCCGGATCCCGTGGGCCCGGTGACCAGGAAGATGCCGGCCGTCCGCTTGAGCAGCTCTTCGAGGCGGGTGGACACGACCGGCGACAGATCGAGTTCGGCAATCGAGCGCGGCGCCCGCGTGCGATCCAGGATGCGGATGACCACGCTCTCGCCGGAGTAGCTCGGGATGACCGAGACACGCAGATCGATGGTGACCTTGCTGCCGCCCCGGTTGACCGCGACCTGGAAGCTGCCGTCCTGCGGGCGCCGCCGCTCGGCGATGTCGAGCTTGGCGAGAATCTTGATGCGCGACATGATCTCGCGCATGTTGTGGTCGAGGTTCTCCTGCAGCCGGCCGAAGTGCGGCCGGCGGAGGATCCCGTCCATTCGCTGGCGCACGTGGAGGCCCGACGGCAACATCTCCAGATGGATGTCGCTGCAGTGGCTCTCGAGCGCGCGGAACAGGATCAGCCGAAAGAGCTCGTCCGCCTTGCGGATGGCCTTGTCGTCGAGCGCCATCAGCGGACTCTGACCGCCTTCGGCGGGGCTCGGCACCGGGGTGACCAGCTCGGCGCCGAGCGTCTCGGCGGCGTCCGGCGCATTTTCGTACAGGCGGCGAAACGCGCGCAGGATGGACCGGCTCGACGAGGTGACGACCGTGATGGAGAAGCCCGTGAGCCGCATCAGATCGTCGATCACCGCGCCCGCCGTGGGATCGTCCATGACGACGGTCAGCGTCCGGCCGACCTGCGCGATGGGAAGCAGCGAATGCCGCCGCGCGTAGCTCCCGTTGATCACGCGCGCGAGCTTGCGATCGATCGTCACGGTGTCGAGGTCGAGGTACGGCACGTTGAGCTGTGCGCTCAGCGCCTGCCGCATCGTCTCGTCGGTGATGTAGTCGAGCTTGAGCAGGACCTTTCCGAGCGGAAGCCTCAGGCTGATCTGCTGGGCGAGGGCGTGGTCGAGCTGCTGCTGAGTGATCGCACCGGTGGCGAGCAGAAGCTCGCCGATCCGGGTGCGGGCCGCGCCGGTGATCGGATCCAGGACCATGGGTCGTTTCACTTGGTCGAGTTCTCCCCACTCCTTGAAGCTGCAAGAGCAGCGCCAGTGCGAGGACCAACGGAATCGGGCGCTTCCAGCGCAGACCCGGCCGCGGACTGACGAACAAGGGCACCGGAGCTGAGCGCGGTCACCACGGTTGTCCGGGGGCTCCTACTGGGCGGTGCTCCGAGGTGCCTGAAAGCGGTTCCGTTCGCTCGTGTCAGGATCGGCGTTCCGTCGCTCCCGGGCTCCCGGACGCGCAAAGGTCGATCGATAGCCGAGTGTCTCGCGCACCACATGAGCCAGGTCCGCCAGGCGGAAGGGCTTCGTGATCTGAGGAGCGCCCAGAGCGTCGCGGGGGTCGGTCAGCTTGCTCGTATAGGCGGACATGAAGAGCACCTTCGTCTCGGGCCGGATGGGATGGAGCTGTTTGGCCAGCATCCACCCGTTGAGCCGCGGCATCGCGAGGTCGGTCAGCAAGAGATGAATCGGGCCGAAGCACTTCTCGGCGATCTTCAGCGCCTCTACTCCGCCGGGCGCGTCGAGCACGTGATAGCCCTCACCGGCAAGAAAATCCCGCGTCCGCTCGAGCAGCGCCGGGTCGTCTTCAACGAGGAGAATGGTTTCCGGTTGTCTGAACGCTCTGTCCGGGCACATTTCAGTCGAGGTCTCCTGCAGCATGTTCTAGCAGGAGACGTGCCAGCAAGGAATCCATAGACTCTCGGCGACGAGGCGATGGGGTCGGCCGAGACCCTTTTGGTGATTGATCTACGAATGTTACGTGCGTCCTCGGACTCGGGGCCCTCAGCCGCCCTTCGTGGGCCGGTGACCTCTCTGACAGACCAGGGAGAAATCCTCCCTGGCTAGGAAAACTTTTTGATGGTGTGGGTACAACCTCGGCCCCCTTTTTGTCGTGATTCAACCGATCGCGTGCGCGCCGGCCGACCGATGTGCCAGGCGGTACAATGACGCGACACTCTCGCGACGCGGTGGCGGAGCTCGAGAGGAGCGGAAGAAGCGCGATGCCCTGGCACACCAATCTCATCGATGAGTAGCCGACAGGAGCGGGCCCGGCGCGCGGTCGATACGGCCGCCAACCTGTTGCGTGCGGCTCGCACCCAAGAAACCCCGGAGGAAAAGGCCCAGGCACGGCGGCTCGCCCGCATGATGGAGGATCCACGCGGGAAGGAGCTGACCATCGCGCTCGTCGATCAAGCTTTCCGCAGCCGCCGGCCCGACCGCATCGCCGACCAGTTCGCCTACCTGCTCGAGCGCTATGGCGCCCCGCAGTTCATGCAGTGGTGGGAGCGGGTCGCGCTCATGCTCGGCGGGGTCATGGGGCACTATCTCCCGAGCGTGGTGGTGCCGCCCATCGTGGCTCGACTCCGCCACGAGACCGAATCGCTGATCCTTCCCGGTGAGGAGGAGGAACTCAAGCGCTACCTGACCGAGCGCCGGCGCGTAGGGGTGCGCCTGAATCTCAATCTGCTCGGCGAGGCCATACTGGGTGAGGGCGAAGCGGCGCGACGGCTCGAGGCCTACCGGGCCCTTCTCGCCCGCGAGGACGTGGAGTACATCTCGGTGAAGGTCTCTTCCGTCTTGAGCCAGATCAACCTGGTGGCGTTCCGCCACACCGTCGAGCGGGTGAAGGGGCGGCTGCGGGTTCTCTACCGTCAGGCCCAGCGCCACCAGTACCGACACGCCGACGGTCACCTGACGCCGAAGTTCATCAACCTCGACATGGAGGAGCATCGCGACCTCGACCTCACGGTGACGGCGTTTCGTGAGGTCCTGGACGAGGACGAGTTCATGTCGCTGCGGGCCGGCGTCGTGCTCCAGGCGTATCTGCCTGAATCCTACCGGGTCCAGCGTGCGCTTACCGCTTGGGCGATCGAGAGGCACCGCCGTGGGGGTGCGCCCATCAAGCTGCGCATCGTGAAAGGCGCCAATCTCGCCATGGAGCGCATCGAGGCCGCGGAGCGCGGCTGGCCTCCGGCTCCCTACATCAGCAAGGTGGAAGTGGACGCCAACTTCAAGCGCATGGTGGAGTACGGCTGCCGTCCAGAGCACGCGCTCGCCGTCCACCTCGGCATCGCCACCCACAATCTCTTCGACGTCGCCCACGGTCTTGTTCTCCGCGACGACGAGGGCGTCGAGCCCTTTGTGGAGTTCGAGATGCTGGAGGGCATGGCCAACCACCAGGCACGTGCCGTGAAGGCACGAGCCGGCGGCCTCCTCCTCTACGCTCCCGTCGTCCGTGCCGAGGATTTCCACAGCGCCATCGCGTACCTCGTGCGCCGCCTCGATGAGAACACCGCAGAGGACAACTTTCTTCGCCACGTCTTCGGCCTCGAGCCGGGCTCACCCGACTGGGAACGCGAGCGCGTTCGCTTCCTCTCCGCCTTCGACCTCGTCGACCAGCTTTCCGACTCTCCACGCCACCACCAGAACCGCGCCGCCGAGATCGGTGGAGAGGGCAGGGTGAGAGGGCAATCGGTGGGCGCGCAATCCTTCTCCAACGAGCCCGACACAGACTGGTCCGTCCCCGCCAACCGCGCGTGGATAGACGCCGTCGTTACCACCTGGCGCGATCGACCGCCGGAGTCGGTGCCGCTACAGATCGCCGGTGATCTGATCAAAGGCGCGGGGGAGGTAGAAGCCCGCGATCGTTCCCGTCCTGACCGCATCGCCTATCGCCACGCATTGGCCGACGGCGCTCAGGTCGGCCGCGCGCTCAACGCAGCGCGTGCCGCCCAGTCCGCCTGGGCAGTCCGTCCGCCCGCGGAGCGCCGCGCGCTCCTTGATCAGGCCGCCACCGTCCTCGCGCGCCGCCGGGGCGACCTCATCGGCGCGATGATCGTCGACGGCGCCAAGACCGTGCCGGAAGCGGATGCTGAAGTGTCCGAGGCGATCGACTTCGCTCGCTACTACCCAAGATCGCTCGAAGACACCGCCGACGATCTCATCGATTGCGAAATGATGCCGCTCGGTGTGATCGTCGTGACTCCACCCTGGAACTTCCCATTGTCCATTGCCGCCAGTGGCGTGCTCGCGGCCCTCGCCGCGGGCAACAGCGTACTCTTCAAGCCCGCTCCCGAGGCGGTCCTGGTCGGCTGGCATCTGGCCCAGGCCCTCTGGGATGGCGGCATTCCTCGGCAGGTGCTCCAGTTTGTGCCGTGTCCCGACGATGAGGTGGGGCGGGCGCTCATCAGCGACCGGCGCGTGGACGCGGTCATCCTCACCGGCTCCGTCGAGACGGCGCGCCGTTTCCTCGCCTGGCGCCCTGATCTCACGCTCTTCGCCGAGACCAGCGGCAAGAACGCGATGATCATCACGTCACTGGCCGACCGCGACCAGGCCATTCGCTGCCTCGTGCGCTCGGCTTTTGGTCACCAGGGACAAAAGTGCTCGGCGGCGAGCCTCGCCATCTGCGAATCGGAGGTGTACGACGACGCGGTCTTCCGCCGCCAGCTCCGCGATGCGGCAGCCAGCCTGGACGCCGGCAGCGCATGGGAGACGAGGAGCCGGATCACCCCGCTGACCCAGCCACCGGGCGAAGCGCTCCGGCGCGCGCTCACCACGCTCGAGGATGGTGAAGAGTGGCTCCTCGAGCCCAGCCGGCTGGGCGAGCACCCGCATCTCTGGTCACCGGGCATCAAGCTGGGTGTGCGGCGCGGGTCCTTCTTTCACGTCACCGAGTGTTTCGGACCCGTGCTGGGGCTGATGCGTGCGGAGGATCTTGACGAGGCTATCGATCTCGCCAATGGCACGCCGTATGGCCTCACGAGTGGGATCCAGAGCCTCGACAATCGTGAGATTGACCGATGGATCGACCGGCTCGAGGCCGGCAACCTCTACGTCAATCGTCCCATCACCGGGGCCATGGTCGGTCGCCAGCCTTTCGGAGGCTGGAAGGGCTCGTCCATCGGCCCGGGTGCCAAGGTCGGCGGCCCGAACTACGTGCTTCAGCTCGCGCGGTGGCGCCAGCTGACGTTGCCGACGACCGACGCGGCATGCGAGCCGCAGGTCGCGGCCTTCCTCGAGCGGTCTTGCGAAGAGACCGATGACGAACCGGTGAGGGCAACCCTGCGGGCAAGCGCGGCTAGCTATACCCTGGCCTGGCGGGGTCACTTCGGCTGCGAGCACGATCCGATGCGGATCCTGGGCGAGCGCAATCTGTTTCGCTACCGGCCGTGCACGAGCGTGCTCGTGCGAGCCGAGGGAGTCTCCGCGGGTGGACGCCTCGCCCTCCAGCAGGTTCTGCTCGCCGCGCTGACCTGCGGTGTCCCGTTGACGGTGAGCCTGTCCCGGGGCGAGCCGCGGCTAGGGCTTGCCGAGCACACGACCATCGCCGTCGTCACCGAGAGCGAGAGCGAACTGATCGGGCGCCTTCGCTCTTCGGCTGGTATCGAGCGACTGCGTGTTCTCGATCCGGTCTCGCTCGACGTGCGTGCCGCAGCCCACGAGGTGGGGGCGGCGATCGTCGATGCGCCGGTGCTCGCCACCGGCCGGCTCGAGCTGCGCTGGTACCTGCGCGAGCAGTCGGTGGCGCGTGTGGTGCACCGCTACGGCAACGAAATGCAGGTCGCGGGAGTCGCGAGTCCCTCTCCCCATCGGGGGACAGGGTAGGGTGGTGGGGCAGCCCCGACGCCCGGTCACCGTGTAGGATGCCTCACCACACCAGCGCGCGACGGATCGCCGGACGGCGACCGCGACGGAGGAGGCCTCATCATGCTCGACTTCACAGACCACGTGGTGCTCGTCACCGGGGCCGGAGCCGGGATCGGATTCGGCATCGCCAAGGCATTTCACGAGGCCGGGGCCCGCGTGGCTCTCGGCGACGTGCGGGAGGCCGCCCTCGTGCGGGCCGCCTCCAGGCTGGGGAGCTCCGCCCGGGCCTACACGCGCACCGTGGATGTTCGCGATCCACGCTCGACGGCGGAATTCTTCGACGCCGTCGAGCGCGCCCTCGGTCCCGTCACGATCGCGGTGGCGAATGCCGGGATCTATCCCAATACGCCGGTGCTCGAGATGGCCGCGGAGGAGTGGGACCGGGTGATGGAGACCAATGTGCGCGGCGTCTTCCTCACCTGCCAGGCGGCGGCCCGCGCGATGGTGGCTCGCGGCACCGGGGGCAAGATCATCACACTCGCCTCGGGCGCGGCCTTCAGCGGACGGCCGGGCGCCGCCCACTACTGTGCCTCCAAGGCGGGCGTGGTCATGTTCACCAAGGTGTTGGCCCTCGAGCTGGCCAAGCACCACATCAATGTCAATTGCATCGCGCCCGGGCTCGTCGAGGTGGAAGGCGAGGTCTCACCCCTGACTCCTGAGTACGTGGCGACGCTGACGCGATCGATTCCGTGGGGCCGCATCGGCAGCCCCCAGGACATCGCCAACGCGGCCCTGTTCCTCGCCTCGCCGCTGGCCGAGTTCATCACCGGAGAGGTGCTGGCCGTCAACGGCGGCTCTTCGGCGGGCCGCGCGTTTCTCCCCCTCAGCACACCGCGACCGTCGTAGCCGCCGCGGAAGCTCAGCCGATGCGGACCAGGCCGATGAGCCGGTCCAGAGCGATGATGAGAACGAGAGCCAGCACGACGAAGATCGTCGAGACGGCATTGATGGTGGGGTCGAAGTTGTACTCGGTGTAGTTGAAGATCCGGAGCGGCAGCGTGGTGGTGCGGGCTCCCGCGATGAGGAGCGTTACCGCCAGCTCGCCGAACGAGATGATGGCCGCGAAGATGGCGCCGGCCACGATCCCGGGTCTCAGCAGCGGCAGCGTCACCCGCCAGAAGGTCTGGAGCGGCGTCGCCCCCAGGTTCTGGGCGGCGCGCTCCAATGCCGGATCCAGGTTGTGCACGCTGATCGACACCAGCCGCACCGTGAAGGGCAGCGTCACCACCAGGTGCCCGAGCATCAGCCCGGTCAGTGAATCGATCAGCCCGAGCAGGCTGAAGTAGTTCAGGAGCGCGATGCCGAGCACGATCTGGGGCATGACGAGCGGCGCCATCACGAGGGTTGCCACCAGCCCCTTCCCGGGGAATGAGTAGCGGACCAGGGCATAGGCCGCCAGGGTCCCGATGAGCAGGGAGAGCGGGGTCACTACGGCGGTGAGCAGGACGCTCAGGCGGAATGAGTCCCCCCACACCTCGCTCTCCCACAGGGCGCGGTACCAGCGCAGCGAAAAGCCACGCGGAGGAAAGGACAGGAAATCGGCGGAGTTGAACGAGGCGAGGACGACGACGACCAATGGCGCCAGGAGAAACGCATAGACCAGGATGCTGAGGACACTGGCGGCGGTGCCGATGGAGAGTCGCCGGCGCATCAGGTGACGCTTCCCTTCACCGTCTTGAGGAGCCGGCCGGCCAGTGCGATCACGAGGAGGGTGAAGGCGAGCAGGACGAAGGAGAGCGCGGCCCCGAGCGGAAAGTCGAGCTGGCTCAGCGTGACGTAGTAGATCCCGATGGCGAAGAGCGGCTGGAGCGGTCCCGCCACCAGCAGCGGCGTGATGTAGATGCCGAGCGTGAGGGCGATCACCAGGCTGGTCCCGGCCACGACGCCCGGCATGCTGAGCGGCAGCGTGACCCGCCAGAAGGTCTGCCAGGGCGAGGCGCCAAGGCTTTGCGCGGCGCGCTCCAGCACCGTGTCCAGCGACTGCAGCGCGCTCGCGATGGGCAGCATCATGAAGGGGAGGAGCACGTGCACGGTGGCCACGATCACCGAGCCGAAGGTGCCGAGCATGCGCATGGGGCGCTCGATCAGTCCCAGCGACAGCAGCGTGCCGTTGATCACGCCGTTGTTGGCGAGCAGCACCACCCAGCCGTAGCTGCGCACGATGACGCTGATGAGAAGCGGGGAGACCACGATGGCGTAGAGGAGCGTCCGCGCCACCGTGGACCGGACGCGCACCATGAAGTACGCGGCGGGGTAGCCCAGGAGCAGGCAGAGAGCCGTCACCACGACGGTGAGCTTCACGCTTCCCCAGACCATGCGGTGAAAGTAGGGATTCGTGGCGAAGGTCCGATAGTTCACGAGCGAGACGTCGTGGTGGATGGCGCGCTGGGCGTCCATGTGGGCGAGGCTCAGCCGGAACAAGTCCGCCGAGGGAATCACGAAGAAGAGGATGAGCAACACCACCGCCGGGGCGAGGAGGCCGGCCACGGCCAGGCGCCGGCGCGCGCTCACCGCACCAGGTCCGCCATGCTCTCCCGGGAGCCGGGCAGCACGATGCTGTCCTCGGGAGCCCAGGACACGACCACCGCCTCGCCCTCTGCGAAGGACGGGATGCCGCTCGGCATCTGCTCGATCACGCGCAGGCGGATGCCGTCCGCGAGCCGCACTTCGTACTCACTGCTCGTCCCCAGATATACGGTGTAAGCGATGGTTCCCGGCAGCGTGTTGGCGCGTGCGGGCGGCACCGCCTTGTGGAGCGTGGCGCTCTCGGCTCGAAGCACCACCGCCACCGGCGCCCCGCTCTCGAGCGCGTCCTCGTAGGTCGCCCGCACCCGGTGCGGCCCCACCTGGACCGTGACGTCGCTGCCGCGGTGCTCGGCCACGGCACCGAAGAGGAAGTTCGGGTGTCCCAGGAACTGCGCAACGAAAGGTGTGCGCGGCTTCCGGTAGAGCTCGATGGGCGTCCCCGCCTGCTCGATGCGTCCCCGGTTCATGACGACCAGGCGATCCGAGAGCGTGAGTGCCTCTTCCTGATCGTGGGTGACGAAGATGGTCGTGATGCCGACCTGGCGCTGCAGGCGGCGCAGCTCCACCCGCATCTGGCGCCGGAGCTGGGCGTCGAGATTGGACAGCGGCTCGTCCATGAGGAGCACGAGTGGATCGATGGCGAGCGCCCGCGCGATCGCGACGCGCTGCTGCTGTCCGCCCGACAGCTCGCGGATCGCCCGCCGATCCAGGCCCTCGAGCTGGACGAGGACGAGGGCGTCCCGCACCCGCCGCGCGATGTCCGCGCCGCCGACGTGTCGGACCTTGAGCCCGAAGGCCACGTTGTCGAACACGCTCATGTGCGGGAAGAGCGCGTAGCTCTGGAACACCATCCCGGTATTCCGGCGATAGGGTGGCACGTCGTTGACGACCCTGCCGCCGAGCGTGACCGTCCCGCGGAGGGGCGAGAGGAATCCGCCGATGATATTGAGCGTGGTGGTTTTGCCGCATCCCGAGGGACCGAGGAGAGACAGGAACTCGCCCTTGTACACCTCGAGGTCCAGGTCGTGCAGGACCGGCGTGGCCCCGTAGGACATGGCCACGCCGCGCAGCTCTACGTCGATGTCCACGGGACGCCGCCGGCGGCGGTCAGCTCGTGAAGATCGCTGTCCAGCGCTGCGTCCAGTCGCCGAGCTTCTGGCCGACCACGTCGTAGTTGGGAGCCAGAAGCTTGGCATAGTGCTCGGTGCCGTAGGCGATCTTGGCCGCGTACTTGGGATCGAGCTTCACCGTGCTGTTCGATGGCGCATACCACATCTGCTGGCAGAAGGCCTTCTGCGCATCCGGCGAGAACCGGAAGTCGATGAGCTTGAGCGCCGCCGCGCGATTCCTGGTGCCCTTGGCGATGCCCATGCCGGCCCCGCTTGCCACCGGGCCCGGCTTGGTCGGATAGTTGAAGCCCACGGGCAGCCCCGCGGCCGCCAGCCCGTGAGCGCGGCCGTCCCAGAGCGGCACCACCGCGATGTCACCGCGCTCGAGGAGCTGCTGAATGGCGCCGGCATCGGCGGGCTGCTGGACGATGCTGGGCTTGAGCTCCTTCATCTTCTCGAAGCCGCGCTCCACGTCGGCGGGATTCTTCTCGTCGCCGCCCAAAGCGTGCACGGTGGCGATGAAGAACTGAAGGCCCACGGAGTAGCTGACCGGGGGCATGCCGATCAGCCCCTTGTATTCGGGCTTCCAGAAGTCGAGCCATTCCTTGGGCGGGGTCTTCACCTTGTCGGTGCGATAGGTGATGCCGAGCTGGCCCCAGTTCTGGTGGGCGGCGAAGTAGCGGCCGTCCTTTTGCCACTTGGCCGGAGTCGAGATGGCGTAGAGCGTCTTGATGTTGGGCACCTCGGCGGCGTCGAACGGGTCGATGAGACCCTCGCGCACCGCGATGTCCATCTGCTCGTCCAGCATCTGGACCACATCGAAGGGCGGGTTGCTGCCGCGCGCGGCCCGCAGCTTGGCGAGCTGCACGGTGCCGGCCGACAGGTCGAGGTGGAGCTTGACCTTCGGATACTTCTGGCCGAACGGCTTGGCCATGTGCTCGCGGAACGCGGTTTCCCAGGCGCCGCCGGCGACGCAGGCCACGAGATCGCCCGAGACGTCGGCGGCCTGCTGCCCCTCCGCCCGGCGTGTACCCAGGAGCCCGCCCATCGCGGCACCCGCACCCGCGACCCCGGCCGCGGCCAGAAACTCGCGCCGACCCATCCCGCTCGTGCTCTGTCCATGGCGCTCACCACTCATCTACATTCCTCCCGGTTATTGGAAGTCGATCTTGCCACGCGAACGTCAGTCCACGATGAAGAGCTTTGCGCCCACTGCGGTGGACGAGCGATGAGCCTCCATCTTGTCCGCCACCTGATAGCTCATGCCCGGCTTGAGCACGAATGTGCGCCCGTCATCGAGCTCGGTGTGCAGCTCTCCCTCGAGGCAGAGGAGGATGTGCCCCTTGGAGCACCAGTGATCCGCCAGGTATCCGGGCGTGTACTCGACCATGCGTACGCGGAGGTCACCGAAGTGCCTGGTCCGCCAATACGCCATGCCGGTGTCGCCTTTGTGCTCGGTCCTCTCCACGCCGGACCAGTCGGTCGTGCCGAACGCGATGCCAGCCATGTCCATGATGGGTGCTCCCCGCGCCGGCCGGGCCGCTTGGTAGGCCGTGACCTGAGCGCTCTCGTGTATCAGGCAAGGCGAGTCTACATCACGACCGCGCGAGTTTGGTCATGGCCGAGAGGCAGTGCGCTGTTTCGTCGACGCGGGTATAGGGCCGGAACCTGCTCACGAGGAAGGCGCCCGCGAAGTCGCGCAGCTTGGGGGAGATCAGCTGGACGTCCTTCCCGAACGCCATCCGTCCCTCGTTCGGCGGAATCTGCAGCGTGCGATTCTTCGCCATCTCCTCATCCAATCGCGCCACTACCTTTTCCAGGAGGAGCCGGTCGAGGTCCGGCTGAGCACGAAGCACTCGAGCCGCTACCGCCAGGCCCTCCATGTGTGCGCAGCTGCTGTCTCCGCGCCATTCGTCCCGTCGCGGTGCTTCGAGCAATGTCTGCGCCTGCGCGCGGATGAAACCCAGGAACTTCAGATCCGAGGTCTGCTCCAGACGGAGTGCGGCTGCCATGGTGCCCCACTGGTAGAATCCGGTGGTCACGTCGGCCGCGTATCTCGTCATGAGATAGGCCTCCAGATTTTCCAAAGCGGATCGGACACGCTCATCGCGGGGGAAGACGCCGTGGTAGTAGGCGAGGGCGAGCCATCCCTCGCCATCGAAGAACGGTGTGTCATCGATGAAGCCTGGCGATATCCTGAAGCCGCGCCGCGGGATCCGCAAGTTCAGGAGGCCTTCGAGCCAGGCGGATCGCAAGGAGCCGAACCGATTGTCGGACGTCGCCTGGTAATACTGCATCTCCGCGAGCAGGGCCACCGCCCCCGCCCCCGTCAAGGCGAAGGCGTATTTCCCGTCGAGGGAGATCACCTTGCCTTCTCCGCTCGGCCGATACAGCAGGCCGAATCGCTCGAGAGCGGCCCGGAGCTTGTAACGGCCGATGGGCACCGACAAGAGACCGGTCTGCTCGAGCGCCGATTGCAGGCGGCTCTTGCCGATAGGAAGTGACAGGTCTCCCAGACGCCTGAGTGTGGCTTCTATCGCGCGGCGGACGCGTGGATCCGGAGAGTAGCGGTAGTACTCGGCGAGAATATACGCGACTCCCGCCTGACGGACGATATTGTCGGGCTCCACCGAACGGTCCGCCACAAAATCGAAGTCGTAGACGAACAGGCCTGAGGGCAGCTGGGCGGCGAGAAGGTATTCCGCGGTCCGTTGCAGACGATCGCGATCGGTCGGCTGCGCGGCGGCGGGAGCGATTCCGCCCAGCACCAAGGCCACGGTAACCACCGCAAGAGCGAATCGCACCTTTGCTCTCGACCTGTCGAGAAAGCTGCCAGAAGTGCCTATGACGCCCTCGAGGTCACGGCGCATCTTCCGACGGTACTTGACCTGGAAGAGGTGGCATGGATCCTGCTCTTTCGTCGCCAGGCTGCGATTGTGTAAACCCGCTTCAGGCATTGGGAGGCCGACGCATGATACAGGACCAGTTGCTCCGAGTCGGTGTGATCGCGCTAGGCCTGCTTGGCGCGTCTCACGGAATTGCTTTCGCGGACGCTTCGCCGGATCTTTCCTTGTCGATACCCGAGCCCGGCACCCTGATCCTCCTCGCCTCCGGCTTCGGCGCGCTGGGTGGCATCAGCTGGCTGCGGCGCCGAAAGAAGTAGGCCGCCGTCGGCATACGCTGCGAGCAAGCGCCGGGCGTCGAGTGCTCCTCGACGCCCGTGGTGCGTCAGGAGCAGGCGGCTCACTCAGCTCATGAAGTACT
>Ga0335069_10008591_pt1 | contig 14598 bp, 7 predicted proteins | sample Lox_Sample_11_FD_206714 | JGI IMG/M metagenome (GOLD analysis project Ga0335069, IMG submission 206714) | Soil microbial communities from Loxahatchee National Wildlife Refuge, Florida, United States - Lox_Sample_1.1 | ecosystem: Environmental > Terrestrial > Soil > Wetlands | place: USA: Florida... | reverse complement strand
CCTGGTGTATGCCGACTGGCTGCACGCCGAGGGCAAGCCAACTGCGCTCTGCTACGGACACTACGATGTGCAGCCGCCCGATCCGCTGGACGAGTGGCACACGCCGCCCTTCGAGCCCACCGAGCGCGATGGCAACCTCTATGCGCGCGGCGCAGTCGACGACAAGGGCCAGATGTACATGCACGTGAAGGCATTCGAATCGCTGCTGGCCACCGCCGGAAAACTTCCCATCAACGTGCGCGTCCTGCTGGAAGGCGAAGAGGAAGTGGGGGGGGAGGGAATTGCGGACTACGTGGCTTCGAAGCCGCCCGAACTGAAAGCAGACTTCGCGCTGGTTTCGGACACGGAATTGTTCGCGCCGGGCCTGCCCACCTTGTGCGTGGGATTGCGCGGCATGATTTACACCGAGCTCGAAGTTCGCGGGGCGAAGACCGATCTCCATTCGGGCATGTACGGCGGAGCCGCCCCCAATCCGTTTGTCTCGCTGGCGCAGATCATCGCGAAGCTAAAGGACGAGAACGGGCACATCCTCATTCCCGGCTTCTACGACGATGTGGTTGCTCCCAGCAAGGAAGAGCTCGCCGCCTGGAAGAGCCTTCCGTTTGACGAGGAGGAGTACCGCAAGAAGGAAGTCGGTGCGAAGACGCTTGTTGGCGAGGAAGGCTATAGCGTTCTGGAGCGCACCTGGGCGCGGCCCACGGTGGATGTGCACGGGATGCCAGGCGGATTTACGGGCGCGGGCGCGAAGACCGTCATCCCCGCCAAGGCGACGGCGAAAGTTTCCATGCGCCTTGTACCCAACATGACCCCTGCCAAGGCCTTCGAACTGTACAAAAGCTACGTGGAGAAGATCGCGCCCAAAGGTGTCGATGTTTCGGTGCGGCTTATCCACTCCGGCGATCCTTGTCTGATCCCGGTGGACAATCGCTTCATCCAGGCGGCGACGCGGGCGTTGCACGAGGTGTGGGGCAAGGACACGGTGTTCATCCGCTCGGGCGGTTCGATTCCGATTGTGGGCGACTTCGACCGGCACCTGGGGTTGCCCAGCGTGATGATGGGCTTCGGCCTGCCCGACGACAATCTGCACGCGCCCAACGAGAAGTTCCACCTGAAGAACTTCGAACTCGGAATCAAATCGATCATCCGCTTCCTGGAGGAGACGGGGCGTTGAGTCTTCTGGGTGACCCAGGTGCTTCTGAGACCTGGGAGATCGAAAACGAAGCGGTTGGATTCGTCCTGGCCGGCGGGCAATCCAGCCGCATGGGGACGGACAAGGCCTTCGTGGAGTTCGCCGGGCGGCCGCTGGTTGCGCACGCGGTGAGCATCCTGGACGCCGGTGGGCTGAAGGTTTTCATCGCCGGCGCCCAATCGGAGGCGCGCTCCAGGCTTGAGCAGTACGCGCCGGTGATTCCTGACCGAAAAGCGGGGCTCGGACCGCTGTCCGGAATCTGCACGGCATTGGCTTCCACGACGGCGGGGTTCGGCGTCTTCCTGCCTGTCGATCTTCCTCTGCTACCTGCCTCGCTCGTTCTTTGCTTGCTGGAGCGTGCTCGAATCACTGGTTGCGCAGTGACCCTGGCCTCGGTGAATGGTTTCCCGGAAACTTTTCCGGCTGTGATCTCGGGGCGTACACTGCCCATTCTGGAGAGAGAACTCGCGCTCGGGCGGCTTGGCTGTCTCGTATCATTCATGACGGCAGCCAGGGAACTCGGAGAGAATGTTGCGACGGTAGATGTGGAGGTCCTGGTCCAGTCAGGACAGGTGTCTCACCCCTATGCTCTTCCCGCGGTGCGGTGGTTCCTGAATTTGAACGCGGAGCCGGACCTGCGCCGGGCTGCGTCGCTCGCTACGACTCGCGTAAGCTGATCACAGTCATGCTCGATGAACCACCAAATCCCGATCCGGCGCCTTCCGATCCGGCGCCCTTTGAACCGGAACTGGCAGAAGACGTAAGTCCGGCGAGCGAGACGACCGAGGCAGGCGAGCCGGTGATCGCGTTTCGAAATGTCTCCATCTCATTCGGTGGCAGGGCGGTGCTCGAAGACGTCAGCTTTTCCGTCGACCGCGGGCAAACGCTATGCATTCTTGGCCGCAGCGGCGTAGGCAAATCGGTGTCGTTGCGGATGTTGATGGGGTTCCTCAAACCCGATACAGGCTCCATTCGGGTGAACGGCCAGGAGATTACGGAACTGAATGAGGACGGAATGCAGCAGATCCGTAAGCGGGTCACGATGGTATTTCAAAATGGTGCATTGTTTGACTCGCTCAGCGTGCGCGAAAATGTAGCTTTCCCGCTCCGCGAGCGCGGCGGGCTGGACGAAGATCAGGTTCTGCAGATCGTGGACAGGCTGCTGAAGCTGGTTGGGGCCGATGACGTGGAGGACCTGTTGCCGGCGAGTCTTTCGACCGGGAGGCGGCGGGCAGTGGCGATTGCCCGGGCGCTTGCGGCTCAGCCCGAGGTGGTATTATACGACGAACCGACGACCATGGTGGATCCGATCATTGCGCGGCGCCTTGGCGGCATCATTCAGCGGCTCAAGCACCAGCTTGGCTACACAAGCATCGTGGTGACCCATGATGTGCGTTTTGCGCAGCGGCTGGCGGACCTTATTCTGTTTCTGCACATGGGAGGGGCGCGATTCTTTGGTTCACTCAAGGCGTTCATGGGTTCGTCGGATCCGGACATCCGTCAGTTCCTGACACTGGACGCATACCAGTTACCAACAGAATGAGTTCGTTCATCATTAAGTAATGCAAAATCTTGGCAAAGTGGTTAAGATGCAAAGAGCCAAGGATGCTACCCGAGGAGAGACGAAACCGCGTAATTGAAACCAGATGCTTTTACAGAGGATGCGAAAATCTCTTTGGTATACTCCCTGTAATCAACTCGAGCTTCATGAACGTCTGACACCCTGCAGTGCAACACGTTTTCATCTCACCCTGATCTGGAAGCATTCGGTCAGCGATTTGGTTCAGGTACCCAGCCTGCTATTTTTCTCAGTGGCTCTCAATGCGCAATTAACAAAAAAATGGACGCGCGCGGTTTGTGACTTTTCACTGAATCGAGTCCCTTAGAAGTTAAACAGCACCACGGTTGTGCTCCTGCCAAGCAGCCCGGACTCACGGAATTCTGTACAAATCCCCAGTGGGCCTGTACCAACAGTTCGGTTGTGGGCCCTCTCCTGGGAAGTCGCGTAGGCGACCCGGCAATATAAGGTTTGGCAAATCGGACAGTTAGCTTGGCGGAAAACATATGGCAACGTCTGAATTCTGGCAACGAGTATCCGCTTCGGTTGCTTCTCCTGAATGGGCAAAGTGGGCGTCCAGCGTTTCGCCGCGCAATGCCCGCCGCACCTCGAAGTTATGGATGCTGCTGGACGCCATCACGGTCCTGGGCGCTGCCCTCTTGGCTACTCTGTATGAATTCAAGCTGAGCCCCATCGCGGAAGTGAGGAGTTTCTGGCGAGGCACCCTGATCCGGGGCCGCTCGATGGAAATCCTGCTGGCCTTTCTGTTCGGATTCATCTTTTCGCTCATTTTGATCAGCAGGCGGATGCATTTGTATTCCCCGGCCCGGCTGGGCGGCTACCTCCATGAACAGAGGCTCACCGCGCAGGCCTGTTTTACCGCGGGACTCTTGTTGACCGGTACTTTGTACATGGTGCATGCCGACGATATTCCCCGCAGGATTGTGGTCATTACGTGGGGACTGGTGCTGGCGTCGCTCAGCATCCGCCGGCTGCTCTATCGCATGATGCTCTACCGGCGTTTTGATCGCGGCCTGGGTACGCGCAATGTTTTGATTGTCGGCACCGGACCAGAGGCGCATGCGCTGCGTCACCACGTGGAGAGCATCCGCCATCTCGGCTATCGCTTCAAGGGCTTTATCGATCTGCATAGTTCCGGTTCGCGTTTCACGGCTGCCTCAAGCGATGTGGTGGGCACGCTCGACAGCCTGTTCACCCAGGCGCGCAAACAATTTGTCGACGAGATTTTCTTCACCGCTCCCTGCGAGCGGGGAATCGTGCAGGACGTGCTGGAAAAAGCGCGCGCGGCGGGCGTGGACCTGCGCGTGGTGCCGGACATGTACGATGGGCTGGCCTGGAAATGCCCTATCGAGTACATCGGCCAGTTTCCCACCATTCCGCTGCACTGCGGAAAAGTGCCGGAAATGGCGCTGGTGCTTAAGCGGACCATGGACATCATCTTTTCCACGGCGGTGCTTGTTCTTTGCGCGCCGCTGCTGCTGGCCATTGCCGTCTCCATCAAGCTCGACTCGCCGGGTCCGATCCTTTACTCGTCGGAGCGCATTGGAAAGAAGGGACGGGTGTTCAAGTGCAAGAAGTTCCGCACCATGGTTCGGGACGCGGAGATCAAGCGCGCCGACATCATACACATGAACGAGCGCGACGGCGTGCTGTTCAAGATCAGCAACGACCCACGCATTACCAGGCTGGGACGCTTCCTGCGCAAATACTCGCTCGATGAACTGCCGCAGTTCTTCAACGTGCTGCGCGGCGACATGAGCGTGGTGGGGCCGCGTCCCCCGATCGCCAGCGAGGTGAAGGAGTACAAGCTGAGCCACCTTCGCCGCCTGGATGTTACGCCTGGGATCACCGGGCTGTGGCAGGTACAGGGCCGCCAGGATCCCTCCTTCGACAGCTACGTCTCGCTCGATGTGACCTACATCGAGAACTGGAGTATCTGGCTGGATGTGAAGATCATTCTGCGTACGGTTGCCGTCGTCTTGGCGGGGACTGGCGTCTAGACTGTTCCATCCAGCCGCTTATCGCAATTCCTGAGCAGAATTCATCCAGGAGCCAATGCGCTCATATCGACGCGACCACCAGGAATGGGTAGCGGGGACAGGTTTTCGTCCAAATCCTCGCGCGCCGGAGTTCACCTCTTGACGTTGAGTGTCGGCACCGGTCCGCTGCCTACAAAAAATGTGCAGGCGCCCTGGTTCCTGCAAACCTCGTACTGCATCTTGATCATTTCCAGCTGAATGAACTGATCGGGAGACAAGTGCATCTCTTCGCGGTAGGCGTTGTCGGCCGCGGCGCGGCTCATCTCCGCCGCTTTGCGTTGATCCTCCGCCAGCTTGCGTTGTTGCTCCGTGATCGCTCTCTGTTCCTGGGCGGCTGTTTCGATGCGCTGGTTCTTGATCGCATCCGGAGGATTGACATGACCGACATTCACGCCGCCGGGCACAAATGCGATCGGCACGCCCATCTGTGCGACGATCTTCTCGGCGGCATCGCTGACTTCCTTGCCCACGGCATCGGCCGCGGATTGATCAATGGCCATTTCCTGCATGTCGCGTTTCTTGACCGAATCGCGCACAGCGGTCCGCAGAGGCTGGTCAATGTTTCGGTCCCAGAATCCCCAACTGCCCTTGTCGTCGCGATCCGCACCGAACCCGGTGACCAGTTTGTATGCATCGGTCACTCGGAAGGTAGCCACCACATGAAAGCTGACCGGCACCCCGCTCCTGGTCATCATGTCGTCGAAATTCATGTCGACGCGCTGGGGAAGCATGTCGACATCCATGGCAGTGCTGGTGATTGCTCCGTAAGAACGGCCCGTTGTCACCGGGGTCGGATCTACCCCGCCGTGACCAAAGAACATCGGTTTCTCAACCCATACAGCCTGGTGACCCGCGTTCGGAGCAGCCACACTGCAACCCGACAAAAACAGAGCCGCAAATAAACCGAAAACTACCAACAATCGCTTCATCGTCTTACCTTTCTTCATGCAGCGTCGCCAATCAACGAAGTGAGCCATATCCGCGCAGCGCATGTGTTATCCGGCTGCGGAAATCGCATGCTGAGGATTTTGGATATTCACAGAATCATGAATCAACAACCAGGCGAACCTGTGATGGCAAGCACCTCTGCTAGCGTGTTGATCGTAGACAGAGCCTCATTGAAAATGCTCGTCTCATGTTCCGATAGAAGTCAACGAACAACAACGTTACCGATTCGCACCGCAGAGCGGCACTCTCGTGATTCCGGCCGGTTTGTCTCCTCTCGGGAAGCTACCGCCTGGTTGATCGTTCCATTGCCTGTTGGCCCCGAGGGCTGACTCGATCACTCGTGTTTCACCCGGGCATTCCTGTTGCAGATTATTTCCCCCCTTCGCGTCACAATGGGTTCATGAACGCGGAATCCATGGCCGGGTCGCGGTCACAAGGCCACCGAAATTCTGCAAGGTTTCCGCGCTCCGCGATATTTCTCGGCTGTATGGCTGTGTGAACTGCCGAAACAAAATAGAATGTTGAGCTTACGCTCATTGAGCCGTACAGCGACACAGCGACTGTGTGGATCGCCAAGTGAGATACATCACTTTCCACGCGGGCGGGCCAATCCGGACGCAGCCCGATTAAACTGGACATGTGAAGATCGCGCTCGCTCAGATCAATCCCACGGTCGGCGACTTTACCGGCAACCTGGACAAGATCGTCACGGTAAGCCGCCGGTCTGCGGAGATGGGTGCGCGGCTGACGGTATTCTCCGAGCTCGCCATCTGCGGATATCCACCTGCCGATTTCCTCGAGAAGCCCAGCTTTCTGGCCCGCTGCCGCACCGCGGTCGACGAACTGGCGGCGGTCACGCGCGAATTGCCTACGGCCGTTCTGGCTGGGGTAGCCCTGCCCGCGCCGGCCGGAGCGGGGAAGGCTGCTGTGAATGCCGCGGTGCTGCTGGATCGCGGGCAGCTTGTGCTCGAACAGCACAAACGCCTGCTGCCGTTCTACGACGTGTTCGACGAACAGCGCTACTTTCGCCCCGCCAGTTCACAAAAGGTGATCGAGCTCGATGGCGTGCGTCTTGGCATCACCATTTGCGAGGACGCATGGAACGACAAGACGTTCTGGCCGCGGCGCCTCTACTCGATCGACCCAATGGAAGAGATCATGGCGCAGCATCCAGCCATGCACATCAACCTGTCATCCTCGCCCTTCTGGCACGGCAAGCGGGAACTGCGCAGGCAGATGCTGACGGCCATCGCGCGCCGGGACGGCATTCCGGTACTATTCTCGAACCAGGTGGGCGGCAACGACAGCCTGATCTTCGATGGCTCGTCATTGGCGCTGAACGGCCGCGGCGAACTGATTGCCCAGGCCGCCTCGTTCGAAGAAGACCTGGTGATCGTGGACCCGTGCCATGCCTCGCCCATCGCGGAGCCGGCCTCCGACGACACCGAGGCGGCTTACCGCGCATTGGTGCTGGGCACGCGCGACTATGTGCGCAAGTGCGGATTCCGCGAGGCCATTGTCGGGTTGAGTGGCGGCATTGACTCGGCGCTGGTGGCGGCGATCGCCACGGAAGCATTGGGCGCAGAGAATGTCCTTGGCGTGGGCATGCCCAGCCCCTATTCTTCGCAAGGCTCCATTGACGACAGCCGCCGGCTTGCGGCAAATCTCGGCATCCGCTTCGAAGTCCTGTCGATCACCGAGCTCTTTCACGGATTCATCCATACGCTGGAACCGCTCTTCGCGGGCAAGCCGGAAGGCCTCACTGAAGAGAACATCCAGCCGCGCATCCGGGGCACGCTGCTGATGGCGCTGTCAAACAAGCTGGGTGCGCTGGTGCTCACGACGGGCAACAAGTCCGAGATGGCCGTGGGCTACTGTACGCTCTACGGCGACATGGTGGGCGCGCTGGCGGTGATCGGAGACCTGGTAAAGACTCGGGTCTATGCCGTCTGCCGCTGGCTCAATCGCGAGCGCGAGATCATTCCACCGGCCATCATTGATAAGCCTCCGTCAGCGGAGTTGCGCCCGGGGCAGATGGATACAGACTCGTTGCCGCCCTACGAGACCCTGGACCCGATCCTCGAGGCGTACGTGGAACGATACGAGACGCCGGAGCATATTGCCGCTGCTCACGGATACCCGCTCAACCTCGTCCGGCAAGTGGTGAGGCTGGTGGAAAGGTCGGAGTACAAGCGCCAGCAGGCCGCGCCGGTACTGAAAGTCACGTCCAAGTCGTTCGGCATGGGACGGCGGTTCCCGATTGCGGTCAAGGTGCAGGTTTAGCCGCATGTGGTCGAAGTCAGGTTTTGAAAGGGCACGACTTCAGATGCCGCGAGCAACTTGTTCGATGGGTCGTTTTGTAACAGGGCACGGCTTCAGTCGTGCCGAAAAGGCCGGAAAATTAATGAGGGCTTTAGCCCTTGAGGGATTGCCTTTCTTCGCGATTCGCTCCCTATTCACTCTTTTTCCCCGCTCGTAGTGGGTAGCCGGATGCTTTCTTGCCATTGGCGTTCCGCGATATGCCGAGAGATAATGAAAGCAATCGCGACAGCGTGTTCCATGACGCCGTTGTTTTTACCCTGGGGCCCGGTGTGGCCGGCGTGGAAGATGACTCGGAGATCCCGTCAGGTAGCGCTGGAAAACGCCCCAGAAGGAGAAATCGTTTGAATCGTTCATTCCGTCCGTTCGCCGGCATTGCCGTGCTCGCTGCCCTTGCGTTTCCCCACGTCCAGTCTTCCGCCCAGGAGCAGGTGCCTCCAGCGCCCGCCCAGAACCAGGCTGTGCCTGCGCAGCCGCCGGCAGCGCCGGCTCCAACCACTCCGCCCGCATTTCCGAAGCCTGACCCGGCGAACTTTACAGCCGCTTCCCCCAGCAAGGAAACAGTGAACGCCTTTCTGCAGGCAAGCTGGGGCTACGACGAAAGCCGCTACTGGCAGGTGGAGGAGATTGCCAAGACGGAAGTGGAGGGCATCAGCAAGGTCGTGGTCTTCGTAGGCGACAAGAGCGGCAAGCAGAAGCCGCAGGCGCTGCAATTCTTTGCGCTGCCCGATGGCAAGCACATCATCGCCGGCGACTCCATTCTTCCCTTCGGCGAAAACCCATTTGCCGGCTACCGGGCCGAGCTGCAGCAGAGGGCGAACGGGCCGTACAAGGGTTCGGCTTCGAAGGACCTCGAGCTGGTGGAGTTCGCCGACTTCCAGTGCCCGCATTGCAAGGATGCACAAGCCAACATGGAGAAACTGGCAGCAGATTTTCCCAAGGCACGCATCGTGTTCCAGAACTACCCGCTGGAGAAGATCCATCCGGAGTCCAAGCGCGCGGCCAGCTACGGTGTCTGCGTGGCCAAGCTGGGCGGCAGCAACGCATTCTTCCAGTACGCGAGTGCCGTCTTTGACGCGCAGGACGGACTGGGTACTTCTGACGGCGCGACCTTGACCTTGAACAGCGCGGTGACCAAGGCCGGGCTCGATCCGGCCAAGATCTCTGCCTGCGCCGGCACGCCGGACACCGACAAGGAAATCGAATCGTCGGTAAAGCTGGCGCAGGACTTGAGCGTGACCCAGACCCCGATGCTGCTGGTGAACGGACGCCAGTTGCCGGTCAACCAGATCCCCTACGACACACTGAAGCAGATCATCCTCTACCAGGCCAGGATGGACGGCGTGGCCGTGCAGTAATTCGGCGGTTGATCCGACGCCTTCAACTCCACCGTTTCCTCAGTGTGCGGATTGAGTTGAAGGCGTTTCCCTTTTTGCAGGACAGAGTCTCACACCGATTTACCCCTCTGGCGACGATAGTGTTTGCTTTTGATCATCAGCAAAACATCTGCTTTCTCCCTCATATATACTGGCCCCTATCGAGCGTGTCGGCGCGCACCTTGGATGGTGACAGATGGACAGACTCTTCCGGGCATTTCCTGCCCTTTCTTGCCTTGTCTTGTCAGCCTTTCCTGCATTGGCGGTTACGATCACACCTGCCTCCGCCACGCTGAATGAGAATGCCACCCAACAGTTCACGGCGAGCGCGCCCTCAACCTGGACGACGACGTGCGGCTCCGTTTCTTCGGCCGGACTGTTCAAGGCGCCGCTTTATCCCACCACCACCTGCAAAGTGACCGCCACGGCTACGGACGGCAGTGGGAGTGCGAGCGCGAGCGTGACGGTGGTGTCTCCCATCGTGATGACACCGGTCTCGGCCAAAACGCCGCAGGGACAGACGCAGCAGTTCACGGCCAGCATGCCGGTAACCTGGATTGCGAAGTGCGGAAGCATCAGCTCGAGCGGTCTGTACACGGCGAGCGGAACCGTGGGTTCGAACTGCACGATCGAGGCTATTGCGACCACGTCGCCCAAATTCACGGCCTACGGCTACGACTCCATTACACCGCCAACGGTGACGATCAGCCCTCTGAATCCGACGGTGAGCGAAGGCGGGACGCAGCAGTTTACGGCCAGTACCGCTTCGACGTTCACCGCTTCTTGTGGAACGATCTCGTCGGCAGGTCTGTTTACTGCGCCTCTCTCGCCGGGTTCATGCGTGATTACCGCAACGGCCACCAACGGCAGCGGGTCCAAGGCGTCCACAACGGCCACCGTTACGTCTCCCATCGCGATTACACCCGTCAGCGCTGTGACGGCGCAGGGGCAGACACAGCAGTTTTCAGCGAACCAGCCGGTGACGTGGTCCACCTCGTGCGGGAGCATAAGCGCCACGGGATTGTTCAAGGCTTCAGCGACGCCGGGAAGCGCGTGCACCATCACGGCCACCGCGTCGAGCGGTACTGCCTACACTGCCAGGGCGGTTGATACGGTGGGGGCAGCGGCCGTGATCACCATCACGCCGCTCAGTCCGACTCTGCCGGCGGGAACGCAGCAGCAGTTCACGTCCAGCGTGCCGGCAACGTGGACCGCGTCCTGCGGCACGATCGGAGCGACGACCGGTCTGTACCAGACGCCGGCAAGCACAGGCTCATGCACGGTCACTGCCACGGCAACCGACGGCAGCGGGCATGTGACCTCAACGGTCGTCACCGTGTCGGCGGCCCTGGCCATCACGCCCGCCACCGTCACGACTCCGCAGCGGCAAACGCAGCAGTTCACGGCGAATTATCCGGTGAGGTGGTCTGCAAGCTGCGGCAGCATTACATCAGCCGGTCTGTTTACTGCGTCGGCTCCAGCGGGCTCGGTTTGCACCATCACGGGAACTGCAACCAGCGGCCCGGCGAATAGCGCCACGGCGCTGGACACGATCGGAGCCCCCGCGCAGTTGACATTGTCACCGCTCATGCCGACGGTCATCGAAAACGCGACTCAGCAGTTTACGACCAACGTTCCGGCCACCTTTGCCGCTTCGTGCGGTGTGATCGATCCCAACGGCGGATTATTCATCGCACCTTTTGTGCCCGGAACGTGCAAGGTGATCGCTACCGCCACCGATGGCAGCGGCTCAACTGCATCCACGAATGTAACTGTGACCTCGCCGATCATCATCACTCCATCGGCTGTCAGCCTGCATGCGCTGAATGCGCAGTCGTTCACCGCGAGCCAGCCGGTAACGTGGAGTGCTTCGTGCGGTTCAATTTCGAGTTCCGGCGGGTACACGGCGCCGGCGGTGCAAGGTAACTGCACGATTACGGCGACAGGGGCGGGATTGCCGGCATACACCGCGCAGGCAACTGTCAAGGTCGACGTCGCGAACTACACCGCTTGGAAAGGTGGCGGCGGAAACCTCGGAGCACAAACCGATGAACTGAGTCTGACTCCCGGCAATGTCAACTCGAACTCGTTCGGGATAGTATGGACCGCCAGCGTTGACGGTTGGGTTAGTGCGCAGCCGCTTTACATGAACGCTTTGATGATTGATGGAGTTCCGCACAACGTTGTCTTTATCGAGACGGCAAATGACAGTGTCTATGCGTTCGACGGAGATACGGGAGTTCTGCTATGGCAGGTCAGTCTCATTCCGCTCGGCGCCACAGCCGTTTCGGCGACCAGCGTCGGCTTCAACAGTGCGCCGCTGATTGGTATACTCAGCACGCCGGTGATTGATCCCACCACCAACACGATGTACGTGGTGAGCGAAACCTCGGAGCAGAACGCCACTTATTTCCCCCACCGCCTGCACGCGCTGGATATCACTTCGGGTCAGGAGAAATTCGGCGGTCCTGTGCTGGTCTCGGATCCAAACATGGCGCCCGTGCACAAACTGCAGCGGCCCGGGCTGACGTTGGCAAACGGCAATGTATATGTCGGCATCGGTTCGATGCAGGATATTCAACCTTTTCACGGGCTTCTCTTTGCGTTCGACACGGCAACCCTGGCGGAGAAGAGCGTGTGGGTCGTAACTCCGACCGGGTCGGAGGGTGGGATCTGGATGGGAGGCGCCTCGCCATCGGTCGATGAAAACGGCAACATTTATGTGGCCACCGGCAATGGGACATTTGACGGCGCCACCAATTTCGGAGAGGCCGTGGTCAAGCTCAGCCCCAGTCTGCAAGTCCTTGATTACTTCGCTCCATATAACTGGTCGACTTATGACGCGGGCGATTTTGATCTCGGATCGGGCGATGTAATGATTGTCCCGCCGCAGAACGGACTGCATCCCCACGAACTCATCACCTGCGGAAAGCCGACACCGATCTATGTCATCAATCGCGACAACCTTGGCCAGGTGGGCACAACGTCAGATGGCGTAATCCAACGACTCGATAACCAGCTTGGCCAAATCGGGCCGAGCAGTTCGATCCTTATGGCCTGCTTCACCGCACCGGCAATGTGGGGCCAGAATGTCTACTTCGGCGGGAAATACGACTACCTGAAGATGTTCACCCTGGACCCGGGCAGTGGTCTGCTTTCTTCTACACCCGTGTCGCAGGACACTCTGGCGTACGGGTATCCGGGAACCGTGCCGGTGGTCTCCGCCAACGGCTCGAGCAACGGTATTGTCTGGGCCATCGATACCAGTACAAAGACCCTGCGCGCCCTGGATGCGACCAACCTTGGGAACCTCCTCTATTCGCAGTCGCTTGGGTCTGCCATTGTTCGCTGGAGTGTACCCACAGTCGTGAATGGCCACGTGTACGTGGCGGAACAAGGCTGGGTCGTTGCGTTCTCGACCTATTGAGCGCATACCACCCGGGCCGGTGCGCTGTCCCTATGGTGCCGGACCACGCAAGGCGATTCTATCGAGTTTGGAAGTTGCGCTCGATGCGGACCATGTTCGTGTGGTCGGAGAGGCGCGGGCTGCGCACGATGTGCGGGGTCATCACGATCAACAGCGTTGAATAGTTCTTCTGCGTCTCTTTAGTGGTGATGTTGTTCAGTCCGGGGATTTCGCTGAGTCCGGGTGTGCCGTTGATGGCGTGGCTTTCGTTCTTGTCCATTTCGCTGGCGACGACGACTGCCTGGTTCTGCGGCACTGTTACCACGCCGGTCCAGGCGCGGTTGGCCAAAATGGGGTTACCGTTAATGGCCCCGCCGGCCAGAGAGGAAATCTTCATGTCGATCTTGAGCGCGATGTCGCCGGACCGCATGATGGACGGCGTCGCCTTGAGCGTCAAGCCAAGGTCCTCGTACTGGATCATGGGGATGGCCGGGGTGGTGGCGCCGAGTTCGGTCTGGAGCGCCGACAGGTTGCTGGATGTGCCCGCCGAATTGAGCCCCGAAATGCCCTGAAGGCCAACGCCCAGATTGGAATACGAAGAGGTCTGGATAGGATAGCGCGTCCCGCTCTTCAGGGTTCCTTCTTCGCCGTCCCCGAGATGCAGCTGGAACTGATCCAGCTCGCGCGAGTCGGAAGAATTCAGGCTGAGATTGACCGTCAAAGGCGCGGTGCTGAGGCCCGATAGCGTGATGCCGCCGCCGAACAGGGCGAACCCATTCTGAAGAAGCGAACTGGACACCTGTCCTGAGGCCAAAAGGATGGCGAGGATGGCCAGCGTGTCGCCGGGAGCGGCCAGGCCCGAGGAAATGATCTGCTGCACCAGAGCCTGGTTCTGGTTCAGGATGGCCTGTTCCTCGGTATACACGTTGAACGCGGTGATCTGCTGGGGCGGCGTCACTCCCGTAGTCACCGTACGGTTGTGCGCAATCTGGATCAGCTTTACATCCAGAAGCACCTGGCTGCGCCCATCCATGAGGCTTTGCAGCGTGGCGTTGAATGCGTCCAGCTGGCTTTGCGATGCGCGTAACGTCAACGTGCCGGCGGTCTGATCGACGGCCATTTGCGAGACCTCGAAGACGTTCCTCGCCATGTTGCCGACGTCCGTCATCTCTGTCGAGGTCAAGCCCGCGAGGTAGACGGTTTCCACTCCATTGCGCGTGAACTGGGTACGACGCTCGCGCGTATCGAGCGCCACGATCGCGCGATGTGCGTCGATGGGCACGACGAAGGACTTCGTCACCATCGCAAGGGCGTGCGTTGCTTGCGCAAATGTGGCGTCGTCGAGATCGAAACGTATCGTTTGGGAGCGGATACTATCATCGATCGTTGCCTGGATCGCGTAGGCCTTAAGGACTTCCTGGATCACCTGGCGCTGGCTGGCACGGAAGTGAAAGCTATGTATGCCGGGGACCGGTTTCAGTCGGTCCATTTCGCCCAGGCCCGAGGCGGCCTGCTCGCTTTGAGCGGCGATTTCATCCGCCGGGGCAGTTTCCCCCAATTCGCCAAGGTGCGGTGCAATCTGGGGGCTGAGGGGATCGAGCTGGTATGCGTGTGTAATCGCGGCGCGGGCCGCCAGCGCATTCCCCTGGATTCTGGCTTTCGCGGCGGCCTGGATCAGCGCCGCTACCGCGTGACTGCGCGCGACTTCCACGGCCATCCTGTAGTTCTCGTTACCAGGATCG
>Ga0335069_10008590_pt1 | contig 14600 bp, 14 predicted proteins | sample Lox_Sample_11_FD_206714 | JGI IMG/M metagenome (GOLD analysis project Ga0335069, IMG submission 206714) | Soil microbial communities from Loxahatchee National Wildlife Refuge, Florida, United States - Lox_Sample_1.1 | ecosystem: Environmental > Terrestrial > Soil > Wetlands | place: USA... | reverse complement strand
TACCTGGCAGTCCTGGTGCCCTTCGGCGTCGCGGGCCCGAAAGAGGCGGTCGCCGATGTGGCCTACTGCCTTGCCGGGCTGCTTTCCACCCATGCACTGCGTTCGCGCATTAAGCGCGGAGGCTGGTCCGAGCTTCCCTACGCGCGGATGCTTCCCCGTCTTGCCTCCGGCGCACTCGCCTCGGGCATAGCGCTGGCCGCGGCGCTCTATGGATGTCTGCTTGCGGAGAATCAGACCAACTGGAATGAACTGCGCCAAAGCGTCGCGGTGGTGGGTACGACCGCCTTTTTCAGCAGCTTCCTGGTCGTCGTCTGGGTCGCCGTCTATCTTGGCGTGCACGCGGTACAGCGACGCCGCGCCGTCGAGCTCGACGCGTTGCGCACCAAAGTCGCGGTCCGCGAAGCCAAACTGCGGTCGCTCCAGCAACAGCTCAATCCGCACTTTCTGTTCAACTGCCTGAACAGCCTGCGCAGCTTGATCGACGAAGATCAAGGCCGCGCCCGGGAGATGGTGACGCGGCTGGCCGAGCTGCTCCGTGCATCGCTGCGCCAGGACGAGTGCGTCACCATTGCGCTCGAAGACGAGCTCGCAACCATCGACGCCTATCTCGATCTCGAATCGGTGCGCCTCGAAGAACGCCTGCGCATTCGCCGCGACGTCGATCCTCGTGTCCTTTCCGCGCTGGTCCCCCCGATGCTGCTGCAGGGGCTGGTTGAAAACGCCATCAAGCACGGCATAGCGCCGTTGCCGGCCGGTGGAGAGTTGGTGCTGCGGCTTGCCCGGCGAGGCGATCGGCTCCACATCGAGGTTGAAAACTCCGGCACTCTTTCCACCACGCAGCGGACGGGAATCGGCTTGGCCAACGCGCGAGAACGCCTTCGTCTGCTCTACGGCGCACAGGCGGCGATCTCTCTGGAATCGCCTGCACCAGATTTGATCCGCGCCACTGTCGATCTTCCCTTCCAGCAGCAGGAGGAGCCATGCGCGCCGTCATCGTAGACGACGAGCGTCTCGCCCGCCAGGAACTGCGGCGCCTGCTCGCCGCGCACGATGACATGGAGATCGTGGCGGAGGCACGCACTGCCGACGAGGCCGAAGACACGCTCGATCGCTTCGAACCCGATCTCCTCTTCCTCGATATCCAGATGCCCGGCCGCAGCGGCCTGGAGATGCTGGAGCAGTTTCCCGCCCCGCCGCAAACCATCCTCACCACTGCATTCGACCGGTACGCTGTGCGCGGCTTCGAGCTGAATGCCGTCGACTACCTTCTCAAGCCCATTGTCCCGGACCGACTGGCGGAGGCTCTCCGTCGCGTCCGGGAACGGCTCGAAGCGCGCAGCCAACATCCGTTCCGCTCGGACGGCGCATCTTCCGAGGTCGCGCAAGGCACGGCGCGCAATCTTCTACTCGAGCAGGTCTTTGTGCGCGATGGAGAACGTTGCTGGCTTGTCCGCTTGGAAGAGATCGCGCTCCTGCGGTCGGAGGGCAATTACACGCGGGTATTTTTCGGCGGCAACCAGCCCCTGATCCCGCGCGCCCTGGCGCAGATCGAGCCGCGCCTCGACGCAGCGATCTTCTTTCGCGCCAATCGCGCCGAGATCGTCAACTTGCGCCGCGTTTCCTCCATGACATCCGAGGCCGACGGCTATTCGCTCGCTCTACGCAACGGCCCATCCGTCGTCATCTCCCGGCGCCAGGCCAAGCTTCTGCGCGATCTTCTTTCCCTCTGACCCAGCCCGCTTCTCAGTCGACTCCTAATACATCCAGCTGCACTCCCGCGTAAACGCGCTCGGCTCAGACCGCTTCCACACTCCGCCTACCTCTTCCACCTCGAAAATCCCGCCGCTGCCGCAAAAACTCCCGCACATCTTCACCACCGAAACCAGCGCATGCGTGTGCGTCCGGTCGAATCCCGGCACCCCCAGAAACCGCACATGCAGAATCCCCTTGAACCGCGCGCACACGGCCGCATTCTGAAAATGCGTTTCCAGACAGCGCTGCGCCTCGCCTGCCTCTTCGCGCGACAGCAGCTTATAGCCGGCGGGAATGGCAAACTTCGCCTCCCAGCGATGAGCCTGCCGGTTCGCCGCGACGAATGCGTCCATCAACTCGCGCTCTTCGGCGGTCGAGGGCTGCAGGCAGCTCCCGTTTACCTGCGGAATATCGGTCACCGTCTCGTCCGAGAAGATGATCGGCTCCGTCATCGGTTCTCGATACAAGGCCGAATAGATCTCGTAGGCATCAGCCGGCGCTGCGCCACCGCCAGGGACGTTCAGCGGGCTCGTCACCGACAAATCCGGAACCGACCCATCCTGAGCCGGTTTCGCGGACTGTCCCGGAATTGCGGTCCGAGACGTCGTCCCACGCCCTCTTGTCCGGCAGCCCACCCTGGTCCACACAAGAGCCAGCAGCACAAACACTGCCAGGCCCGCCATCAGTCCGCGTCCGACTCGCACCTTACGGCCTCTCCCACTCCGACGGCCATTATCGCGCGCTTTTGCGCCCACCCCGTCCCGCTGCAATCTCCCGCTACAATCTGTAGATGGAAGACATCCAGTCCTTCATCCGCCGGCTCCCCAAGGCTGAACTCCATCTTCATCTCGAAGGCACCATCACGCCCTCGACGCTGGTCGAGCTGAGCGCCCGCCACGACGCCGAGCCCATCACCCAAGCCGAAGCCGACGCCCTCTATCGCTTCACCGACTTCACTGGCTTTATCAACGCCTTCAAAGCGGTCACCCGCCGCCTCATCGCTCCCGAAGACTACGAGCTGGCCGCCGGTCGCATGATCGAGGCGCTGGCTGCGCAGGGTGTGGTCCATGCCGAGGTCTACATCTCCGTCGGCGTCATCTACATGTGGCGCAACCACGACCCGGCCTGCTTCGAGCCCATCTTCGAGGGCCTCGAGCGCGCCCGCATTCGCGGCGAACGCGAGCTGGGTGTGTCTGTGTACTGGATCTTCGACGCGGTTCGTCACTTTTCCGTGCCGGAAGCCGAACGCGTCTTCCGTAAAGCCGCCGCAATGCGCGCTGCCTATCCGTCCATCATCGGCATCGGCCTTGGCGGGGACGAGCGCCACACCGGTTCTGCCCCTTTCCGCGCGCTCTATGCCGAAGCTCGCGATGCCGGGCTGCGCCTTACCAACCACGCCGGCGAAACCACCGGCCCCGAGGCAATCTGGGAAGCGCTCTCCATTGGTTCCGAGCGTCTGGGCCACGTGCTCTCCGCCATCCAGGACCCCGCACTGCTCGACGAACTCAAAAGACGCGGCACCGGACTGGAACTGAATCCCACTTCCAACGTCAAAACCGGCGTCTGTCCTTCGTTTGCCGCTCATCCCCTGCGCCGCTACTTCGACTCCGGCCTGCTCGTCACAATCAACTCCGACGACCCGGCGTTCTTCGGCTCGGATGTGGCCCATGAGTATCTGCTGGCCCACAGCGAACAGGGATTTTCCCGCGATGAACTGCGATCTCTCGCAGCCAACTCAATCCGCGCCAGTTTTCTGCCCGACAACACCAAAAAACACTGGCTCTCCCAGATCGGAACAGCCCACTGAACAGCACACCAGGATGGGAATAAACGAATCAAACTAAAGTTGTGTGCCCACTTTTCCTATGTGAGACAAGTCAAAATAAAAGTGCGTTATCATCCCAAAGAGGAGCCTGTGTACCATGTCCCCCGAAACTGATACGGTCGCATTCATCGAAGAGCCATCGGAAACCCATGTGCTGAGCGTTCTCGGCTGGTTTTCGGTAGGAATGGCAATCGCGGCCATCGGTATCTTTGTCGGCCGCGAGTTACGCGATCGCTATAAGTTCAAGCAGCGGACTCCGTACGACTTCTACTCGAACGCAGGCGAAGCGCAGGCCACCGAGTTCGGCATGGGCATCTAGATACTCCTTCCGCCTTTCTTCATTCCAAAGATGCCGCCTCGCGCGGCATTTTTGTTTGCCGCCGCCTGCCCCCGTCCTACCCATTTCCGGCGCAATGCATCGTATTGGGCTGTGCTCGGCGAAGCCTGTCGGGCACAAAGGAGAATGAGATGGCTTCCCCCAAAAAATGCGCGAATTCCGCTTGTTCCTGTGTCCCGCCCGACGGCTCGAAGTATTGCAGCGCCCACTGCGAAGGGCTGGCGGGCAAAACCGAGGTCGCCTGCCAATGCGGCCACCCCCACTGCAGCGGCGCAACCAACGCCTGAGGACGATAAAGCACGCTCATCACTAGCCTCGTCCCTGCCACTGCTCGCGTATTCGCCAGGGACGAGAGTTTCTGCTCTCCGTTCGCTGGCCCCCCACCAGTCGTCGCCCTCGTCCGAATCACATCCCCCTGCGTTACCCTAGTTCCTTATGGGGCGCATCCGGGTTCTCTCAGATCAGGTGGCCAATCAGATCGCCGCCGGCGAAGTGGTCGACCGCCCCGCGTCGGTTGTCAAAGAGCTCCTTGAAAACTCGCTCGACGCCGGAGCCACGCGCATCCGCGTCGAGGTCGAAGCCGGCGGCCGCAAGCTGATCCGCATCGCCGACGACGGCCACGGCATGAACCGCGACGACGCCCTGCTGGCCTTCGAGCGGCACGCCACATCCAAGCTCCGCACCGCCGACGACCTGCTGGCCATCGGCACGCTCGGGTTTCGCGGCGAAGCTCTGCCCTCGATCGCCTCCGTCGCCCGCGTCACACTCGAGACCGCAACCGGCGAAGATCCCGCGGGATCGGCACTCGAAATCGCCGGAGGCAAGATTCACCGCGTCGACGATGCGGCTCTGCCCCGCGGCACAACGATCACCGTCGCCGACCTGTTCTTCAATACGCCCGCGCGCCGCAAATTCCTCCGCGCCGAAGCCACCGAGCTCGCGCATGTCACGGCGCTCGTCACGCACTACGCGCTGGTCCACCCCAACAAGCACTTCGAGCTCGTCTCGGCGTCGCACACGCTGCTCTCGGCGCCGCCGGTCACGCGCACCGCCGAACGCATCTATCAGATCTTCGGCAAAGACACGCTTGCGCAGTTGCTTCCCGTCGCCGCCGAACTTCCGCTGGAGCGTGTTGGTTTACCGGAGCCGCCGCCCTGGAAGAAGGACCCGGACGAGCCCGCCCGCAAGCCGGGAACCTTGCGCCTCACCGGCTTCTACTCGAAGCCCGAATTGCAGAAGCTCAATCGCAATTCGATCTACATCTTCGTCAACAAGCGCCTCATCCGCGACCGCCTGCTGATGCACGCCATCACCGAGGCTTACCGCAACGTCATTCCGCCGACCAGTTTTCCGGTCGTGCTGCTCTTCCTCGAGATGCCGCCGGAAGAAGTCGATGTCAACGTCCATCCAGCCAAGACCGAGGTCCGTTTCCGCCAGCAGTCGATCATCCACGACTTTGTTCGCGACAGCATTCGGAATGCTCTCGTCCTGTCGCGGCCTGCCGCCGGATTTCTCGCCGCTCTCGACAACGCGCCTCTCGCCAGCCCCTCTCTGATGCCTCCGGCAGTCTCGCCGCTGCCCGGCTCGCCCGAGGACGCTCCCAGAACGTCTGAAGACACAACTCTCGATTCGGCGGCTGTGCCCTTTCAGCTCACCCCGAAATTGCCTCCACCCACAACTGGCCGGCTCGATTTCCGGCCCAGCGGCGATCCAAGCCATCGCGAGATGGTCGAGGCTGCCGTCTCGCTTCTGGCCCCGGCGACCCCGTCGCTCACGGACGGCTGCGTGACCTCCTCCGGATCGACGGACGCCTCCTCATTTGGCGCCGCCGAGGTCGAAGCCGAGCAGGCGGTCGTCAACCTGAACCACCTCCGGTCACTTCGGCCCTTGGGCCAGCTCCGCGAGTCGTTCATCCTGGCCGCCGGCGAAGACGGCCTGTGGATTATCGATCAGCATGTGGCTCATGAGCGCGTACTCTTCGAAAAAATTCTTCGTGATCGAGAAGTCGAGCGGGTCCAGCGCCAACGTCTGCTCATGCCGCTCCTGGTCGACTTAAAGCCGGACCAGATGGTTGTTTTCGCCCGCATCGCCGAGGAGTTGGGACAGAACGGTTTCGAGGTGGAACCCTTTGGCCCGCAGACACTTGCGGTCAAAGCCGCACCTGTAGGACTGGAGGGCGGCGAACTCGAGCGCACGCTGGCCGAAATCATTGACCAGGCCAGTGCCGACCCCGACGAACGCCCGTCGAATCAAGCGCTTACGCCACTTCGCACCCGCATCGCCGCCTCCATCGCCTGCCACTCGGCCATCAAAGTCAACATGCCCCTTGACCCCGCTCGAATGGAGTGGCTATTGTTGGAGCTTTCAAAGACCGAGCATCCAACAAGTTGCCCGCACGGACGCCCCATCGCCCTGCTCTATTCCTGGAAGGACATCCAGCGGGCCTTCCATCGAATCTAGTTCGGATTTAGAATCCAAGATGGAGATCGCTCTCGCCCACAGGGGAAAGCGGCTATCGCAAAGTCGGATAAGAACTTGGTCTGATTTTGCCCCGAAAGGCCACACGAGCCTGGAAACGAGGTTTCTTTGACAGCGGAACAATTGGAAGCTGCGCGCGCCGAACGGATGCGCCACAACGGACTCGGTACTTTGACCTTGGAAGACGCCCGGACCTGGATTGAAGAGACGGGCCTTTGCCTCTTTTTGCCCCGGAAGCAGTTCACGTCCTCCGTCGCACCCTCCTTTGTGGAAGCGATTGCCGGACATCGCGAAGCTACCCCCGATCAGAAGCAGATCGCCCTGGCAGAAGAGCTGTTGGTCCGCCTTGAAAATGAAGGAGTTGCGGTTCGCCTGAACCTCTCGGGCCAGCCCGGTGAACAGCCTGACTTTGTCGTCGCCACATGGGTTTTGCCCTACGTCTATGCTCTGCGCGGCGACCGCGACTGGCGTCGCAGCCCGCAGCTGACCGGTTCCCGCGCTGTCTCACAGCTCGCCATTCAGGCCTACAAGCTGCTCGAGGCCAACGACTCCTCGGTCTCGCAGCTCAAGCATGCTCTCGGCCGCGAAGTCAGCGAGGCCGCCGTCGTCCGCGCGATTACCGAACTCTGGCAGCAGTTGCGCATCATTCCGGTCATCGCCGAGCCCGGCCGCGCCGCCAAGTGGCAGCTTTTGCGCCATCGCTATCAGAAGGCGATCGCCGAAGGCGCCTCGACGTCGCAGGTCACCGCTATCTCGGTCCTCGCCTCCATCTTTCTGCAGGCCGTCATCGCCGCCAGCATGGAAGATGTCGAGTTGTTCCTCGCGCCTTTGACCGCGCGCAGCAAGGTGCGCGAAGTGCTTCGCGGTCTGGTTGCGACGCGCCAGGTGCATACCATCTCGCTCGGACATGCGCCGCACTTCTACGTCGCCGGAACATTGCCCGAGTTTGCTCCTGCGCCGCTGGTCTACGGAAACGCGACCAACTCGGTGTCGTCGTATTACTCCTATCGTGTCGAGCACGACGACTCTCGCTTTGAGCGCCCCTTCACGCAGCCCACGGCTTTCGCCACACCGGTTGCCCCGGCTCCAGTTCCAGCTCCCGCACCGGCCCCCGAGCCCAAGCAAGCTGCTCCTGTTGCTCGCCCGGCGGCGGAGCCTGCCCGGCCTGCACCGCATCGTCCGCACTTCACGCGGCCTGCGGCGCGCAACAGAAATCGCAAGCCGGCTCAGTCTAGCGGCAATGCCCGGATCGCGCGGCGCAGCTCCGACGCGCGTCCCGGCGCAAAGCACGCGACCAACGGCACTGCACGCTCCGCCAATGGATCGCGCTGGCAGAAGAACGGCCATCATCCGGCGAAAAACCACTCCAATGGAACTACGGGGCGCACCGGCAGCAGCACGCACTCCAGCAGCAATGGGTCGGCGGCGAGAAACGGAAGCTCCGCGGGATCTGCCTGGACCAAGCGCGCCAACGGCCATAACAAGATCGCCAAGACCGGAGCCAAGCCGGCTTCGATCAAGCATCAGGGGACTTCGCGCGTGGAAGCGCGCAGCTCGCGGAACGGCCACAAGCCTGCCCACAAGCCCGCTCTGACTGCAGGCGCCAAGGCCGGCAACAGCAAGCGGTTCGGTTTCACCGCTCGTACCAACAAGCCGGCGAAGAAGCGCGGATGAGTGCGGCAGAAAACGCGTCGCAGCTTACCCAATCTACGCGCAAGATCATCGTCGCTATCGACGGCCCGGCAGGCGCGGGCAAAAGTACCATCGCCCGCCACCTGGCCCGTCACTTCGGCCTGCTGAATCTTGAGACCGGAGCCATGTATCGCGCCTTTGCGTTGAAGGCGCTGCGCGGCGAACTTCCCCTCGACCAGAGCCGTGCCCTCGAAGAACTCGCCGCCGAGACGCAGATTCGTCTCGAGCCGGGCGAAGAAGAAAACCGCGTTCTGCTCGACGACGAAGACGTCACCGGCCTCATCCGCAACCAGACCGTCACCGACGCCGCTTCGCGCGTCAGTGTCTTCCCCGCGATTCGCGCCTGGATGGTTCGTCTTCAGCAGGAGATGGGAGCAGCCGGAGGCGTAGTCATGGAGGGCCGCGACATCGGCACCGTGGTCTTTCCGCACGCCGACGCCAAGATCTTCCTCGATGCGGCTCCTGAAGTCCGCGGGATGCGCCGCTTCGATCAGCTTGGCCCCCGGCGTACCGTGCAGGCCGAAGAGGTCATCCGCGAATTGCACGCCCGCGACGAGCGCGATCGCAACCGCGCCGATTCGCCGTTAAAGCCGGCTCCCGATGCGGTCCTGCTCGACTCGACGGATCTGACACTCGAACAGGCAGTCCAGGCCGCCGAAGACATCGTCGAAGCGAAGCTGGCCCTCCTCCACGCACCCATAGAGGAGAACCGATCGTCACCGCCGCGCCCGTTTCTTGCTTGACGGCGTCCAGCGCCCAGGTTGACGATTCGCTCTGCATCATCCGAACCCAAAGCATAGAATTGCCCTAGGGAATGGCAAGTATGGAGATCACCTGCAGTCGCTGCCATCAGGCAGTCCAGACTGACAATTGTTTCTGCCCCACCTGCGGTTTACCGCAACTGGTCTACGCGCCGGAATCGACGGAGGGCCAGGCCACGGTGGACCGCTGGACCGAAGCCGTGCGCGATTCCGGCGTCATCGATTGGAAGTCCGCCATGCGCGCCGCGCTCCTGCTCGCGGTTCCTGCAGGCCTGCTCTCCAGCGGTCTGTCGCCCCTCGGGTTCTTCGGCCTCTTCTGGATGGCCGCAGCCGCCGCGTGGGCCGTCGTCCTCTATGTGCGCAATCAACGCCCGGCCTGGATCACCATCGGCGCGGGTGCCCGCATTGGCCTCGTAACGGGCTTGCTTGCCGCATGGCTTGCTTTCTCCATCAGTGGCGGCACTCTGTTCGTGCAGCGCTTCGTCCTCCACCAATCCGGCCAGATCGATTCCGAGTGGAAGACCCGCGTGGCGACCAGCCAGCAGATGACCCAGCAATGGACTTCGAACCTCGAGCCCTCCGATGCGGCCGAGGCGCAGAATCTGCGCACGCAGGTGCAGGCGTGGATGCTCTCGCCCAACGGACATGCGGGCATTGAATCCTTCAGCCTCGCCTTCAACTCCCTGGTGCTGCTCTTCTTTGCCGCGGCCGGAGGCGCCCTGGGAGCACGCCTGCTCGCGCGCACGCGCCGGACCCAGGCCTGACGCCGCTCAGACCTTTTCTTTGCCATCGAAGCGCAACACTGCGCTCGAACGGCGGTCCGGTTCCACTTCTCCACAACTTGCCCCGAGCCGCCGCGCCCTCGTATCATCCGGCGAGAGAGAATCCATGAGCGAAGAGCCGTCCCATCCCAGCCTGCGGGTCAAAGGCAGGCTGATGTCAGCCTCTGAAATCGAACGAACCCTGGTTCGCCTGGCCCATCAAATCGTCGAGAAGAGCAATGGCAGCGAGGACTTAGCCCTCATCGGCATCAAACGCCGCGGCATTCCGCTGGCCGAACGGCTGGGCAAGCTCATCTCCAGCATCGAAAAGCGCACCGTCGATACCGGCACGCTCGACATTCAGTTCTATCGCGACGATCTTACGACCGCCGGGCCCCGTCCCGTCGTCACGCCGGGCGCCATCGGCTTCGACGTCGCCGGCCGCGATGTTGTTCTCTGCGACGACGTGCTCTACACCGGCCGCACCATCCGCGCGGCTCTCGACGCCCTGTTCGATCATGGCCGCCCGCGCCGCGTACAGCTCGCCGTACTCATCGATCGCGGCCATCGTGAGTTGCCCATCGAAGCTACCTATGTCGGCAAAACTGTCCCCACCAGCAGCCGCGAGATCATTGAAGTCAAGTTCCGCGAGGTCGATGACGACGAGCAGGTGTTGCTTGTCGAACGAGTAGATTGAACGGATCGCTCCAGCTTTGGCCAGAACCGGTTACCTGCATGACACGACATCGCACAGTACGAGTGTGGGCCCCAGCAACAAGGCGGTCCTATCGCGCACACAGGCTGCGAGGCCGTTCGCGCAATCGGTTCCTGAAGCTAGGAGCTGGAAGCTAGAGGCTGAACTCTCATGACCGCAGTTGTAACCGCCGCACCCGTACGCCGCCCGATCCAGCCGCCCCCCGTTCCCGCTTTGCAGTTCCCATACAACAAGGGTTCCTTGCTCTCGGTGCAGGATCTCTCTCTTGAGGCCGTAAGCTCCCTGCTCACGCGGGCCTCTGTGCTCGAAAAGATGGATCCCGTGGCGCGCGAACACATTCTGCTCAAGCGCCGCCTCGCTCTGCTCTTCTACGAGTCTTCGACACGCACGCGCACCAGCTTCGAGCTCGCCGCCAAGAGCCTGGGTGCTGACACCACGCTGATCTCGAATCTGTCCTCGAGCATCGAAAAGGGCGAATCGCTGAAAGACACAGGCCTGACCCTGCGCGCGCTCGGCGCCGAAGCCATCATCCTGCGCCACAATTCGTCCGGCGCTCCCTGGCTCCTGGAAGAAGCCACCCGCCTGCCGGTACTGAACGCGGGCGACGGTATGCACGAGCATCCCACGCAGGCGCTGCTCGATCTGCGCACGATTCTGGCGCACCTGCGCCCCGGCGTCGAAACGGTCACAGCCGAAACGCTGGCCGGCGTCACCGTCACCATCACCGGCGACATCCTCCACAGCCGTGTCGCCCGCTCGAATATGCTTCTGCTCCCGCGCCTCGGAGCGCGCGTTCTGCTCTGCGGCCCACCTCAACTGCTGCCCGATTCCGCTGCCGGAGCCGGTCCCGGAATCGTCGTCGAGCGCGACTTCGACTCCGCTCTCCACCAGTCGCAGGTCATCATGATGCTCCGCATTCAGGCCGAACGCCTCGCCGGCATGCAGCTCGACCTGGAGCAGTACAAGGCGAGCTATCAGCTCACCGGCCAGCGCCTCGCAGCGCACGCGCCGGCCGCGGTCGTCTTGCATCCTGGCCCCATCATTCGCGGACTTGAACTCACCGCCGGCGTCGCCGACGGCGCGCAGTCGGCCATCCTCGAACAGGTCACCAATGGCGTTGCGATCCGTATGGCCGTCGTCGAACGCGCGCTGACCCAGGCTGCAACCGATGGAGGCCGCGCATGAGCTCGCTTCTGATTCGCAACGGCAACCTCGTCGACCCCTCCGCCGGCATCGACTCGCCCAAAGACATCCTGCTCAAAGATGGCCGCGTCGCCGAGATCGGCGCCGCCGGCAAACTGAAAGCAACCAACGGAACCGAAGTCCTCGACGCCGCCGGCCTCACTGTCGCCCCCGGCCTCATCGACATTCACGTCCATCTGCGCGAGCCCGGCCAGACCCACAAGGAAACCATCGCCACAGGCACGGCCGCCGCAGCCGCAGGTGGCTTCACCGCCGTCGCCGCCATGCCCAACACCACGCCCGTGAATGACACCGCCGAGATCACCCGCTGGATGCTCTCTCCGGATCGTGGAGCACAGGTGCGCGTCTATCCCATCGCCGCCGCCACGCGCGGATCGAAGGGCGAGACCATCAACGACTTCGCCGCGCTTAAATCCGCCGGCGCTGTCGCTGTCACCGACGATGGCCACCCTATCCTCAAAGACGGCGTGATGCGCGAAACCCTCGCCGCCGCAGCCCGCGTGGGCCTCAGCGTCATCCAGCATGCCGAAGATACCCGCATGACGCAGGGCGCGTGCATGAACCTGGGACCTACCTCGTTCAAGCTTGGCCTGCGCGGCATGCCGCCCGAAGCCGAATCGAGCCTCGTCGAGCGCGATATCCGCCTGGTCACCGAGCTCCGCGACGCACGCGCCCATCTCCACGTGGCACACACATCCACCGCAGCGGCAGTAGCTGCGGTGCGCAAAGCACGTCGCAACGGCCTGCGCGTCACCTGCGAGGTGGCCCCCCATCATTTCCTGCTGACTGAAGAACACGTCGGCATGTACTCGACCAACGCCAAGATGAATCCTCCGCTGCGCTCCGCGGCCGATCGCGACGCGATGATCGAAGCGATTCTCGACGGCGTGGTCGACGCGATCGCCACCGATCACGCTCCGCACGCGACCCATGAGAAGGAAGTCGAGTTCGAGAATGCGCCCAACGGCATCACCGGCCTTGAAACCGCTCTCGGCCTGTGCCTGCGTTGGCTGCACAAAGAGTGGAAACTGCCCCTCGGCCGCGTCCTGAGCCTGCTCAGTGCTCAGCCTGCAGCCCTGCTCGGACTTAAAGGGCGCGGCACGCTCGCGGTCGGCAGCTTCGCCGATGTTGTGATCTTCGACCCCAAAGCCGAATGGATCTACCGGGCCAAAGAGACACGCTCCAAGGCGCACAACTCGCCCTTCGACGGCTGGACCATGCAGGGCAAGGTCCGCTGGACGATCAGCGAAGGCCGCATCGCGTACACCAGCGCGTGAGGATCACCCGCTCACGACCGAATCCCCGCGATCGAATCTAAGACGCCTTGCCCAACAGCTCCCGCTCCGCACGGAGCCAGTCTTCCTCATGATGCCCGTGCTGACCGCCGCGCTCAGCCCAATACCGATGCGCAAGCTTCGCGATCTCTTCGTGCGAAACCCCGAACTGAGTTACTTTGGCTGCGGAGTTTTTGCCGGTTGTCTTCTTCTTGCTGGCGGTCCCGTTCACTGGCATTTCAATCGAGCTAGCCTTCGTGCGGGCCCTCTTGGGCAGGGTAGATTCAACAGAACCTGACTTCACTGCTGTAATTGCGCTTTTTTTCGTTCTGGACTTCTTTTCCTTCTCGTTCATGTTCTCCTCGCCGCTTCTGGGGGATCGCCGAGCAGGCCATGCATTTAGGATATAAAGCCGTCGACCGCGCGCAAAGCGCAAAGGCCCCGAGACGAATCCTTGTCGGCACCCCATCGTCCTGCTACCTCCTTCGATGCGGTCCTGCACTTTTCCGTTCCTTCAGCCCATTTCACGGCATCCAAGGGCTGTCCGCACAGGAGAAACTGCCGATGTTCTCGATTCCCGGCGCACCACAGCTTACCGACCTGAGCCTGCTCCTTCTCCGCCTGATGGTCGCGCTCGTCTTCGGCACCAGCGGTTTCAACCATCTCAAGTCGCCGCGCCAGCGCGCCCAGAGTCTCGGCCTCAGCATCCCCTTCACCGTCTTCATCGGCGCTGCCGAAGTTGCCGGCGCACTCGGGCTCACCTTCGGCGTGCTCACGCAGTGGGCCGCGCTCGGCCTCATCCCGATTATGCTCGGCGCAATCTACATGAAGGTTGTACAGTGGAAGACTGGATTCTGGGGCGAGAAGGCATCGGGCTGGCATTACGAACTGCTCTTCATCGTGATGTGCCTGACGATTCTCACCACCGGCGGTGGGCGCATCGCCCTCTTCCCTTCGCACTGATCGAGGTCTTCAGGAAGAATGGACAAACGGGAGTTTCTCAAAGCTTCAGGAGCCATCGTTGCAGGCTCCATGGTGTCGCGTCTTGCGCACACCCAGCAGCAGCCCGCGCCGCGCGAGAACTGGGCCGGCAACATCACCTACAGCACGGATCGCGTGTACACTCCAGCCTCTGAGGCCGAAGTCCAGGACGTCGCGAAGCGATGCGCAAAGCTGCGCGCTCTGGGCTCGCGCCACTCCTTCAACACAATTGCCGACAGCGATGCCAACCAGATCTCGCTGCAGCGTCTGAATTCAATTGAGATCGACGACAAGGCGCACACCGTCACCGTCGGAGCGGGCGTCCGGTACGGTCAGCTTGCTCCGGTGATCGATGCCCGGGGCTATGCCCTGCACAATCTCGCTTCACTGCCCCATATCTCTGTCGCCGGCGCAATCGCCACGGCCACGCACGGCTCGGGCCTTCACAACGGCAATCTGGCCACGGCGGTTTCAGGTCTCGAGATCGTCACCGCCGGCGGCCAGAACGTGCATCTCTCGCGCGAGAAAGACGGCGACGCGTTTCTCGGCGCCGTCGTACACCTGGGAGCACTCGGCGTGCTCACCCGCGTCACGCTCAACCTGCTGCCTACGTACAAGGTCGCTCAGTCCGTCTACCGCAATCTCTCCTTCGATCATCTCAAAGACCACTTCGACGACATCTTCGGCGCCGGCTACAGCGTCAGCCTCTTCACCGACTGGCAGAACCACCGCGCGACACAAGTTTGGATCAAGCGGCGCGTGACAACCGGCGCAAACGACACCTGGCCCAGCGAGTTCTTCGGCGCGAAGCCCGCCACCGA
>Ga0335069_10008589_pt1 | contig 14601 bp, 11 predicted proteins | sample Lox_Sample_11_FD_206714 | JGI IMG/M metagenome (GOLD analysis project Ga0335069, IMG submission 206714) | Soil microbial communities from Loxahatchee National Wildlife Refuge, Florida, United States - Lox_Sample_1.1 | ecosystem: Environmental > Terrestrial > Soil > Wetlands | place: USA... | reverse complement strand
GGCACCGGTCGAAGACGCGATCTACGCCCTCTGCGACTACATCGTGCCGAATGAGACGGAAGCCGCAGCGCTCACGGGGTTGCCGCTCAATTCATTCGATGAAGTCCGTCGCGCGGGAGACGCCTTGCTGGCGAAGGGAGCGAAGACCGCGCTGATCACACTCGGCGAGAAGGGTGCGTTGTTCCATGCCCGCGACCGCTCCGTCCTGGTGCCGGCGGTGGACGCCGGGCCGGTGGTGGAGACGACAGGCGCCGGCGACGCCTTCGTCGGCGGATTTGCTGCAGGACTGGCGCGTGGTTTGGAACCGCTGGCGGCGACGCGGTTCGGCTGCGCCGTTGCCGGCATTTCCGTGACGCGCAAGGGCACGGCGCCGTCGATGCCGACGCTTGCCGAAGTGGAAACTCTTCTGCAGAGGGCATGAAAGATGAGGGCCGGCCTCTCACTTCACGGCACCCGCGGTGAGACCCTTGACGATGTAACGTTCCATGAACACGCCGATGAGGGCGAGGGGCGTGATCGCCGCCGTCGACAAGGCGGCCATCGACCACCAGTTGATTCCCTGCGAGCCGGTCTGGCTTGCGACCATGACCGGCAGGGTCTTCGCGTCGGTGCTCGTCAGCAGGGCGGCGAAGAAATACTCGTTCCAGCACAGCACGACCGAGAGGATGAAGGCAGCCGCCATGCCGGGCAGCGAGAGCGGCACGATGATGCGCAGGAAGACGCCCCAGTCGGTTAGCCCGTCGACGCGGGCGGCTTCCTCGAGTTCCTTCGGGATGGCGCCGAACTGGTCGTGCATGATCCAGATCACGATCGGCAGCACCATCAACGTGTAGACGAGGATCAGCCCGATGCGGGTGTCGAGCAGCGCCAGCTCCTTGTAGAGAACGAGGAACGGCATGGCGAGGACGACCGGCGGGAGGATTAGCTGCGACAGGAAGAAGAACGAGATATCCTTGTTGCGCCACGGACCGAACTTGTAGTCGAAGCGGCGCAGCCCGTAACCGGCGAGCGAGCCGATGACGATGGCGAAGAACGACGCGCCGACCGACATCAGTATGCTGTTCTCGAACCGCTTGATGAACTCGTCGCGCACAGTCGAGGTCTCCCAGATCGTGTCGGGCGACAGGCCGAGCGAGCGCCAACCCTTCCAGTCCGGCTGGAAGTCCACCCAGGGCACTAGGTGCCCCTGCGTGACGTCGACCGCGACCTTGAACGAGGTCGTCACCGTCCAGTAGATCGGGAAGATGGAGATGAAGGCCCATAAGATAAGGGCGCCGTAGATCAGCACGCGCCCGGTCAGGTGCCCCGCGCGCAGGGTTGGGCGGTGCAGACGGATCCGTTCAGGCGCGAGTGCGTCGGTCGCCAATCCAGCGTCTCCCTCTCATCGGCTCATGGTGACGCGCCGCAGCCAGCGCGTGACTAGGCTCAGCAGCAGCGTCAGGAAGATGACGATGATCACGAGGTAGAACTCGGCCAGCATGGTGCCGTAGCCGACGTTCGAGCGGTCGCGATATTCGCGGTAGATGAAGCTCGATACGGAGTCGGTGGCGCCACCCGGGCCGCCCGACGTGACGTTAATGACGATGTCGGCCAGCTTCAGCTCGAAGATGATGCGCAGCACGATGGCGGTCACGCTCACCGGCAGCATCAACGGGAAGGTGATGCGCCAGAAGGTTTGCCAGGCGCTGGCGCCGTCGACCTTCGCCGCCTCCAGGATGTCCTTGGGCAAGGCCTGCAGGCCGGCGAGCATCAGGATGATGACGAAGGGAATGGAGACCCAGGCATCCATGGCCATGATGCTGAAGCGTGCGATCCAGGGCGTCGTGAAGAACGTCGGGCTGTCCCAGCCGAGATGACGCGCCAGCGTCGCCGCCGGACCGAACCGGTACTCCATGATCGACTTGCCGATCATCCAACTGACCGCGACCGGGCTCAGCATGAACGGCAGCAGAAAGACGATGCGGAAGAATCGGCGGGCGCGGATCTCGGCGTTGAGCAGCAGGGCGAGGCCGAACGCGATCGCGTACTGAACGAGCACGGCGAGCAGGTAGTAGATCATGTTGCCGAGCGCGTTCCAGTAATAGGGGTCCTCCAGCAGCGCCCGGAGGTTGTCGAGACCGTTGAACTGCCGACCGGTGAAGGAGCTGAGATTCCAATCGGTGAAGGCGATGTAGAGCCCAAAGAAGGTCGGGAAGATCACCATCGCGATCGTGAAGAGGAGCGCCGGCAGCAGGAAGAGCGCGCGGTGGCCGCGCTCGCCGCGCACCAGCACCTGGCCGGCACCGAGGGCGACGGACCAGAGCACGAAGGCATAAAGCACCGGCCGCCATGTCTCGAAGCCGATGGCGATGACGCCGGTCGTGTAGAGAACCTGGATGAGCAGGATCGCAGCCAGGCCGAGCGAGGCGAGGGCGACGAGCGCTCGCCCCGCGCTCCTGCGTCCGGCAGGCAGATGATCGGAGGCGACCCTAAAGCGCCGGTCGGCTAGCGGTAACGACTCCACCATGGCATCGCGTTCGGTCGAAGCTCGGCCCCACGCCGCACATCATTCGAGGAGAGTATCGGCTGGTGCCGAGGCGATCGCCACCAGCCGACATCCGTTCGCAAGTAACGGTCGCCGCGGTCTATAAGCCGAGCGACGCCTTGTACAGCTCGACCTGCTTGGCGCGACCGAGCTGATCGGTGAGCTTCTCCCACGCCGCCGCGATGTTGTCGGCGCCGGTCTTGGCATCGACCTTGCCGGCGTAAACCTTCGACAGCTCGTCCTCGGCCAGACTGTAGTACTGGAAGATGCCGGGAATGCGCGGCTCGATCGCGGCGTTCGGGTGGTTGTACGAGTTCGCCTGCGAGTTCAGGTAGGAGGTGATGAACGGCTTGTCGTAGCCGGCGGCCACCCACTCGTCGATGTTGAAGTGGCTGTTCCGGTAGGGCTGGAAGCCCGACGGATAGGCCGCGGTCCACAGCGAGAGGTCCTTGCCGCCGAGATGCGCCGCGGCGCTCCACGCCGCCTTCTGCTTTTTCGAGTCGCTGTCGACCCGCGCCATGACGTAGACGCCCCAGCCGAGATAGGCCATGTTCGGCGAGAAGTTCGGGCCGCTGTCGAGCTTCTCCCAGGCGCCAGTCGCCGAATTGTAGACGTCGTCCGAACCCGGCAGAATATCGAAGCCGCAGACGTCGCCGATGACCGACTGGTCGTTGGTCTTGGCGTTGGAGCCGACGTCGCCCCACCAGACGCACATCGAGCCGGTGCCGCCGAGGAACTGCTGGAAGCCGGTCGTGTTCGGATCGGCGTTGAGCTGGTCCGCTGGCTCCGAGGGAAGTGCATCGACGACGTCCTGGATGGCGCGCACCCAGGCCGGATTGTTAACACGTGGCTTCATGGTGTCGACGTCGAACAGCCAGGCCTTGTCCTTGGGATGTTTCGCATAGGCGGTGGCGCGGCTGCCGAGGAAGTAGAAGGCGAACCCGCCCCACGGCTTCGTCGGATCCAGGTAGCCGTAGGCATCCTGGCCCTTGATCTTCTTTCCCTTGAGGAATTTCGTCACGGCCTGGACCATCTGCCAGGTCCGCGGCACACCCCAGTCGCCCTTGCCGCCTTCGGCCTGCCAGGCCTTCGCCAGATCGGCATCGGAGAAGTAGTCGGTGCGATAGTTGAAGTTGTGGCAGTCGCCGTCGATCGTGACCCGGTACTGCTTGCCGTTCCAGGTGCCGACGGGCGGCTTCAGATAGTTAACGAGATCGTCGAAATCGATCTGCTGCTTGACCCAGTCGGGCATCTCCGACGTCAGACCCTTGCCGCAGACGTCTCCCTCGAAGGGGGCGCCCATCTCGATGATGTCGAAGTCGACCGTGCCGGTCGCGATCGTCTGCTGCAGGCGCGGGCTGTAGTCGGCCTGCGCGAGATCGATCCAGGTGATCTTGGCGCCGGTATAGGCCTCCCACGGCTTCAGGAAGCCGCGGAACAGCAGGTTGTGCAGGTTCTGGTTGTTGAGACCCATGAAGCTGAGCTCGACGCCCTTGAACTCGCCCTCTGTCACGTTCTTCTTGGTGGGTTCGAGACAGAGCTCGCCGACTTTCTGCCAGTCGGCGTCGCCGGGCGAACCCTTGTTGACACCGGGGATCTGCAGGATCTTCGTCCGCAGGTCATCGGCCGCCGCGCGACCGGAAGAGAGGCCGAGCACGCCCGTCGCCGCCAAGGCACCGGCAGCAGCTCCCTTCAGCACCTCGCGCCGGTTCGCCTGCATCGCGAGTATCCGGTTGTGTAGGTCGACTTTCACTGTGATTCCTCCCGCTCTTCTTGATGCTCAGATCTCGGGCCCGCGCCTCGCCGTTGCGTTCGCGGGCCCGAAGCGCCGGCGCGGGACCCGCGACGTTCGCGAAGCCATTCGCGCAACGCCGCAATTTCGACAAGTGACGAAGGCGTTGGGCAGTATGCAACCGCCCCGGGAGAAGTCAATCGCGGGCCAGGATCACGTCACATGGCGCCGCTGGGACCGCGGGTCTGCAGGAACGAACGATAGCCGCCGTCGAGCACGAGGCAGGTGAGCCGGTCGCTGAAGAAGGCGCCGGTGTCGATGCCGATCCGGTTCGCCTGCACATCCGGGGAGTCGGTGATGGTGTGGCCGTGCACGACGATCTTTCCATGGTCCGCCCGGGAATGCAGGAATTCGTCGCGGATCCACAAAAGGTCGTCGCGCGCCTGCCGATCGAAGCTGACGCCGGGACGCACACCGGCGTGCACGAACGCGTAGCCCCCCTCCACATGCATGAGCGCCATCGACGCCATGAAATCCAGATGGCGCTGCGGCACGCTCCGCTGCGCGACAGCCTGCAGGCGCAGCAACTCGGTTTCCTCGGACGCGGCATCGGACTGGACGCCGACTCCGTAGGACGCGAGCGTCGCAACTCCGCCGTAACGGAGCCAGGCCGGCCCGACGCCGATGTCATCCAGGAAGCGCACCAAGCTGTCCTCGTGATTGCCCAGCAGGTACACGATCTCGAACCCTGCCAGCGGTCGGTCGAGCAGAAGATCGAGGACGCCCGCCGAGTCCGGGCCACGATCGACATAATCGCCGAGATAGATCACGACCTGCCGCGGCGCAGCGTGCCACATGGCATCTTCCAGAATCATGTCGTGCATCTCGGTCAGGAGGTCGAGCCGACCGTGAATGTCGCCGATGGCGTAGATCCGCGTTCCCGGAGGAGTGGTGGCTCGTTGGTCCGATCGCGCCATTAGGCTCGCCGATCAAGGGCCGGGACGATCAGGCCGCGCCTGACGGCTGATCGAGATTTACCCACCGCGTGCGGCCGCCGCGGTTGTCGAGATAGTTGACGAGGGCCGCGACGACGCGCCGATCGAACGCCTTTCCGACCTGCGCCAGCAAGGAATCGACGGCGCGATCGATGTCGAGCGGCTCGCGGTAGGCCCGTCGACTGACCATGCCGACAAAGGCGTTGGCGACCCCGACGATGCGGGCGGTGATCAGGATCTCGTCGCCGGCAAGCGACGGCGTTCCGGTTCCGTCCCAACGAGCCTGCGCCTGACGCAGCGTCTCCACGACCGGGCCGTCGAACTCGATACCCTCGAGCAGATCGGCGCTGGTATGAATGCTGTGGCGGACCTTCTGGCGATCCTCGTCGCTGAGTTCGGCCGATTGGGTCAAGAGTTCCGGGGCCACGAGAATTTTTCCGACATTGAGAAGATTGCCCGCCGTCTCCGCTGTTTCAATGTCCCGCTCCGGAAGATTCATCTCGGCGGCAATGGCCCGCGTCAGCTGCGCGACCCGCTGGGAGTGGTTGGCGGCGAAGGGATCGCGCCGGTCGACGACGCCGACGAGCGTCCGCACCAACTGCGACAGAGTGCGGGCCCGACGCTCGCGTTCGGTAACGACCTCGGTAACGTCCCGTTCGACGATAAGGACGCTCTCCGGCAGCTCGGTCGATGGGGCGACCGGAATATGGTCCGTCTGCACGACGCGGAGGCCGGCCTCCGTTGACAGTCGGACCGTTTCCGACAGCGCCTTCTTCGACTCCAGCACCTCGCGGTTGAATGACAGGTAACGCTTCGCTGCCTCCGGGCCGACGACATTGGCAATCAGCTTGCCCGTCATGTCGTCGGCAGGAATGCCGGCGGTCCGGCCGGCTTCTCTGTTGGCAAATCGATAGCGGCCATCGGCATCGAGGATGAAGATGCTGGTGGGCTGGCTGTCGGTCACCAGCCGCAGCAGGTTGCGCTGATCCTCGAAGCGATCGGCCATATCCCGATAGCGCGCCGCGGCCTCGGCCGTGCGCCGCGAATTGCCGTGGCTCCAGACGGCCACGATTATGGCCCCCAGCACACCGAGGCTGGCGAAGAACGCGGCCAGCAGCCAGCGCTGGCGTACCTCGCTGGCGCCCAGCGCCTCGTCGTAGCTGACGGTGTAGAGAAGCGTCCACGGGGCCGACGAAAAGTTGCGGCCGGTCACGAGGACCAGCCGATTGCGGTAGTCGCGCTTCAGGGCGAAGCCGCCGGGATTATCGATAGCGAAGGCGGCATCGAGACCGGGCGCATCCGCCGGCACCTTCATCGTGAGGGGCGGTGTTCCGTCCTCGCGCAGGGGCGACAGATATTCGACGGCGGCGCCGGTGCGCCGCACCAGGGCGGTGAGCGCCGTCTCGCTGGTATCGCCGGGCTGCCGGAGCAGCGGATAGAGCTCGTCGGCTACTTCCTTGATTCCGACGATGATGCCGACTTGCGACTGGGCATCACGATTGCCCTGCACGGCGAAGATGGGAACAGCGAAGGCCATGGCCGGGTGGCCGGCGGAATCGAGGTAGAGATCGAGGAGGCCGCGCTGGGCCGGTTTCAGACCGCCGACGAAATCCCGCAAAGGCCCGGTGAGCGGCGGGACCCCCCGCGTGCCCGCGATCATCTGCCCCTTGCTGTCGAGCAGGGCGAAGCCCCCGGTCCCGACCTGCGGCAGGTTGGCCGCGACGCCGATATTGGGGTTGCGATCGAGAAATCCGGTGCGCGCCCCCGTAGCCTCCAGAAGATTGCGAAGATACTCCGTCTGCGCCTCCACGACGTCCTGCTGGTCGGTCCCGCTACCGGCCTGTCCCGCCTGCGCAACTTGGGTGACGTAGAGCTGCAGGGAGTCGTTTTCCGCCAGGGCGCTTAGATCCTCGAACTGGCTGGACAGCCAAGCATCGATGGCGGCGGCGCGGCTGTCGGCGATGATGCCCATGCGGACCTGCCAGGCCCGCTGGTCGCGCTGGTATTCGTCGGCGACGAACCGGAAGGCAAGAAAGCCGCCGGCGAGACCGAGGACAACGAGGAGAGCGGCCGCGATGGCGAGCTGCGTCTCCATCCCGCCCCAAGGGCGGCGAGGTACCGCTGCTGCCCCAACTTCTGTCGCCATTCACTTAGACCTTTGCGCGTTAACCATATCCCAAATCGCCATCGCCCGCCACGGACGCCAGGCCGGGCCGCACGCTTGTTAATCCTCGTCCTTCATCGTTAACCAATCCTTGAGCAGGAGGAACTAGGCTTGCTGTCACAGGTCAACGGTCATGTCCCTTTCCTCATCATACGGCAAGCGTCAGCGCAACGATCGCCGCATCTCCCTGATGCAGGACTATGCAGCCCAGTTCGGGCGCATTGCCGATCAGTATGCGGCGGAGGCTGCCCTGCGCCTCGGCAAGGAACAGGCCGAGGCTGCGGCCCAGGTGGCGCAGGACGCGAAGGAGAAAGCCGAAACCGCCAACCGCGCCAAATCCGACTTCCTGGCTAATATGAGCCATGAGCTGCGCACGCCGCTCAACGCCATCATCGGCTTCTCCGACATCATCAAGGAGCAGATGCTGGGGCCCGTCGACAATGAGCGCTACCTCGAATACATCCGCGACATCAACACTTCGGCCTCGCACCTGCTGTCGGTCATCAACGACATCCTCGATCTGTCGAAGATCGAATTCGGCAACGTCGCCCTCAACGAGGAAGACATCGACCTGGAGACGACGATCCAGGCCTGCCTCACCATCATCGGCGAGCGCGCGCGCAACGGCGGCCTCACGATCGACTATCAGCCGCTTGTGCCCATGCCCGGCCTCTTCGCCGAGGAGCGGCGGGTCAAGCAGGTGCTCATCAACCTGCTGTCGAACGCCGTCAAGTTTACGCCTCCTGGCGGATCGATCACCCTGGCGCTCAGGCGAACCGAGGATGACGAACTGGCTGTCGCCATCACCGACACCGGCATCGGCATCCGACGCGAAGATCTCGACAAGGTGATGGCCCCGTTCGGCCAGGTCGACAGCGGCCTCAACCGGAAATTCGAAGGCACCGGGCTGGGTCTCCCACTCACTCGAGCGTTCGTGGAGATGCATGGCGGCCGCTTTGTCCTCGACAGCGAGCTCGGCGCCGGCACCACCGCCACCGTTACCCTTCCGGCCCAGCGCACCAAATGGACGTCCGCCCGATGACGAGAAAATCCGCCGTGCAAGAGCCGAAGATCGTCGCCGAGACGGAACCTCCCGTTGTTGAGGGGGAAGAGAAGATCGCGTTCGTCGTGGTCTCCGCCGATCAGCGCATCGGCCGCGTCGTCTCCGTTTCCGGCGCCCAGGCCGTCGTCCTGATGGAGGAGTCGCAAGAGAACAAGGCGGTGATCCCCGCGGGCCTGATGATGGGGACGATCGTCAAGATCCCGATGCCCGACGCCGTGATCTTCGGGCTGATCAGCGCGCTCAGCGTCCCGATTCCCGGACGCGAGCCCGGTGCTGCCGAAATGAAGATCATGGAGATCGAACTGATCGGCGAAAGCGTGCGCACCGCCGACGACAGCTTCACGCCGTTTCGTCGCGGCATCTCGGGATCGCCGGCGCTCGGCAGCGCCGTCTTCACCACCAACACGGAAGACCTCAAGCTCGTCTACATCCGGCCGAGCGTCACGACCGCCCGCATTGGCGCGCTGCATCAGGAGCGCCGCCTGCCAGCCCTGATCGGCGTCGACGACCTGCTGGGCAAGCATTTCGCGATCGTGGGCGCTACCGGCTCGGGCAAGTCCTGCTCTGTGACGGTCATCCTGCGCGCCATCCTCGAGCACCATTCCAATGGGCATATCATCCTGCTCGATCCGCACAACGAGTACACCCACGCGTTCAACGAGCGGGCCGAGATCATCGGCTCGGGGTCGCTGCACCTGCCTTACTGGCTGTTCAATTTCGAAGAGATCTGCGAGGTGCTGACCCAGGCTGGCGCCAAGCTCGACATTGGCGAATCGGTCCTGCTCTACGACTACATCTCGAGCGCAAAACGGCAGTTCCTCGGCCCCTCCGGCGAGAGCCGGTACATCACAGCCGATACACCGTCGCCCTATCGCATGAACCTCGTCACGCAATACATCGACGAGACGATGGGGCGGCTCGACAAGCCCGACAGCTTGGCGCCTTACCATCGCCTGAAGGCCGCCATCAACCTGCTGTCCAACGACATGCGCTTCTCGTTCATGTTCAGCACGAGCGTCGCGATGCGCGATAACATGGCCTCGATCCTGTCGCGCATCCTGCGCCTGCCGGTGGCCGGGAAACCGCTGACGATCCTCGATCTCTCGGCAGTGCCGTCCGAGATCCTCAACGTCGTCGTCTCCGTCCTCTGCCGCTTGCTGTTCGACTTTGCGGTGTGGAGCGACGGGGCCATTCCCATCCTCCTGATCTGCGAAGAGGCGCACCGCTATGCGCCCGAGGACGAGCGCGCCGGCTTCGGCCCGACCAAGAAGTCGTTGTCCCGAATCGCCAAGGAAGGCCGCAAATACGGCCTTTCGCTCTGCGTCGCCTCGCAGCGCCCGGCCGAGCTGGCCTCGGGCATGCTGTCGCAGTGCAACACGATCTTCGCCATGCGGCTTACACATCAGCGCGATCAGGAACTGGTGCGCGCGGCCATGTCCGATGCCGCCTTCGGCATGCTCGAAGCTCTGCCCTCGCTCGGCAATGCCGAGGCGATCGCCGTGGGCGAGGGCGTCGCCGTACCGATGCGGCTCGTCTTCGAGGAGCTGCTACCGGAGCAGCGGCCGAAGAGCGCGTCCGCGACCTTCTCGGGCGCCTGGAAGACCGAGGTCACGGATGGCGAGACCTTCGTCCAGGAGGTCGTCGATCGCTGGCGGCGCGTTCGTCGCTAGGCATAGCCGGACCCAGCGTCCCGACTGGGTGCCTTAACGGCCGCTTAAGGTCGCTTGCCTAGTCTTGACCCCGTATTTCGGGGCATTTTCTTCATGCAATTCACGATCATCGATTTCGCCGCGCGGCATGCGGGCCGCGTCTCGCTGTTTCTCCTCGCCTTCACGACTTTGCTGTGGAGCTCCGGCACCTCCGCGGCGCCGATCCGTCTGTTCGGCACCGAGGAGATTCATTCAACGAATCTGGCGATGTTTCCGAAGTGGCGCGGCACGCTCGACCGCTACGCCAGCGAGCTAAAAAGCTGCGATCCCAGCAAGTGCCGGACGAAGGAGTGGGCGGGGCTGATCGACCGCCTGCGCGGCAAGGACCTCATGACGGAGCTGCGCGAGGTCAACCGGGAGATGAACATCAAGCCATACATCACCGACCCCGTGAACTGGAACCTGCCGGACTACTGGGCGACGCCATTCCAGTTTCTCCGCAAGGACGGGGACTGCGAGGACTATGCGATCTCGAAATACATGGCGCTGCGCGATCTCGGCGTTGCCGTCGACGACATGCGCATCGTCGTGCTGCAGGATATGAACCTGGGCGTCGCCCATGCGATCCTGGCAGTCTATGTGGGGGGCACGCCCTACATCCTGGACAACCAGGTCTCGTCGGTCGTGCCGGCGAGCGCCATCCACCACTACAAGCCGGTCTACTCGATCAACGAACACGGCTGGTGGCTGCACCGCAGCTGAGGGCAGCGATCAGGCGCGCGGGGCGTATTTGCTCAAGATGCGCTGGAGCGTCCGCCGATGCATGCGCAGACGGCGCGCCGTCTCCGACACGTTGCGATCGCACTGTTCATAGACGCGCTGAATATGCTCCCAGCGGACGCGATCCGCCGTCATCGGCTGCTCCGGCGGCGGCGGCAGCGCGGATCCGAGCTGAAGCAAGGCGGCCTCGACGGCGTCGGCATCGGCCGGTTTCGATAGATAGTCGAGGGCACCGTGCTTTACGGCTGCCACAGCGGACGCGATGTTGCCATAGCCCGTCAGCACGATGATGCGTGCGTCGGGGCGCGCCTCGCGCACCGCCGGCACGACCTCGAGGCCGTTGCCGTCTCCCAAGCGCAGATCCACGACGGCGAAGGCAGGACGCAAGCTGCCGGCTGCCTCGATCCCGGTGGCAACGCTTTCGGCGGTGGTCACGGCGTAGCCGCGACGTTCCATGGCCTGGGCCAGGCGGAGCCGGAACGGCGCGTCGTCATCGACGATCAACAGTGTCCGTTCGGCGGGGGTGGCGGTCAGTTGGGTGGCATGGGGCATCTGCTGACTCCTCGTCAAAATGCGATGGTTGACGATGTGGGCTCGGCCTCGAAGGCACCGCGGCTCCACTCGATCGTCACTTCACCGCCGCCACCGTCGAGCCGATTGCGGAAGTGAAGGGTAGCTCCTGTCCGACCCAAGAGCGTCTGGGCGATGAAAACGCCCAAGCCCATCGGCTCCCCCTTGCCGGTGCGACCTTGAATGCCCCCCGATAGATAAGGCTCTCCAATTTGCCCGAGAAGCCCGGGCGCGAAACCGGGCCCATCATCCTGGATGACGACGCTGACATGGCGGTCGGTCCAGCCGATGCCGACACGTACCTCGCTGCGGGCAAACTCGATGGCGTTCTGCAGGAGATTGCCGAGCCCGTGGATCAGCTCCGGGCTGTGGCCGGCCTGGGGCTGTCCAAGCCCGCCCTGGCTGCCGCTGACCGGCACGGCCTCGATGACGAGCCGGACGCGTTCCGTCCGATAGGGCGCCGCGGCCGTGTCGAGGAGCGCACCGATCGGCACGCGTTGGAGCGGCTCGCCGGCTTCCGGCCGCGTCGACAGCTCGGCGAGAATCATTCGACAACGCTCGCTCTCGCTTAGCAGGAGCTCGATGTCCCCGCGGTACGGCGCATCCTTCGGCAGCTCCCGCGCCAACTCCTTCGAGACCACCGCGATCGTGCCGAGAGGACTGCCTAACCGGTGGGCCACGGCGGCGGCCAGAGCGCCCAGGGCCGACACGCGCTGCTCGCGATCGAGGGCCATGTAAGTGGCGGCGAGGGCATCAGACATGCGCCGCGCCTCCTCGGCGACGCTGAAGACGAAGCCGGCGATGAATACGACCGACAGGCTCAGCGCGGTCGCCAAGCCGAGGATGAAGAGCGGCTCAAGTGCGAACGACTGATCGGGCCAAGGGAGCGGCAGATGAACCAGCGCCAGGACAACCACGACAACCATGGCCAACGCGGCAAGGGCCGTCGTGCTGAGCCGCGACAGGATCGTCGCCGATACGGTGACAGGCGACAGGATCAGGAAGGCGAAGGGATTGTGCAGGCCGCCAGTCAGGAACAGCAGCACGCCGAGCTGCACGAGATCGTAGGCCAGATAAAGCGCGGCGGCACGATCGCCCAGGCGCTCGGGTGAGCGGCGCCCTATCGCCGCCCATAGGTTGATCACGACCGACGCGCCGACGGCCGCGAGGGCCCAATGGATCGGCAACGGATAGCCGAGGCCGTAGTGCACGATGAACAGCGCCACCGCCTGGCCGGCGATCGCGACCCAGCGGATCGCGTTGAGCGTGCGGAGCCGGACGCGGCCGCCGGTCATTGTCGTCGGCGTGTGCACCGGGCGGCCGGCCTCGAGCGCAATAGACATGGCGCGATCACACTCCCATCCCCTGCCGCTGGCAAGGGCCGCAGGCCGTCACCCGGCGCTGGCGGCGCGTTCAATCGCCGCAGGGGGAGGGTCGAAAGGGAATACTTCTCAGTCGAGTCGGCCGCTGACCTTCGCCTCGGCGAAGGTCGCCATGCCCGTGTGGCAGGCCACTGCAGCCTTGAGGATCGGGACGGCCAGCGCCGCGCCAGAGCCCTCGCCGAGACGCATGCCGAAATCCAGCAGGGCCGTCTTGCCCATGGCCTGAAGCAACCGGCGGTGCCCGGGCTCGGCCGCGACATGGGCGACCAGGCAATGGTCGAGGGCCTGCGGATCGGTGGCGTGGAGAACAGCGGCCGCCGCCGTGCAAGCGAAGCCGTCGAGCAGCACCGGCGTGCGGGCCAAGCGGGCAGCCATCACGGCACCGACGATCGCTGCCAATTCCTGGCCTCCGAGGCGGCAGAGGACATCGAACGGATCCCGCGCCGCGTCGCGATGACGGGCAACGCCAGCGGAAACCGTCTCCAGCTTGCGTTGAAGCGTCGCACCGGCGACGCCCGTGCCCGGGCCGACCCAGTCGGCTGCCGTGCCGCCGAACAGGGCGCAGGCGAGCGCCGCGGCGCTCGTCGTGTTGGCGATGCCCATCTCGCCCAGGCAGATGAGATCCAGCCCTGGCTCGACCGCCATCATGCCGTAGGTGATGGCCCGGGCGCAGGCCTCCTCGGTCATGGCGGGACCCTCGACGAAATCGGCGGTCGGCCGATCGAGTGCCATCTCATAGACCCGCAAGTCGGCATCGGCGTTCTTGCACAGCTGATTCACCGCCGCCCCACCGTCGATGAAGTTCTGCACCATCTGTTCGGTGACGACCGGTGGATAGGCCGACACGCCGCGCGCCGCGATTCCGTGATTGCCGGCGAAGACGCACACACGCGGACGCTCCAGTCGCGGCGGATAGCGGCCTTGCCATGAAGCCAACCAGGCCGCGATCTCCTCGAGGCGACCGAGAGCCCCGGCGGGCTTGGACAGCATCGCCTCGCGCGTGGCCGCGCGCGACGCAGCGTCGGGATCTGCCGCTGGAAATTCCGCCAGGACGGCGCGCACCTCGTCCAGTGTCGCGATGGCGTTGCCGCTCATCGGGCGTCGACGACCTCGGCGAAGGCGCGGATGGGCATGGCGGCGGCGCGACGGGCCTTGATGGGCACAGCAAAGAAACGAAACGGCTGGCGGGAAAGACTCGCCAGATTGCACAGGTTCTCGACAACGAAGATGTCACGCGCCAGAAGCCAGGTATGGGCCGGACGCTCGGGATCCTGGTTGCTGTCGATGTTGATCGTGTCGACACCGACCAGTCGCGCACCGCCGTCGATCAGGGACTCGATCGCCGCACGCGACAGGAACGGATAAGCGGCGTAGGCATCGGTGCCCCAATGACGGTCCCAACCGAAGCGGCAGAGCACGGCCTTGCCGGAAACGGAATCGAGCCCGGCGGCCCGCAAATCCTCGACGCTGGCGGCGGCCTCCGGCGAGAGACCGCTGAGATCAGCCACGACTCCCGGCAGCACCAGCTCGTCGATCGTGAGCGCGCCGATATCGCGTCGGTCGCGATGGCGGACATAGGGCGAGTCGAGATAGGTGCCGACGGAGGTCTGGAAACTTACCTCGGTGAGCTCGAACTCGGCTTGCCCCCCGGTGACAGCGCGATACTGATCGTGTGTCACGAACGGCCGGATGCGCGCCGTGCACTGCACCTTCGTTCCGTCCGGCATGGTCATGCGGAAGCC
>Ga0335069_10008587_pt1 | contig 14606 bp, 14 predicted proteins | sample Lox_Sample_11_FD_206714 | JGI IMG/M metagenome (GOLD analysis project Ga0335069, IMG submission 206714) | Soil microbial communities from Loxahatchee National Wildlife Refuge, Florida, United States - Lox_Sample_1.1 | ecosystem: Environmental > Terrestrial > Soil > Wetlands | place: USA... | reverse complement strand
TGTTGCAGAGGCCGCGTTGCCCGTTAGTGGCGACTCGTGTGTCTTGAGAGGCCCTTGATTTCTAAGTGGTGTTACGGGGCAAGCCATAGGTGTATCTTGCCGCGTGAAAAAGGAGATTTGAGGACTACAATGATGAAATCAAGTGCAGTTCTGTTGAGCGTGTTTCTTGTTTCTGGAACGTTGGCGAGTGCGCAGGAGACGTCGACTCCGGTTGCCGAAGTCGGATTGAGTTACTCGTATACCCGGGTGAATCCGGGCGGGACGCTTTCGTCTTACAACGCAAACGGTGGTTACGGAACACTCGAATATAACTTCAATCGAGTTTTCGGAATAGTCGCCGATCTTGGCGCGAATCATGCCGGTAGCGCGAATGGCGTCGAACTAGGCAACACAACGTTCGAGTATCTGTTTGGCCCGCGATTCAATTGGAGGCATGGCCGTTTTACTCCGTATGTGCAGGCCTTGGTTGGAGGCGAGCGGTTTTCGAATGGCTTGAATCCCTCTGCAACCGACCCGCGCCTGTTGACGAGCCAGAACAATTTCGCAGCAGCTCTGGGCGGGGGTCTGGATGTTGCAGTAACGAATCGCATCGCCATCAAGCCGTTTCAATTGGAATGGCTGACCACGCAGTTCAACGACAGCGCTTCGAACTTGAAATTTGTACAGAACAATCTACGCTATTCGGCCGGCGTAGTGTTCCGGTTCGGTTCGAAGTAGCGTTTGGAAGCGCAATGCTACATTGAAGACAGTGTGTGGCATTGCGGGTTTTTTCCGAAAAAACCAGGCGGCTGATGCGGCGCTCGTCAAGACGATGTGCGACCGCATCCGCCACCGCGGGCCGGATGATGAGGGCTACCACATCGATGGCGGCTGTGCCCTGGGGATGCGGCGGCTCAGCATCATCGATCTGAATACCGGCCACCAGCCAATCGCAAATGAAGACGAATCGGTGTGGGTGGTTTTTAACGGCGAAATCTATAACTATCAACCGCTGCGCGAGCGGTTGATCCAGCAGGGTCATCGCTTTCGTACGAAGAGCGACACCGAAGTCCTGGTTCATTTGTATGAGCAGGAAGGTGTCGAGGGTGTCGCGCGGCTGCGCGGCATGTTCGCATATGCGATTTGGGACGCGCGGCAGCAGCGCTTGTTTGTGGCTCGCGACCGTTTTGGAAAGAAACCCGTCTACTATGCGGCGCTGCCGGACGGATTTTATTTCGGCAGCGAGCTGAAATGCCTGGTTACTGCCGGTGTTCCGCGCGAAGTCGATGACGAAGCGCTGCGGCTTTATTTCCAGTTCACTTACATTCCAGATCCTCATACCTGCTTTCGTGCCGTAAGAAAACTCGAAGCGGGATGCTGGCTGACTTACGATGCCAGCACCGGCGTAACGCAGGGGAGATACTGGCGCCTGCCTCCGCCAACTGCTGGCGGTACGCCGGAGTTCACTGAAGACCAGGCGTGCGACCGGTTACGCGAGCTTTTCGATGAATCGGTACGTCTGCGCATGATCGCCGATGTTCCGCTCGGAGCATTTCTGAGCGGCGGCATCGATTCGTCGCTCGTGGTTGCGTCGATGGCGATGCAATCGTCCGAGCCGGTTCGAACGTTCTCAATCGGCTTTGAAGAGGCGGAATTCACCGAACTGCCGTACGCATTGCAGGTAGCGCAGCGATACAAGACCGATCATCACGAGATCGTAGTGCGTCCGGATTCGGTGGCGCTGGTCGAGAAGCTGGTGCAGCATTTCGACGAGCCGTTCGCCGATTCGTCGGCGATCCCGACTTATATCGTTTCTGAATTCGCGCGCCGTTATGTCAAGGTAGCTCTGAGCGGCGATGGCGGAGACGAATTATTTGCCGGGTATGACAGCTTCGCTCTCGTCGAGAAGCTGCGCGTGTGGGATCGAGTACCGCGGGCTGCGCGCGCGGCGATGAGTGGAGTCGCAAATCTGCTGCCTTACTCAACTTACGGAAAAAACTACTTGTATGGAGTAAGCCGGCCGAACTCGTTAGAGCGGTATTTCCAGTTCAATTACGCCAACGAGGCGATGAAACGGTCGTTGTTTGCGTCCGGCTGGCTGCCGCCGGCGAACGGCGACGAACTTCGACGCACGTTTCAGGAGTATCTGCTTCCGGACGATGCCGATCCATTATCACAAGCATTGTATTTTGAAGCCCGTGCGAATTTGACCGGCGACATGTTGGTGAAAGTGGATCGAATGTCGATGGCGGCGTCGCTTGAAGTGCGGTGTCCGCTGTTGGATCACGAACTGGCGGAGTTTGCGCAGCGCATTCCCAATTCGTGGAAATTGCGAGATGGCAAGGGCAAGTGGATCCTCCTGCGAGCGCTTGGAGAACGACTGCCGGGAGAATTACTGAACCGCCGGAAGATGGGTTTCAGCGTCCCACTCGCGAAGTGGCTGCGGGGCCCGCTGCGCGAGATGCTGCACGACAACTTATTAAGTCGAAGTTTAGCCGAGCGGGGAATCGTGTCGCCGAAGTTTGTGCAGTATCTGGTGTCGGAGCACGAGAGCGGCCGGCGCGACAATCAGTCGTGGTTGTGGAGTCTGTTAATGCTGGAGTTGTGGTTCCGGGAGACGGAGCGCGGCGCGGTAGCGATTAGTGTGAGCCCGGTTGTGGCGAGGTAACTCTTCTTATTGGCCGCGGACGAACGCAGATAAACGCGGATGGACAACAGGGGCGTTCAATGGCCCGCGCCGTTATTGAGCAATTCCGTTTGATCAATGGCGACGAACGCCGGAAAATAGCTTGGTGAGAGGTCCTTTCAATCGTTGATTTTGACTTGCAAGGCAGTTCTATTTGATATGGATGGCACGCTGGTCGATTCTACTTGTGTGGTGGAACGTGCTTGGGCGTGGTGGGCAAAACGGCATGACATTTCGCTAGAGGCTGTACTCTCGTTTTCCCATGGACGACCAACGATCGCAACCATGGAGCACTTTTTGCCAGGGCGTGACCATGCTCAGGAACTGGACGAGATGCATCACTTTGAAGAGACTGAGTTGAAAGGTATCGTGGCTGTGCGGGGAGCAGTGCAGCTTGTGAGTGCGCTCCGGCAGCATCCGTGGGCGATTGTGACTTCGGCATACAGGACGCTTGCGGAAACGCGCGTCACGGCGGCAGGGCTGCCACTTCCGAAGATTATTGTTCCTGCGGATGAGATCCGGAATGGCAAGCCAGACCCGGAAGGCTTCCTGCGTGCCGCCGAGTTATTGGATGTGCCGCCAGAGGACTGCCTGGTATTCGAAGACACGCGCCCTGGCATTGACGCTGGAATGAACGCCGGTATGCAAGTGGTGGCGATTTTGACGACTGTGCCTGCCGACAAGTTGCGACATCGTCCGCTTATACGAGATTTCCGGGACATCGCGATTCGGCCGGAAGGGGGCTGTTTGAAAGTGGACGTAAGAGACGCAACTTCATCTTTTATTAGGCCGCGGATGAACGCGGATACACGCCAATAAAAGGGCAAATGGCGCGCTCCGCGCCGCGCCCTCGCAAGCCGGAGGCTTACGTTACGGTTGCATCCTCGATGGAACTGCCGGGCGTATTGATGCGTATGAGTGTCGGAAGGGGCTGAACGATGAACGTGTGGCAAGACGTACGCTACGGGCTGCGAACCCTGCGCAATTCTCCGGGATTTGCTGTTACGGCCGTGTTGACGATGGGGTTGGGGATCGGCGTCACTACGGCGATCTTCACGTGTTGCGATGCGCTCCTGTGGAAACCCGTGCCTCTGCCTCACCTCGAGAGCCTAATCGTGGTGATGGAAGGCATCGCGGGCGATCCGAACCAGTGGAACTCAGCGACTCCTGCTGACATCGACGATATCCGCCGGGGGAGTACATCGATAGCCGCGCTGACGAGTTGGCAAGGCGGCTTGGCGAACCTGGTCGGATCCGGCGGACAGCCGGAGCGGGTATCGCAATCGCTGGTGAATGCAAACTTTTTCGATGTAGTTGGAGTGCAGCCGGCCATGGGCCGCGCGTTTCAAACCGGCGAGGATCAGCCGGGACGCGATCGAGAAGTCATTCTCAGCGATGGACTGTGGAAGCGTCGCTTCGGAAGCGATCCTCGGATTATCGGACAGACGGTCCGGCTTGACGACCAGGACTATACCGTGACTGGTGTCATGCCGGCGAGCTTCGATTTTCCGATCGCGACCGAGTTGTGGACACCTACCGCATTGACCCCCGCACAGCGGGCCTCACGGCGAAATAATATGCTGCAGTCCATGGCGCGGTTGAAGCCTGGCCGAACGGCGCAACAGGCGGCAGCCGAGATTGCTGCGATTGCGGCGCACCTCGAAAAGCTCTATCCGGATACGAACAAGAACCGTACGTTCGCCGTTTGGCCGGCGATTAAGTTCCTGGTGGATTACGAAACTCAGCAGTATCTCATCATGCTGCTGGGTTCTGTGAGCTTTGTGTTGCTAATCGCGTGCGCCAACGTCGCGAATCTGCAATTCGCGAGGGCGACGGGACGGTTGCGCGAAGTGGCTGTGCGGCGGGCATTGGGCGCCGGTCGTGCGCGAATCATAACGCAGCTCTTGACCGAGAACGTGCTCTTGGCGCTCGGCGGAGCGCTCTTCGGTATCGTGCTCGCGAGGTGGGGTGTGACCATGATGACGAACGCTATGCCAGCCGAGGTGCGGCGCTATATCCTGGGCTGGAATGGCATGCAGATTGACAGCCGCGCGCTGCTGTTCACCATCGTTATAGCGGTTTTCAGCGGAATTATCGCGGGACTGTCTCCGGCCTGGCAGTGCTCGAGGCCCAATCTCACCGATGCCTTGAAAGAAGGAGGAAGAAGTTCCTCGGTCGGCAAGGCACGCCAGCGTCTGCGGAATGTGCTGGTAGCAGCCGAGGTTGCGCTGGCCGTTGTGCTGCTCGTCGGGGCAAGCCTGATGGTGCGCGGTTTTCAGACCGTAATAAACAACGGTGCGGCATTAGAGCCATCGACACTCTTGACCATGCGTCTCGCCATTACCAACAACAAATATCCTGAAAAGTATATGGCGGCGGAGTTTTATCGAAAGGTATTGGAAAGTCTGCAAGCACTGCCCAGTGTCCGGTCGGCGGTGGCCGTTTCAGCTCTGCCGTACAGCGATCATTCCGACGGCCGAGCGCTTCTCATCGAAGGCCGGGCGGTCGAGCCGGGGAATCAGCCGACGGGCATGTATCAGGTTGCGAGCTTCAATTACTTCAACACTCTTCACATTCCACTGCGCGCAGGGCGGCTTTTCACCGCCGGAGACGGAGCCGATGCGCCGAAAGTCGCGATCGTCAGCCAACGAATGGTAGACCGGTGGTGGAAGAACGAATCGCCAATTGGACGCCGGATCAAGGTTGGGAACTTGAGCGCGAATGGTCCCTGGTACACGATCGTCGGCGTGGTTGGCGACGTGATGCACAGTCCTTACGATCGAGTGCCTCGCCGCACGGTCTATCTGCCGTACCAGCAAGCGCCCTCGCTTTGGATGGATATTGGCGTGCGCACTGCGGGAAATCCACTATCTGTGGCACCCTCGGTGATCGCCGCGATACGGTCAGTGGATCCTGAGCAGCCGATCACGGACATGTATACGCTGGAACGCTCGATTCACAATCGGGCGATCGGACTGAACTACATGGCGGCACTGATGGGTGTGTTCGGCGGAATCGCGCTGCTGCTTTCCGCGATCGGCGTTTACGGCGTGATGGCATATCTTGTCTCTGAGCAGACTCACGAGATCGGCATTCGGATGGCTCTTGGTGCATCGCGAAGCTTTGTGCTGCAGATGATTTTCCGCCGCGGGATGTTGACGGCACTGGCAGGCCTTGTGGTAGGTCTCCCGATCGCGTATGGATTCGCGAGGCTGATGGCATCGTTGGTGTTCGGAGTTTCGCCGACCGATGTCGCGACGTTCGTTGGGATTCCGATCGCGCTGATAGCGGCGGTGGTGCTGGCGATCTACATTCCCGCGTGCCGGGCGATGCGGATCGATCCGATTGTGGCGCTGAGATACGAATGAGTGCGCAGGTCGGGGACCTGCGCCACTTAGCGCTGAGATTCGAGCACGTCGTCGCGAGTTGTTCCGAATTCGACAGGCCATGGGGCCTGCCCACTTTGTAAGATCAGGATTCAGGCGGCATAATCAAGGCTATTCTAGAGCTATGACCCGCCGTGATGCGATCGCCTTGCTTGCCGCCGCGCCTTTTGCGCGCGCGAAGGAGGCGCCCTCCGCACCGGTTTCCATCGCTCGCTGCCGGTCCTATGATGACCTGACCGATATCCTGTCGACGTCGTTCGATCAGATAGGCGGATTGGGGCGGATCGTCAAGAACAAGACGGTGACGATCAAAGTCAATCTCACCGGCAGTCCTGGGCTACGATTTCAGGGAAAGCCGCTCGGTCTCACGCACTACACGCATCCGAAAATGGCGGGCGCAACCGCGTATCTTTTGGAGCGCGCGCGCGCGCGACGGGTGCGATTCGTTGAAAGCTGCTGGGCTACCGCCGGACCGATGGAAGAATATCTGCTCGATTCGGGCTGGAATGTGCGGATGTTATTCGGCGCGGCAAAGAATGTCGAATTCGTAAATACGAACGGCCTGGGCAAGGCAAAGAAGTATTCGCGGTTCAAAGTTCCGGGCGGCGGATTTATCTATCCGGCTTTCGACCTGCATCCTGCTTACGAAGATACTGACGTGTTCATGTCCATGGCCAAGCTGAAGAACCATGCGACCTGCGGCGTCACGTTATCCATGAAGAACTGCTTCGGTATCACGCCGGCATCGATCTATGGAGACGATGCGGGCGTCGATGAACCGAACGAGAGTCCCACGAAAGGCCGCGCCGAGGTTTGCCACTTTGGGAAACGCGGGCCATCGAAATCCGCGCCGCAGGAAATCGATATAACGACGGACCGGCACGCTGGATATCGCATGCCACGGATCGTTGCCGATTTGGCTGCCACGCGGCCGATCGATGTTGCGCTAATCGACGGCGTCGAGACGATCACCGGCGGCGAAGGGCCGTGGATCAGAGGTCTGCAAGCAGTGAAGCCGGGAGTCATTATCGCCGGGACCAATGCAGCGACTACCGATACCGTGGCGACTGCTGTAATGGGCTACGATCCCCGAGCTTCACGAGGTACAGCACCATTCGAGCATTGCGACAATTCGCTGCGCCTCGCGGAAGCTCGCGGCGTGGGAACGACGGATCTGAAGAATATCGAAGTGCGGGGCTTGTCGATCAAAGAAGCACTGTTTTCGTTTTCAGCGACGGACAAGCGCGGCTAGTGCAACATGTCTCGCCGGCTGAAAACCGGCTGCCGACCTGAATGTCGCCCCACAATCCGATTGATTGTGATAAATTACCCCCTCTAGGAGGTTTTCTTATGAAGAGCTGCTTCCTTGCACTTGTATTGTTCGCGCTTCCCGTTCTCGCTCAAGAAGGGAAGCAACATTTTGTTATTAATGTCGGTACTCCCGAAGGTCAGATGCTGCAACAGATCGGCCAGGATATGGACGACGCGTCGAAATTGACCCTCATGACGAACTTCATGGAGAAGTATCCCAAGCATGAAGGCGTGCCGTGGGTCTGCGGGATGATGCAAACAATCTATCTCGGCCAAAAGGAGTGGGACAAGGCACTCGATGCCGGCGACAAGGGATTGGCCGTCGATCCGAACGACTTGGATCTCGCGTATCACAACCTGAAAGCCGCCGAAGGTAAAGGCGATCCCGATTTGGTTAGCAAATGGTCGGCCAAGACGTCTGAGAACGCGCACAAGGTTCTCGCGGACAATAAAGCTCCGGCTGACGAGGAAGGCAAGCAGCGCGTGGAATTCGCCAAGGAGTCGGATACCTACAGCGAATATGCGCTTTCCGCCGCGGCGGTGAAAGTCCAAGACCCGAAAAAGGTAGTCGAGTTGGTCGGCCAGCTTGAGCAACGGAATCCGAAGAGCCAATATCTCCCGAACGTGTCCGGACTCTATCTGGTGGACCTGCAAAAGACTGGCGGCAAGGCCTGCGCTTCAGCAGAACACATCGCGACGGCCAACGCGAAGGACGTCGATGCGTTGATCTTCGCGGGACAATGCAGCCTGCAGGGAAGCCATTTCGACAAAGCTGTCAGTTATGGCAGCAAGGCTCAGGAAGCGCTGGCGGCAAAACCCGACGCCAAGAAGTCAGGCGTTGCAAATTGGATTGTCGGCGTCGGCTATGGCGGGCAGCAGCGATTTGGTCCGGCGAACAAGGCCTTGCGTGCCGCGTTACCGGCCGTTCGAGGGGACGCACAACTCGCTCCTACTGCGCTGTTCTATCTCGGCCTGGCGAACTATCAGCTTGGCAAGCCGCTCGGCGATAAGAAGCAAATGACGGAGGGCTTGCAGTTCTTCCAGCAGTGCGCCGAGATGTCCGGGCCGCTGCAGGACCAGGCGTCAAAGAACGTACGGTTGATCAAAGCTGAACTCGGAATGAAGTAGAAGATCACTGGACCGGCAAGGCCGGGTGGCTTTGCGCGAGCTTATTCTCATCGTTGCGCAACATTTTTAGCGTTTCGTCGGGCGAGTGCTCATTCAACGAGCGGATCGCGGCAGAAATCGTTTCGAAAGCTGAATCCTGGCGGGCGCCTTCCAGCGAATTCAGTTTAACGCCGCGCTGCGGTTTCGTGGTGTCGGCCCATTGCTTCAGGTCCGACAGCAAGGCATCTTTCTTCGAGCCGTCCTTCTGAACACGTTGAATGAGTTCTCGAGTCGTGTCGAGCGCAGTCGCGCGGCGACCCAGAATTAACGCGACCTTTGCTGGGATACCGCTGGAACCGCCGTCCTGATAAACAGCCGCCTGCACCTTAACGTAGTCTGGAGCTGCGCCAACAGTCATGTTAGTGATCCGATACTTCTGCTCGACTCCAGGCGCGATCCCGCCGGCAGTTAGTTCGTCGCGGTAGAACGTGAATGAACTTCCGGGGTAGTCCACCAACTCCAACATGAATGCCGTTAGTGGTATCGCCGAAATATTCTTGATGTAGAGCATTGAGCCGGCGTCTACGGCTTCGATACGCAGTTGGGGTAAAGGCTGAGCAAAAGCCGCAGCCAAGGTAGCTAGCACAGCGATTACGATTTTCATAGCACGAGTTGGGTTTGCGTCACTACAGCGACCAGACGGCCTTGGCTGGTGGAGACTCTTGTTTGCCAGACCATGGTTCGCTTCCCGCGGTGAATTGGGGTGCACTCGGCTTCGACTGTTGTGCCGGCCGGAGCGGGTGCGAGAAAGTTCGTCTTGCTCTCGATCGTCGTGGTTCCCGCGCCGGCGTTCAAATTCAGAACTGTGGCGACCGCGCCGAGGGTGTCCGCCAGCGCCATGATCGCGCCACCGTGGAGAACCGCGGGCTTGGTACACAAATCGTCGCGAACCAGCATTCGCGCCAAGACCGCATCTTTCGAAGCGCTGACGATTTCGATGCCGAGCAGTTTTGAGAAAGGCAGCTCGATGGCGGACGGAGGAGAGTCCATGAGTCTTTGTCTATCCTAACCTGAAGCACGCGGGCCCCGGCGTTGCAGGCGTTCGCGAATCCACATCGCGATGTGTTGCCGCAAACCGTTCGGCACTCGGCGCCGCAACTCGTCCAGCTCACTCTGGAGCCGGATTGCCCACTCGGTTCGATCTTTGAGCTGTTGATCGAGCTGAAGAGCCCAGGCAGTGCGTTCTTCAACTTCTGCGACAAGTTCCCGGCACCGCACGAAGCTTTCCTCAAGATCGCGATTGAGCTGCATTGCCCAATCGGTGCGCTCTTTTAGCTCCTTCTCGAACCCGAGGGCCCATTGAGTCCGTTCTTCGAGTTCTCTCATCAGGCTCTGAACTGGGGCGGTGGTCTCGCGAAGTTCCTCATTAAGCCGCAGCGCCCAGGCTGTGCGCTCGTTCCGTTCCGCGTCGAAGTGCGCTGCCAGGGCGCTAACTTTGTCGAGTTCGCCGCGGACTTCCCGAAGCTTCAATTCTGTTTCCGCCAGGCGCCGGCAAGCGATCTCTAACTCGGTGCGAGGATCGTGTGGCCACAGACCCCACTGATATGCAGGCTCGTCGTCGACCGGTTCATCTCCGCTGGCTTCCTGGGAACGGATACAGTATTCGGGACGCAACGGCTCGACGAACTGAAGAGAAGCATTCGGATGATTCCTAACGACTGCCAGCATGTGTGCAGGCTTCAGCCTGCCGGAACGGATCTCTAACTGATCGCGTGCGTGTACATCGTCTATGAAGCAACGGTCCCATTGCGAGGCGGGATCGAAGTTCGGACCGAATGAGCGCTCGACAAAAGGATAGATTAGATTTCCGAACGCCGCGAACAGCTCGAAGTGAAACATCTCCGTCAACAGCGGCAGAATATCTTGCGAGCGGATCGCCTCGAAGCCGTCTCTAGAATAGTCCCAATTCTCAAATTGCTCTTCGTAACGTTGAAGCTGGTGATTGTAGCGATGCGACGGCGGCAGTCTGGACCAGAATTCCCGAATGATCCGCAGTGCCTCGGGCCATAGCTGATGGCCATTGCGGCCGATCATGTCGGAAATCACAAAACGGCCGTCCGGCTTCAAGCAACGCCTCACTTCGGCAAACAGATGTTCGAGGTTCAGAGCATGATGGAGGGACTGGTTGGCGATGACGATGTCGTATTCCTCTGCCGGTTTCCAACAATTGAAATCGGCTTGGATGAATTGCAGAGAGTCTTCAACGTTCGACTGCTGAGCTAGCGCTCGTCCGCGGTCGAGCGTGGCTTCGCTCAGATCGAGACAATCGATGAGGACGGAGCGGCCCTGCTCGCGGAGATGCGTGACAAGGTCGATCTCCAGCTTGCAATTACCGGCGCCGATGCTGACGCAGCGGATGGCCTGTGGCGCTGTCGCGGCCTGTTTTGCGACAAACTGCCGGAACATCTCGCTTGGGCTTTGGAAGCCTAACGGTGCGAGCAGCGGGCTGATATGTTGTGTTGACCAGTAGTGGAAGATCGGCGGGAGATGTTCTTCGAGATCCTCGCAGGGGTCGTAGATCCGATGCTCTCCTGCGAGTCGCGCCTGATATTCCTTGCCTTGCACTGCACCGGCATTATAACGGAGGCGAGCCTTCAGCCTGGGCGGGCTACGAAGAGAGCTTGCGGCCGACCAGGGCGGCGATTGCGCCCACGCTCTTCATCTGGTCCATGTCTTCCGGATCGAAAGGAACACCGAACTCCTGCTCCAGCGCGAGCACCAGATTGAGGTGCTGCACCGAATCCCAAGCTTCGAGATTCTCCGGCGACGACTCCGGGCGCAGTTGCGCGGGCGGAACCTGAAAAACATCGGCGCACATGTTTCGCACTCGCTCAAACACTTCCTGCGACAAGGGTTCCTCCATCGACGAATTCGATCCACTCCGGGCACCGCACTTGATTCTGAGGCAAATCCAGAACCCACCTCGAGCCCTCGCCGGTCTCTTGCTGCAGCTTGAATCCGTGGCTCTCGTAGAACTCACGCGCCGGCGCATTTTTCTTGGTGGGCAAATACCAACCTTCCATGCGACGTGCGCCAGCCGCTTCGGCTTCTGCTAGTAGATAGCACAAGAAAGCCGTTTCCACGGTTCTGCCGATCACGCGACAGCTCATCAGCAAAGTATCGATCTCGGCGGTGTCTTCCGTGCGACGCAAGATCGCGACACCGACCAAGCCGTTGTCTGCGAAGCGATCGCGAACTCGCAGCGTGTAGACCGCACACCCGGGCGTGTTCGCGATAGTGGAAATCTCCTGCTCGTTATAACGGCGGGTGGTCAAGTTGAATTGGTTCGTCTTCTGCGTCAGTTGAGCGGTCCGCGACATCGTGGAGGCATCCACGCGCGCGACCTCGGCCTTTTGTTCCAGCGCGCGATAGAAATCCTCCTTCGATGACGCAGTGCGTTCTATTTCCGCGCGAACGCTCTGTGCCTGGTACATTTCGGTCCGCTGGCGGTCCTCTTCCGATAACGTCAGGCGCTCGAATAGGGGGCAAGCAGCGACGAACCGCGCGAATTCCATCGGATCCTGCGGCAGATCCAGCACATGAACGTCGGGAACCGCGCTGCGGATCTGTTCGCGCTCGACCGGATTATCGTCCAGGAACGCCAGGCTATCGATGCCGATATTCAACTCTTTGGCGATTTCGCGCAAGCTTTGAGCCTTGTCGGACCAACTGATACGCATAGCGCTGAAATGCTTCCGCCGAAGCAGCATGGCCGGGTGCGAGTCCAGTACCTCCAGGGCATCGTTGGGGTTGTTCTTGCTGGCTATCGCGAGAAGAATGCCCCGCTCCGTCATCCGCAACAAAACTCTCTGCAACTCTTGAAAGGCGGCGCCGGGATATTCCGCTCCCAGACGGATACCGTTCATTCCGTCCTCCCCGATGACGCCGCCCCAGAGCGTGTTATCGAGATCCACGACAATCGCCTTCGCTACCTTGCCGGAGAGCGGATGAAGAAAGCGCATCCATTCCGACGCCAGTTCCGGAACCGATGCCGCGGCGAGTGGCAACCGAACGGTGAGCCATTTCCGTTCGTCATGCCATGCGCGCCGGCCATGCCGTGCGACCAGCGCGTCGTAGTCCAGAATAAAGACGCCCTTATGAGCACTCGCGATTCGTCGCAATTCGCTGTTGATGGTTTCGATGGCGGCGTGTTGGCTATTTACCGATTGCGCGTCCAAGAGTCCATCGGCGCACCATTCGGGGTGCTCCAACGTATGCACGATCAGGTGAGCCTGACCCCGGCTACGGAAAGTTTGCACGCAGGTACGGAAATCAGCGCAAACGCGTTCCATCACCCCCGGGCTTACCTTTCCGTCCCACAGTTCTGGCCCGATGCTACGCGTCTCGACTGCGAGGATCACAGCGTGCGGCGCGAAGTTGTACAGTGCGCTGGACGAGTCCAGAATTTCCTGCGCGTAGGCATTGAATTCACCGAGATGCACGGTGAGATCGAGCCCCGCCGCAAAACCCATCGCACGCAGCAACGGGACCACGGGCTCAACCGTATAAGAGCGCAGTATCGCCAAGCGATAAGGCGTCAGCGGAATTCTTCCACGAAGCTTCTCGAATCGCGCGTTAAGGAACGACGCAGCGGGTGCTGTGGCTCCCTGTTCACGCCAATACGCCAGGAGCCCGGCACGAGCGGCCGTCGCATCTCCCGATTCCATGAATTGATCGATTTGCCCGCGCAGTGAGGCGCCTTCGGTCATCTTTCGAGGTACTCCAGGAGCAACTTATGGCGCGTGTAGACCCACGCGATCCGGCGTCCTCCGAAGGCCACGGCAGGAACCGGCGTGCGCAGCACCAGGTCGCGCTGCGAGCGATGCCAATCGAGCTTCGATTCGAGCGAATCCACCTCGTAACACAAGTGATGCAGTCCGCCACCATGTTTGTTTAGGAACCCTTCGACCGGAGAGCCGGAGCCGGCGGGCTCCACCAGTTCGATCGACGGCGAGCCGGGTGTTGGCGGGTTGAAGAACGACACCTTAGCGCGTTGCAGCGGATCGTGAATCACTTCGCCGTTCCATTCGGTCCCAGTGGAGCGCGCGAATTCTTCTCCCATATCGGCGATGGACTTTACCACGAAGCCGACGTGATGCAGGCTAACCATCCCCAACAACCATCTCTTAAATTATCGATGATTGCGGTTCGGCGTGTCGAGATAACGCAGTTTCAGCTGCTCGTACAGGCAGCCGTCGGCGTACGTGGCGTTCTTGGGCTGATTCTCGCGCCGCCACATTTCGTTCCAAAGGTGGATGGCATAGGTTTCCTCGCCGAAGTTCCAGGTTCTGTTCCGATCGAGAACCTTGTCCCAATAAGCCAGCAGTACAGGACAGAAAACGTGCGGCGGATGCACATATTGTTGGAGCGAGAGGGCCTCCACAGCCGCGGCGGTCATCAGCGGTCCGGTCTGTCCCCATGTCAACGTTTTCGGATCGAGCTTGCTGCATTCGGACCAGGCGTGTCTCATTACGTTGCTTCCTGGCGGTACCTTGATCGCTCCGACGTTAATATGCGCACCGTCTGGTTCCATTTCGCTGGAAAATACATAGGGTTGCGCGAATTCGAACGGGCGGATGCAGATCATATCCATGTCCACCCACCAGCCGCCGCGTTCGAGCAGGAGCTTGTAGCGAAAGAAATTTGAAAACCCGGCATATGTCGCATAGCCGCTGTATTTGAAAATGCTGGACTCCGGCAGGATCTGATTGCCATCCAATACCACCGTTCCCGCCGGCACGCCTTCTAGCGGCTGGTAGGTGTAAAGGTGAAACGGGTGCCCATGCTGCAAGAACGACGCGATGCACATTCGTTCCATCATCGAGAGACGATCGCCGACCCAGAGGCTTTGAATGATGTCGGCCATTTGTTTCGTTTAACAGGCGGGCAGGTAGCGCTTCTTCAATTGCTCGTACAAGCAGGCTGGGTCATAGGCCGCTTCTTTCGAGCGGTTCTCTCGGCGCCACAGCTCGTGCCATAGATGGACGGCGCGTGTCTCCTCGCTGAAATCCCATGGCGCGTGAGGATCAAGCAACTTCGACCATTCTACATACGGTATTGGGCAGAAAACGTGCGGC